>Ga0134122_10002395_pt1 | contig 13769 bp, 13 predicted proteins | sample KB302_FD_96461 | JGI IMG/M metagenome (GOLD analysis project Ga0134122, IMG submission 96461) | Terrestrial soil microbial communities without Nitrogen fertilizer from Kellogg Biological Station, Michigan, USA - KB3-0-2 | ecosystem: Environmental > Terrestrial > Soil > Unclassified ... | reverse complement strand
TGACATTGCGGATTGCGGATTGCGGATTGCGGATTGCGGATTTTATTGAGGATTGGGGAGAGGCGGCCAATCCCAATCCGCCAATCCCCAATCAATCCGCAATCCGCAATCCGCAATCCGCAATGTCAGGCTCGACCGAGCTCATCTCGTCCTGGCGAGGTCGACTACCACGTCCCAGTGGAACCGCACGAAACGGAACAGCTCGCTCTCGAGCAGCCGTTCCTGATCGCTGTGCGCGCCGAACCCCTTCGGCCCATCCTCGACGTCAAGCGCCGGGCCGACCCCGTAGCACTGCATCCCCTTGGCGCGCAGGTACGCCATATCGGTCGCGCCCGTCAGCATCGTCGGCAGCGTCGGGGCGCTGTAGTGTTTGGTCACGTTCGCCTCGATGGTCTTGAATGCCTCCGAGTCGAGCCGCGCGTCGGGTTGCTTCGGCCGCGTGTCGCGGGTGCCGAAGCGGACCTCGATGTTCGGATCGTTGACGATCGCGCGCACCTGCTCGAGGAACTTCGCCGGGTCCTCGTCGGGGAGCATGCGGACGTCGAGCGTTGCCTTCGCCTCCGACGGGATCACGTTGACGCGATAGCCGGCGGCGAGGATGTTCGGCGAGATCGAGGTGCGGAGCATCGAGGCGTGCGCCGGCTCGTGATCGAGGAAGTATTCGTCGGCGTCGGCCTGCGCCTTCGAGTTGGGCCCCAGCACGTTGCGATAGCGCTCGGCGTCGGCCGGGCTGGAGATCGCCGCCAGGCGCCGGAAGTAGGTGCCGGTGGTCTCGTTCAAGCGGATGTCCGGTTTCCACGCGCCGACCTTGCCGACGGCGGTGGCCAGGTGGACGACGGCGTTGGTCCGCAGCGGCACCGAGCCGTGGCCAGCGACACCTTTCGCCACCAGCTCGATCGCATACGGGATCTTCTCGAGCGTGGCGATGCCGGCGTACTTCACGCGGCCGCCGACGCGGGTGACGCCGCCGCCTTCGGCGAAGCAGTACTCGGCATCGATCTCCGGGTAGTGCTGATCGACCATGTACTGGATGCCGACGCGTGTGCTGCCCTCCTCGCCCGACTCCGAGAGGAAGATGACGTCGCGATCGAGCGGCACGTTCAGCCGCTTCAGCTGCAACATCACCATCAGCGTGGTGGCGAGGTTGTCCTTGTCGTCGACCGTGCCGCGGCCGTAGACGTAGCCGCCGTCGCGGGTGGCGCTGAACGGCGGGAACTTCCACTTCGCGGGATCGACGTTGACGACGTCGGTGTGGCCGATGATGAGGATGGGGCGCTTGCGCCCGTTGCCCTTGAGGCGCGCAACGACGTTCGGCCGATCGGGCTCGAGGGCGTAGAGCTGCGCGGGGATACCTTCTTTGTCGAACACCGCTTTGAGGTACTCGGCGGCGGGGCGCTCCTTGCCGGGCGGGTCGCTGGTGTCCATCCGCAACAGCGCCTGGTAGTGGCGCATCAGCTCTTCGTCGACCTTGGCCCAGTCAGGCTGCGCGGCCTGCGCGGCCAACCGCGCGTCGCCGCGAAGCAGTGTCGCCGCAAGAAGGACTGCGGCCGAAGCGGCCGCCGACAAGTTTCGCCACATGCGTGTCATCTAATCACACTCGGGTCTTCCGATCGACTGCCGACGACAGCCAACGCTCGCACGTGAGCTCCTGGCTGGCCGCATCATGCGGGCGTCTCGTTCAGGTCCATCATCGTCCGCCACACCGCGATCCAGCGGGCGTCGTCGCGCTGGAACACCCAGATGTCGCGGCCGGTGGCGCGATAGCGCTCGCCGGCGCGCGCGTACACCATCTGGTAGGTGAAGGTGACGACGGCTGTGGCGCCGACGACATCGATCTGCTGCTCGAGTTCGCGGAAGTCCTCGGTCGACGCGTTCTGCACGAAGTCGCGGAACCCGGCGAGCAGCGGCTCGCGGCCGCGCACCCGCCCGGCGAAGCCGGGAAGCACCATCACGATCTCGGGGTGCACGGCCGGCGCAAGATCGTCGACGCGGCCGCTGAGCCACGCCTGGTTGATCGCGCGCATGGCCGCGGCCACGGTGCTGGTTGAATCGTTCGTCATGTGCGTGCCCTTACCGCGTTATTTAGAGTCGTGGGGTGATTCGCCGCGTTGCTGAAACGCCGGCGCGCTGCAACACACTCACGACACGTGAGGTGACGTGCCAAACGTGCCGCTACAGAGTCCGCAGTCTAGCGCGCTCCCGGAACAGCGACGCACTCCGATCTCGGTTTCCGTCGCGCCCGTCGCTGGGCAGGGCTGGTTCGCAGCCGGGCTGGTCCGATGAGAGCGGCCCGCGGCCGCGCGCCGGGAACCGCGGCCGCGTCCCGCTCGTATTTGACATTCAAATGGAAGCGCCTACACTTCATTGGTATGCCTAATAGAGACAAGGCGCGGGCGAAGGCCGACGTGCTCCAGGGCACGCTCGACCTGATGGTGCTGCAGACGCTGGCCGCGCTCGGCTCGCAGCACGGCTACGCGATTGCCGCTCGCCTGGAGCAGGTCTCCTCCGGCGCCCTCCGCCTCAACATGGGCACGCTCTATCCCGCCCTGATGCGCCTCGAGCAGCGCGGCCTGATTCGCGGCGACTGGGGCGTCACCGACACCAGCCGCAAGGCGCGCTTCTATGCCATCACCGCTGCCGGCCGCCGCGAGCTGCGCAGCGAGAAGGCCGAGTGGCAGCGGATGACGGCCATCATGCAGGCGCTGCTGCAGGACGAAGCATGATTGCGCGCCTGATCGCGGCGCTGCGCGAATGGACCGGGCGCGCCGCGGCCACCGCCGGCCGCCGGCGTGACGATGCGGACCTGGAACGGGAGCTGCGCGCGCACCTCGAGCTCGCCGCGGAGGAAGCCGAGCGGCGCGGCCAGCCGCCGGCCCGGGCGCTGCGCACCGCGGCGCTCGACGCGGGCGGCGTCGCGCAGGCGATGGAGGCGCTGCGCGATCAGCGCGGCTTACCCTGGGTCGACGATCTCGCGCGCGACCTGCGCTACGGCTGCCGGATGCTCGCGCGCAGCCCCGGCTTCACCGCCATCTCGGTGATTTCCCTCGCCATCGGCATCGGCGCGAACTGCGCCGCGTTCAGCTTCGCCGATACGCTGCTGCTGCGGCCGCTGCCGGTGCCGCGGCCGTCGGAACTTCTCGTCGCCGGCCAGGTCAACCCGTTCGAGGACTCGCTCGAGAGCTCGTACCGCGATTTCCTCGACATCCGCGATCGCAGCCGCAGCTTCGAAGCCCTCGCCGCCTACACCAAGTCGACGGCCGGCTTCGCCGCCAGCGTCGACGCGCCGGCGAAGCTGACCATCGGCCTGCTCGTCACCGGCAACTTCTTCCACGCCGTCGGCGTCCAGCCTCAGCTCGGACGCGACTTCAGGCCGGACGAAGATCACGTGCCAGGCCGGGACGCCGTCGTCATCCTCGGCCACGAATTCTGGACGCAGCAGCTTGGCGCCGACCCGGCGATCCTCGGCCGCGCCATCCGCCTCAACGGCGCCGCCTTCACCGTCGTCGGCGTCGCGCCCGCCGGCTTCACCGGCGTCGATCAGTTCACGCGGTTCCAGTTCTACGCGCCGCTGATGATGTGGCCGCGCTTCGCGCCGGACGCCGGGACCCGTCTCTTCGAGGCACGGGACGACCGGCGGCTGACGATCACAGGGCGCCTGGCCGCGGCAGTGACGATGGCGCAGGCGCAATCGGAGTTGACGACGATCGGCGCCGACCTCGAGCGCGCGCATCCCGAGACGAACCGCAACGGCCGCCTGCTGGTCCGCACCGAGCTGCAGAACCGGATCGCGCAGGCGCCGCCGGTGGCGACGCTGGTGGCGATGCTGGCGGCGCTGGCGCTCGGCGTGCTGTTCGTCGCGTGCGCCAACGTCGCCGGCCTCATTGCCAGCCGCGCGCCGATGCGCGCGCGCGAGATGGCGATGCGGCTGGCGATTGGCGCCGGTCGCGGCCGCCTGGTGCGACAACTGGTCACCGAGAGCCTGCTCGTCGCGATGGCCGGCTGCGCGCTCGGCCTCGCCGTCGGCGCCGCCGCGATCGCGCTGTTCAGCCAGATTCAGATCCCGGTCGATCTGCCGATCACGACCGTGTTCGCGCTCGACCGCCGGGCGCTCGTCTTCAGCATCGTGGTCGCGATCGCGAGCGCGGTGCTCGTCGGGCTGGCGCCGGCGGTGCGCGCGGCGCGCACCGATCTGACCGCGGCGATGAAAGCGACCGACGCCGCCGGGCACGGCGGCCGGCGTCAGTGGGGGCGGCGCGTGCTGGTCGGCGGGCAGGTCGCGGTGGCGGTGGTGCTGCTGGTGATGGCCACGTTCGTCTATCGCGGCTTCGCCCGCGAGCTGCGCAGCGGGCCGGGGTTCGCGACCGATCACCTGCTGATGCTGAGCGTGGCGCCGAAGCAGCTGCGCTACAGCGAGGCGCAGACGCAGCAGTTCTTCGAGCGGCTCGCCGTCTCGGCGCGCCAGACGCCGGGCATCGTGTCGGCGGCGCTGACGCGGTACATGCCGATGGACGGCGTCCCGCCGTCGACCGCGATCGTCCCCGAAGGATTCGAGTTTCCGCCCGGACAGGACAGCGCGCTCCACGCGAGCTCGATCGTCGACGAGGACTACTTCGCCACGCTGGGCGTGCCGATCCTGCAGGGGCGCGCGTTCCGCGCCGCCGACGCCGCGGCGGCGCCGCCAGTGGCCATCGTCAACGAGGCGCTCGCGAATCGCTACTGGAGCGGCCGTACTGCCGTCGGCCAGCGCTTCCGCATCGACGGCCCGCGCGGGCCGTGGGTCGAGATCGTCGGCGTCGCCCGGACGACGAAGTACACCTTCGCGCTCGAGAACCCGAAGCCGTTCGTCTATTTCCCGTTCCGGCAGCGGCCGGCCGACTCGATGTTTCTGCTCGCGCGGACGAGCGGCGACCCGGCGTCGCTTGCGGCGACGTGCCGCGAGCTGGTCCGCGCCCTCGACGTCAACCTGCCGATCGCCAACGTCCGCACGATGGACGAGCTCTACCGGATGCGCAGCGTCGTCGTGCTCGACGTGATCACGGCGACGATCGGATCGATGGGCGTGATGGGGTTGACGCTGGCGATTGTCGGGCTCTACGGGCTGGTGGCGTACGCCGTCAGCCGGCGGACGAAGGAGATCGGCATCCGCATCGCGATCGGCGCCGGCCGCTGGCGCGTGCTGCGGATGGTGCTCGGTCAGGGATTGCTGATGGTGGCGGCAGGCCTGGCCGCGGGTCTTCTGGCCAGCCTCGGCGTCGGACCGCTGCTGTCGTCAATCTTTTCGTCGCGCATGAAAGGGGATGCGCGCGCCGACGCGTCGGCGTTCGCACTGGTCGCGGCGGCGGTTCTCGCGGCGGCGGCGATCGCCGCCTACATCCCGGCGCGGCGCGCCGCGCGCGTCAACCCGACTGAGGCATTACGCGCGGAATGAGTGACTAGCCGCGAATCGCCGCGCCGGCGTCCCGCAGGAGCTCGCGCAAGAGCGATCGATGGCACCGCGACTCGTCGTCGCAGTAACAGCCGACGCTGAAGCTGGCCGAGTGCGACAGCGCCGCGAGCAGCGCGATCAGGCGCTGGGCGGCAGGCGCGCGCATCTCGGCGCGATACTTCTTCGCGTACGCCGCCCAGCGTTGATCGGTCCACGGCGCCGCCTTCGCGAACGCGAACAGACCGGCGCTTGGCGCGAGGTCGGGGAGCCAGAGATCGAAGAAGTCGCGCCTTGCGAAGTCGTCCTTCTTCACCCCGCGCGGCGGCCGGCGGACGGTGCCAAGCCGCAGCCCCTCTCCCGGCGTCCGCGGCGACCCAAGCTGCACCACGCGGATCGGCACGAATGATCCCTGATCCCTGAACCCCTAATCCCTCTAATCCCTATTCCCTAATCCCTATTCCCTAATCCCTATTCCCTATTCCCTAATCCCTAATCCCTAATCCCTACCGTAGTCAGCGTCAGTCACCTTCTCGAGCCACTTGGTCTCGCCGCCGAAGCCGACGTTGATCTGCACGAGCGCCTGCGTCTTCGCCGCGCCGTGCCAATGGACCACGTTCGGGCCGGTGTAATCGCTCTCGCCGACGCCGAACTCCTTCACCGACTGGCCGCGCTTCTGCGTCCGCATCCGTCCCTGCTCGACCAGCAGCAGTTGCCCCTTGTCGTGGCTGTGCCAGGCGCTCCGCGCGCCGGCCTCGAAGCTTCGGCGGGCGACGGTCAGATCCTTGCCATCCATCGTCACCGTCTTGCCGGTGAAGCGCGGATCGTCGGCGCCGGCGGCGGGCGGCTGCTGCGCCTCGCCGACCCAGTGGACGCCGACGACCAGGGCGAGCACCAGCCAAAGAAGCACTGTCAGGCGTTTCATGCTCACCTCACTTCATCGGCGAGTAGTCGGTCGGATCGCCGAAGATCGATTCCACTTTCGAGACGATGCGGCCGTTGACCTGCGACTCGGCCGACACCTTCTTCCACTCCTCGTCGGCGCCGAAATCAGCCCACGCCTTCTTCGCCGCCTCGCGGCTCGGATGCTCGAGAATGTAAATCAGCGTGTTCTCGGAATTGGGCGCATCCTGCGGCGTCATGTAGAGGACGCTCTTCATGCCGTGCTTGTTGAAGATGCGGATGGTGTGATCGCGGAAGCGCTTGTTCAGTTCGACGAGCTTGCCTTCGGGGGCGGTGTAGGTGCGCAGCTCGTAGACATGCTTCCCCTGCGCGAAGGCGACCGAACGCTCGGTGCGCAGCGTGCCGGCCGCGAACCCGGCGACGAAAATCGTGGTCGACGCCACGGCGACCACCCATCGGTTGATGATCATGCACTCCTCCTCAGCTGAAGCTACTGGCGCGACGCGAGGGCGCGGCGCGGTTGATAGGTCTTGCTCATCCCGTTGCGCGTGTTGGTGACGGTGAAGCGGCCGTCGCGTCCGGCGGAAACGCGGATGCCGTGCGCGGTGGTCTCGTCGCGGTTGGCGATGAACGACTCGGCGACGTTCGCCTCGGCGCCGGCGTCGACCGCGTAGTGGAGCTGCCAGAGATCCTCGAGCCCGGGCGAGTCGCGGATGATCTTCCACGCGCTCGCCATCCCGCCTTTCTTCGCGCCGTTGTTCATGATCGCGACCCGCGGCGCGACGGCATGGACCAGCGCCGCCGGGCCGGACTGATCGAGGCCGTGGTGCGTGGTGAGGTAGAGATCGACCGCGCCGACGAGATTGTTGGGACAGACGAGATCGTGCTCCTTGTTCCACGTGAGGTCGCCGAGATCGAGCATCCGGAAGCTGCCGAACGACAGCACCATGCCGACCGAGCGCGCGTTCTCGCTGGGATCCGCCGGCTTGGCCGTCCAGCCGCGGCACAGCGGGTTGGGCGTGCCGGCGCCGGGCAGCGGCTTGGTGATCACGTCGCCGGCGGCCGAGACGAAGCGGACGTCGAGTCCCTTGATTGGCAGCGTGTCGCCGGGGCGGGCCAGGATGTGCCGCGCTTTGCCGCGCACCGCGAGGTAGTCCTTGTACAGCTTGTCCGGCCGCTCGCCCTGCTCCACCGTCGGGCCGTGATCGACGTAGGCGGCCACCGGTATCCGCGCGGCCAGCGCCGGGACACCGCCGACGTGATCGGCGTGATAGTGCGTCACCACCAGGTAGTCGATGCGCGACACGCCGGCCTGCTTCGCCGCGGCGACGATGCGATCGGCGTCGCGGTCGTTGAAGCCGACGTAGCCGGTGTCGACGAGCATCGACTCGCCCGAGGGCGAGACGATCAGCGTGGCCTGGCCGCCCTCGACGTCGATGAACTGGATGTCGAGCGGTTTGTCGGCCTGGGCGCCGAGCGAGGAAGACAGGGACGCCGCGGCAAGGGTGAAGAACAGCAGCAGGGCGCGCATGGTGCGCCAGTATAATCGCCGCACCATGCAACGCAGAGATTTCGTGCGACTGGCCGGGGCCGGGCTGGCGGCGGGGGCGGCGGCGGCGGGCACGCCGCTCGAGGCGGTCCAGGGGCCGCGGCGCGGCACCAAGGCGCTGATGAAGGTCGGCACCCAGCACGGAGACTCGGACGAGATTCTCCGGGCGATGGCCGGCTTCGGCGTCAATCACATCTGCAGCCGGCTGCCGTCGGCGAAGTTCGACAGCAGCTGGTCGGTCGAGTCGCTGACGCGGATGCGCGAACGGGTCGAATCGTTCGGCCTGGTGCTCGACATCGTGCCGCTGCCGCTCAGCTCCAACGAGATCGAGACCTTCGAGAACCCGAACATCATGCTCGGCAAGAGCCCCGAGCGCGACCGCGAGCTCGACGACATCTGCCAGATGATCCGCAACACTTCGCGCGCCGGCATCCCCGGGTTGAAATACAACCTCACCTTCATCGGCGTCGTGCGATCGCCGTCGACCAAGGGGCGCGGCGGCGCTGAGTACAGCACCTTCGTCTACGAGCAGGCGAAGCAGGATCCGCCGCTGACCAAGGCGGGGCCGGTCGACGCCGACGCGTACTGGGAGCGGATCACGTATTTCCTGGAGCGCGTCGTGCCGGTGGCGGAGGAATACAAGGTCAAGCTGGCGTTCCACCCGCAGGACCCGGCGATGCCGGCCGACCGCGGCTACCGCGGCATCAAGACGGTGCTCGGCTCGGTGGAAGGGCTGAAGCGGTTCATCACGATCAAGGAGAGCCCGTATCACGGGCTCAACTTCTGCCAGGGCACGGTCGCCGAGATGCTGAAGAAGCCGGGCGAGGAGATCTTCGACGTGATCCGCTACTTCGGCACGCGCAAGAAGATCTTCAACGTCCACTTCCGCAACATCGCCGGCGGCTTCCTCAACTTCCGCGAGACGTTCATCGACGATGGCGACGTCGACATGCTGAAGGCGATGCGGGTCTACAAGGAGATCGGCTTCGACGGCATGATGATGCCCGACCACGTGCCGAAGATCGAGGGCGACGCGCGCAGCTACCAGGCGTTCGCGTTCACCTTCGGCTACATCAAGGCGCTGATCGCGGCCGTCGCTGCGGAGGCGTGAACGACGGCCACCGAGGAGCACAGAGGATACAGAGGGGCACAGAGGCTCGCGGCGTCAGTCACTGGAAGCAGCCCTGAAGGGTTGCGCTCCGGGGTTGCCCGGTGCTTTCTGCGGTCTCTGCTCACTCTGCGGTCTCGGCGCCGTCGCTAGTATCCAAGCTCGAAGTTGACGCGATACTTCAGCGGCTCCCCCGCCAGCAGGCGCCTGTAGTTGTCGATGAACAGCGGCGCGATGTCCTCGGGGAAGCTCAGCGCCGCGGTGTGCGACGTGATCACCAGGTTCGGCGTCCGCCAGAACACGTGGTCCGCCGGCAGCGGCTCCTGCTGAAACACATCGAGCACCGCGCCGGCCAGCCGTCCCTCCTCCAGCGCCGCCGCCAGCGCCGCCTCGTCGACCACGCCGCCACGACCGGGATTGACGAAGACCGCGCGCGACGGCAGCGCGCGCAGGAAGCGGGCGTCGACCAGCTGGCGCGTGTCCTTCGTCGCCGGCATGATGCTGACGAGGTAATCGAGATCCGAGGCGAACGCCTCGAGCTCCCCGTCCAGCGCGCCGTGGAAATAGCGATCGACGTCGCGGCTGTCCTCGCTGGCGCGCGTGTAGCCCTTGACCGTCATGCCGAAGTGCTTCGCCGTCCGCGCCAGCGTGCCGCCGATCGTGCCGACGCCGAGCAGGCCGATCGTCTTGCCGCGCAGCGTGCCCGGCGGCGCCGCATCCCACCGCCGCTCCGCCTGCGACGCGCGCTTCTCGAAGATGCGGCGTTCGTGCGCCAGAAGATAGGCGAACACGTACTCGGACATCAGGCCGCCGAAGACGCCGCGTGCGTTGGTGAGGATGTAGTCGCGCCGCAGAGATGGATCGAGCAGCGGCTCGACGCCGGCCCAGGTCGCCTGCGTCCAGCGCAGCGCGGGCATCGCCGGGAGAATCTGCTTGAGGAGGGAGGGCTCGCCAAAGGCGAGATCGAACTGTGCCGCGCGCGGCGCGACCTCGGCCGGATCGGCGGCGGAGGTCACCTCGAGATCGGGCAGGCGGGCCGCGTCGACCAGGCGGTGATAGTCGCGCGCGTGGCGCGACAGGATCAGCAGCCTGTGCATGCGGCGCTATCTTTACACGCCGTGCCCGTATCCCGGTTCTTCCGGTGCGTGGTCGTCCTCTTTCCGCGACGGCGTCGGCTGCGCCGACACGGGCGACGCGCTCGCGGCGGGCCGCGGCGTCGGGAAGAAGGTCTGCGTCGTTTTCGGCTGGCTCTGCGGGTCGCGTCTCGTGGCGTTCATGACCGTGGTCCTCGTCCTTGTTCTCTCAACGTCCCGGTACTCTCATCGGCTTCAAGCGCATAAAGCAAAAGGGCCATCACCTGCTGAGGTGATGGCCCTTTGTCGAGGTCGCTTTCGTTCGGCTCTGGCTACATCACCCCGTGCACGTCGGCAGGTTAATGCCGACGCTGATAAGGACGAGGGGCGTAAGTGCCAGGAACATGAGGCGTTCATTATCGGCAGGAGCGCGCCACCCTGTCAACGGCCGATCGTGTAAAACCGAGGCGTTTTTTGTAAGGAAGGCGTCAACACGAACGGTTAGTTGGACAGGGCGCGCGAAATTCGGCGATTATGCGCTCGGCTATGAGGCAGGGGCAGTTCGCGGCCGCGGCGATCCTCCTCTGCGCCCTCCTCGCCTGGACCTCGGCCCACGCCGGGCAGGGTCAGCCGGTCGAGGTCCCAGGCACAGCCGCCCGGGGGTTCGTCGGGGCGGCCGCGTGCGCCGCCTGCCACCGCGAGATCCACGACACCTGGAAGGGCGCGCGGCACAGCAAGATGCTGCAGCCGGCCACCGCCGCCACCGTCAAGGGCAACTTCGCCCAGGGCAGCGTGACGCTGCACGGCGAGCGCTTTCCGCTGCGCGCCGCCGGCGGCGGCTACTTCATCACCTCGTCGATCACCGGCCGGCAGCAGGAGCATCGCGTCCAGTACACGCTCGGCAGCCGCCGCATCCAGCATTACCTCACCACCATCGACAAGGGCCTCATCGTCGTCCTGCCGCCGACCTGGGACGTCCTGCGCCGCGAGTGGCTGCACAACATGGACATCGTCCGGCCCGACGAAAGCCATCTGCGGCCGGTGCAGCAGTGGAACAAGGACTGCGTCGGGTGTCACGTCAGCGAGCAGGAGAACAACTACCGGCCGGCGAGCGCCGAGTACGGGACGACGTGGCGCGATTTCGGGACCTCTTGCGAGCGCTGCCACGGCCCCGGGCGCGCGCACGTCGACGCCTACAGCCGCGCGCAGAACCGTCCCGCTTCGGCGCAGGGCACGATCGTGCGGCCGACGCGGCTCGATCCGCAGACGAGCAGCATGATCTGCGCGCAGTGCCATTCGCTGCGCAACGCCATCGATCCCGACTACCAGGCCGGGCGCGATTACTACGATCACTTCATGCCGCGGCTCGAGTACGAGCCGAGGCCCGGCATCGACGTCGCGTACTGGGCGGACGGCCGCCCGCGCCGCTTCTCGAACGACGCGATCGGGCTGTGGCAAAGCCAGTGCTTCCTGCAGGGGCGCGTCACGTGCACCAACTGCCACACCGATCCGCACGAGCCGGACATCGATCGCAACCCGCAGCTGGCGCCGGCGAACAACGGCCTCTGCACCGCATGCCACCGCGAGATCGGCGCGCGTCTCGAGGCGCACACGCGCCACCGCGCCGGGAGCGCCGGCAGCGCGTGCGTCGAGTGCCACATGCCGAAGACCGTGATCAGCCTCAGGGCGCCGATGCGTGATCACACGATCAGCGTGCCGGCGCCGGAGAACACGGCGAGGTTCGGGATCCCGAACGCGTGCACCGAATGCCACGCCGACAGGAAGCCGGAGTGGACCGTCGAGACGCTGCGTGAGTGGTGGCCGAACGGGCGCCGGCTGAAGCTCGTGCAGCAGGCCGAGGCGTTCACGGCGGCTCGGGCCAAGGCGCCAACCGCGCTCGACGATCTCGTCGCCATCGCCGGCGACGCGTCGCGCGCGCCGCTCACCCGCGCGAATGCCGTCGGCTACCTGCGCAACTACGCCGACGCGCGCGCCACGACGGCGCTTCTCGCCGCGGCGAAAAACGACCACGCGGCGGTTCGTGCCGTCGCGATCTCGAGCCTCGGGCAGCGGGCCGAGCTCTCCGGCGACGGGTTCGCGCGCGGCGCGGTGCTCGCCGCGCTCGACGATCGACAGCGTGCGGTCAGGATTGCCGCGCTCGTCTCGCTGATCAACCTGCGCGGTCAGCCGCTCGCCGACGCCGATCTCGAGCGCTTCCGCCGCGTCGGCCGCGAGTTCGCGCGGCTGGAACGCCTCTACCACGACGACGCCGGCTTCGAGCGCGACGCCGGGCTCGTGCATCTTCTGAGCGGGGAGCTCGAGCGTGCGGCCGACGCGCTCCAGATCGCGCTCGGCCTCGAGCCGTCGCGGCCGACGGCGAAATTCCTGCTGGCGCTGACACGCCTCAACCAGCGGCGCGTGGACGAGGCACGCACGCTGTTGATGGAAGTGCCTTTATCAGATCCCTATTTCCGGGCGGCGCAGGAACGCCTGAAAGCGCTGCCGGTCTCGCCGCGCTAGCGAAAACGACCGCGCGCGGTAACTTCACGCGAGCCGCCGGCGAACAGCTCCAGATATTCGCAAGGTGACAACGGTGTTCGTATCCGGACGCCGGAACCGCACGATCCGTTTTGTTGTATCGCCTGCGGATGGTGCACGTTCCGGAGACCAGCCGGTCGATTTGCCGCTTTCCTTTACAAGCGGATACATCTAGACTCCCTGCCGACCGCGCGGTTCGCGCGGATACCGACTGAAATTGCCCGCTTCGAGGAGGGTGTGTATGAGATCGAGAGCGGTATTTCTTCTGGCCGTCGCGGCCGCCGTCGCGATGCTGGTGCCGTCCGCGGCATTGGCGCAAATCGGCCAGGGGCGTCTGACCGGCACCGTCAGCGACGCCCAGGGCGCCGTGCTGCCGGGCGTCACGGTCACCGCGACGTCGCCGTCGCAGATCGGCGCGCGCACGACGGTGACCGAAGCCGACGGCAAGTACCTCTTCCCCGGCATGCCGTCGGGCACCTACAAGCTGACGTTCGAGCTGAGGGCTTCCGCAAGATCGAACGCGACAACATCACCGTCGTGCTCGGCCAGACGATCGCGGCCGACGCGCAGATGCAGATCGGCGGCCTCGCCGAAAGCCTGACGGTCACGGCAGACTCACCGGTGGTCGACGTCTCCACGACCAAGATCGGCACCAGCCTGAAGGGCGATGCGCTGATCGCGGTGCCGAACTCCACCGACGTGTGGGGCGCACTCGCTGAAGCGCCGGGCGTGCAGATGGGCGGATTCGACGTCGGCGGGAGCCACAAGAGCCAGCAATCCGGCTACGAGGTCTTCGGCATCCAGAACCAGTCGCGCGTCGTCTCGGACGGCATCGACCACACCGAAGGGATCGGCGGCACCGGGTTCTACGAGGACTACTACGCGAACGAGGAGGTCTCGGTCAGCGCGCTCGGCAGCGACGTCGAGATGAACTCGGGCGGCGCCGCGGTCGTGACGACGATCAAGAGCGGCGGCAATACCTTCAAGGGGCTCGAGCACCTGTCGTACGAGCCGGGCAGCTTCGTTGGCGAGAACGCCGCAGCTTCCGACATCTCCGGCCGAGGCTATCGCTGCCCGAACAACAGCCTCGGGCAGCCGCAGTGCAACAACCCGAACCTGCTGTTCTGGGAAGGGCACGTCGATCTCGGCGGGCCGATGGCGAAAGACAAGATCTGG
>Ga0134122_10002392_pt1 | contig 13771 bp, 10 predicted proteins | sample KB302_FD_96461 | JGI IMG/M metagenome (GOLD analysis project Ga0134122, IMG submission 96461) | Terrestrial soil microbial communities without Nitrogen fertilizer from Kellogg Biological Station, Michigan, USA - KB3-0-2 | ecosystem: Environmental > Terrestrial > Soil > Unclassified ... | reverse complement strand
GGGGTCTGTTTTCGAGCGCGGCAAACGCATGGCCGCCTGGTTTTGCATCGGGGCGATCGGGATCATCTCGCTGTTGCCGGCGGCCGAGGTGGCTCCCGTGCGCACGAGCATGGGCGGGCACGGTGAACACCTGCTGACCTATGCCGTAACAACCCTGATCACCGCCATCGCCTATCTCGACCAGAGTCGGTTCAAGATCGGAGGCTGCTTGATCCTCTATGCCGCCGCGCTGGAATTCCTGCAGCGCTATTCCCCGGGACGGCTATCTAGCCTTGAGGACCTCGCCTTTAGTGCCGCGGGCATCATGCTCGGTCTCGCCATCTTCCACCTTATCCAACAGGTGCGCTCGAGACAGGCGAGTAGCGGTCGCTCGCCAACGGGACTGTGAGATCAGGGTCCTCCGACGTCCCGAGCGCGAGATCCAAGATGGTGAGCCGCGTTTGCTATCTCACGCACCCGCAAGTTGAGATCGATCCCGCCGTTCCTGTGCCGGAGTGGTCCTTGAGCGCGCTCGGCCGCAACCGCGTCATCGCACTCGCGGCGGCGGGATGGCTATCCGGCACATCGCAGATCATCACCAGTGCCGAAGGCAAGGCCGTCGAAACGGCCGAGATCCTGGCCGCAGCCCTGGGTCTCAGCATCGAGGTCAGGGAGGCCATGCACGAAAATGATCGCTCGGCGACGGGCTTCCTGCCGCCCGCCGAATTCGACGTCGTGGTCGATGCCTTCTTTGCCAACCCCACGACCAGCGTGCGCGGCTGGGAGCCCGCCATCGATGCCCAAGTGCGGATCGTGCGGGAGATGGAGGCGGTTCTGGATCGGACACCACGCGGGGACGTGCTCGTCGTCGGCCATGGGGCCGTCGGTACGTTGTTGCTCTGCCACTATCGCAAAATCCCCATCAGCAGGGCCCACGATCAACCGGCCGGCGGCGGCAACTACTTTACGTTCGACCGACGCAACCGGCGCGTTCTGCAATCCTGGCAGCCCATGGAAAGACCACCACCCACATAGCCCAAGACGCGCCGTCTCGCCCGCCTGCACATTGGCGCTGATTTGGCCAGGCCGTTACTGCCGAGCATCCTTTGGCGTCGAAGCCGATGCCGGCGCAGCGCTCATTGATCGTATACACGAATTTCAGGGGAGCATGGGCGACTTGGCCAGCGCTCACGCGCCGGTATAACCCTCGCGGCGGTCGTCGTCGGTGGCTGCGGGGTTGCGCTCACGCGGGTCACCGACGCCACCACCCCCTGGCGTTCTGAGCACGATCCGCTGGCCTTTTTTAAGCACCACGTTCTTGCGGTAGTCGACGCTCACCCCGTCGATCCTCACCTCGCCCCGCGCACCGGCCTCGCCGCCGTCGATCCCCTCCGCTGGAAAGCGGCAACGCTCGGCCATGAAAATGATGCCGATGGGCGTCTCGGAGATCACCTCGAACTCGATCTCCTGGCCGAGACCGCCGCGATAGCGACCGGCGCCGCCGCTGTTCGGACGCAACGCCTTGCGAACAACGAACAGCGGACTATTGCGCTCGATGAGCTCGACGGGAACGTTGGAGACGTTGCTGGGCCAGGCGTAGGTGCTTTGGCCGTCGTTGCTGTCGGTGGCCCCCATGCCCCCATTGAAGAACAGCACGTTGGCATAGGTCTGGCCGTTGGCGAGCAACCCCGTTTGGATCAGGCTCCACAAGGGCGAGCCCGAGGCCGCGATGCGGCGCTCCGGCAGCACGGGAGCCAGTGCCCCGAACACGGCGATGGGAAGATAGTGACCGGTCGCCATGCGCCCGCCGACGGCGGCGGGAAAGCGCGGGTTGACAATGGAGCCTTCGGGCGCGGCCACCTCGATGGCGCGAAAAATCCCCTCGTTATTGGGAAGATTGGGCAACAGCGCGCATTTGAGCGCGTAGGCCGTCATGGCAAACGTATAAGTCAGCGTGCAGTTGATGGCGCGATCGACCTGGGGCGAGGTGCCGGCGTAATCGACATGGATCTGGTCGCCCTTGACGGTGATGGCAATCTCGTAGGTGAAGGGCTCATCGAGCCCGTCGGTCTGGAAGGCGTGGGTGTAGGTGCCATCGGGAAGCTTGGCGATCGCGGCCCGCATCGCGCGCTCGCAGCGCCCGAGAATATCGGCGGCGAAGGCCTCAAGGTCGTCCAGACCATATTCCGCCATCAAGTCCCCGAGCCGCTTTTCGAGCAGCTCGAGGCCCGTGATCTGTGCCCACAGGTCGCCCTCAGTTTGATCGGGCGTGCGCACGGCCGCGCGCAGCAGTTTTAGCAACGTCCGATCGGGCTCGCCCGCGGTCATGAACTTCATGACGGGGATGTGGAAGCCTTCCTCGAATACTTCGCGCGGCTCAACCGAGCGCACCTTGCCGCCGATGTCCGGCGCATGCGCGGTGGAGGCCGCAAAGGCGATAATCCGCCCCTGATGGAAAATCGGCTTTGCCACCGTGATGTCGTTCAAATGTCCCGTGGCAATCCAGGGCGTGTTGGTGATCAGGACATCGCCGGGAGCCATGTTGCCGAGCCCGATCTCCTTGATGAAGGCTTTGACCGTGACCGGCAGCGTGCCGATGAACGAGGGGATCGACTCGGTGTTCTGGGCCAGCGATTGACCGGCAGCGTCCGTCAGCACGCAGGCAAAGTCATTGGACTCGTTGACCAGTGTGGAGAACGAGGTCCGTCTCAGCGCCTTGGCGGCCTCGTCCACGGCCGAAATCGTGCGCCGCCACAGGATTTCCAAGGTAACGGCGTCGAAGGGCTGATTGCTCGCGGGCGCGCTACTCTCCGGCATGGTCACCCCTTCTCGCCCAGCGTCACGACGATGTTGCCGCTCGGGAGCTGCTCAAAGCTGCCGCCCGGACCGATCACCAAGGTCGACTCGCGCTCTTCCACGATCGCCGGACCGGTCAAAATTTGGCCGATGCCCAGCGCGTAGCGATCGTAGACCGGGGTCGCCTCGAAATCCCGGAACTCGGGAAAGTAGACGGGCCGCGTGCCCTTGCTGACCTCGGCCCCTGGGCGCGCCGCTGCCCTGATTGGCAGCACGCGATCGCCAAGCTCGACGCTGACGCTCACCCGCACATTGATGATCTCGACCTGCGTCGTCGGCGGCGTGCGCCTGAAGGCGTCAAGGTAGCTCCTTTCGAACGCCCGCCGCAAAGCGGTCTGCGAGGCGGAGGTGTAGGGACCGGAGGGAAGCGGCACCACCAGCTCGGAGGCCTGGCCGACGTAGCGAATGTCGGCGAGCCGGAGGATCGTCGCGGACGCCGAATTCGGGACGGTCGCCACCAGCACGGACCTGGCATCCGTTTCCAGGCGCTGAAATGTCGCCTCGAGATCAGCCCAATCGATCCCATCGAGGGCTCGCGCAATCGTCGCCACCCGGTCGGCCCGCGCCGGCGCCAACAACAGTCCAAGCGCCGAGGCGACGCCGGCGGCATAGGGCACGATCAGTCGAGTTAGTCCCAGCTTTTTGGCCACGTAGTAGGCGTGCACCGGGCCTGCGCCGCCGGTCGCGAGGAGAGCGTACCGTCGGGGATCCTTGCCGTGTTCGGCCAAATGCACGCGCGCGGCATTGGCCATGTTCTCGTTGACGAGGTCGTGGATGCCCCAGGCGAGCCCGGCCACCGTCAACCCGGCCGCTTCGGCAACCGGCTGCATCGCGGCTGCCGCGGCGGCCAGGTCGATGGTCATGCTGCCGCCGACGAAGTAGCTGGGATTGAGATAACCGAGCAGAAAGTCGGCGTCCGTGACGGTCGGCTGCCTGGCACCCCGGCCATAGGCGGCCGGGCCAGGCTCGGAGCCGGCGCTCACGGGGCCGACCTTCATCAGGCCGAGATCATCGAGATGGGCGATGGAACCGCCGCCCGCCCCGATTTCGATCAGCTCCAAGGTTGCGATGCGCACGGGCAAGCCGCTGCCCTCGATGAAGCGTCGCTCCCGGGCCACCTCGAAGCTGTAGGCAACCTTGGGCTTGCCCTCATCGACGATGCTAAGTTTGGCCGTGGTGCCGCCCATATCGAAGGCCAGCACGTGGGCGCCGCCATCGCGGCTACCCAGATGGGCGGCCGCCAGCGCGCCCGCCGCCGGTCCCGATTCCAACAACTGCACCGGCGAGCGCACGGCCTCTTCGATGCCGGTGAGGCCGCCGTTCGACAACATGAGCAGCACCGGCGCGCTAATAGCGCGCGCCACGAGCTCGGCGGCGAGCGAGGCGAGGTAGCGCTCGGCCAGCGGCTTGATGTAGGCGTTGATCACCGTCGTCGACGTGCGCTCATACTCACGAATCTCGGGGGCGACATCGATGGAGGCCGACAGCGCCAGCCGAGGATAGTGCTTGGTAAGGAGGTCGACGGCCTGCCGCTCGTGGCGGGGGTTGGCGCAGGAATGCAGGAACACGATCGCAAGCGAGGTGACACCGTCGGCTTGCAGCCGTGCCGCGCCCTCAAGCAGCGCACCCTCGTCGAGGGGGGTGTGCACCTGGCCCTCGATGGTCATGCGTTCCAGCACCTCCAGCCGCCGGCGGCGCGGCACCAGCGGGGCGGGCTTTAAGATCTTGATGTCGTAGAGTTCGTACTTGCGCTCGCGCCCGATCTCGAGCGTATCGCGGAAGCCCTCGGTCGTAATGAGCCCGGTTGGCGCCCCCTTGCGCTCGATCACGGCGTTGCTGAAAAGCGTGGTGGCATGCACCACGCGGCCGATCTCGGCCGGAACAATTTGGCCCTCGGCGCGGAGCCGATCGATCCCCGCCATGACGCCGCGCGCGGGATCGGCATGGGTGGTGAGCTCCTTGTGGCTCGCCTGGCGTCCCGTCGCCGTGTCGTAAACGACAATGTCGGTAAACGTGCCGCCGACGTCGATGCCCACCCATAAGCGCTTCACAACCTCTCCCCGTCGACCGAGCCGGGCCAAGCCTCCTTATAGGACAAGGCAAAGGTTGTGACAGGCCCAATCCCTGGCCCAATCACAGGTCCAATCACAGATCCACTCCCTGGCCCAATCCCGGGCGCAAAGGGCTTTATATCGGCGTCGCCGACGCGAAGCGTCTGGGACCCCTGCGAGGCGTCGTGACGGCGATCGATGGGATTTTGAAAGTCTTGGCGGGTGACCCTAGCCATCGGCCGCCGCGCCGACACCAACCGTGCTCCGCCTATGAGGCGGGGTAGGTGAACTGGGCCGGCAGATCGCGCAGGCGCGGATGCAGGCGATCCTTGTCGGAAAGAATTGCCTGGGGCCCAACCAGCGGCCAGGCGATGCCGAGGTCGGGATCGTCCCACGCCAAGCCGCGGTCGCACTCGGGCGCATAAAAGTCCGTGACCTTGTAAATCACCTCCGTATCGGGCTCGAGCGTACAAAAACCGTGCGCGAAGCCTTCGGGCACCCAAAGCTGAGACCAATTGTCGGCCGACAGGATCGCCGAGACATGCCGTCCAAAGGTCGGCGAACCCTGTCGAATATCGACGGCAACGTCGAAGATGGCGCCGCGCGTCACGCGCACGAGCTTGCCCTGAGGATGGGGCGCAATCTGGAAGTGCAGGCCGCGCAGCACGCCCTTGGCCCGTGACAGCGACTGGTTGTCCTGCACGAATTCGCGGTCAATCGCAGCCCGAGCCAACGCCCTTCGATTGTAGGTCTCGGAAAAGAAGCCGCGCTCATCGCGAAAAATCGACGGCGTGATCAACTTCACGTCTTGGATGGCGAGCGCGTCAATCTGCATGAGTCCGTCCCGGTGATGCCATCACCCTTGCCAGACTATCGGGGACGAGGCAATGCGCAGGGACCGAACGGCGGCGCCAACCGCCAGCCGCGGTCACCAGAGCCGGGGGATTGCTCAAAACGATCGAGCAATTATTTCTTTTTCTTGGCGGCGGCCGTCGCCTGTTCAGAAGCGTCCATTGCCGGTCGCACGATCCCGGTCATGGCAATGGTGATCATCTCGGTTTTGCCGGTCTTTCCATTGTGCGTCACAGTAACTCCCCAGTTTCCCGTGCTGGGACCGAACTCAAGTTTTATAGGGATCGGGCCAGCAGGGTCGGTAAGGGCGTCCCGGATGACGTCGCGCAAAATGTGTTGCATTAGCGGAGGAATAACTTTTGCACAAAGACGTCGCCATCGTTTGGCATCTTCGTGGGATACACCTGGAATAAGGGATGCGAGCAGTCCGAATTGATAATTGTCGCCGAATTTGAGCTCAAATTCAAATTGAGTGTTCTCAATGTTGTTGGCATCAAGAAGCGTATTGAGTTCTTCAATCGTGGGTTTCGCGCCAGGTTTGAATAGGATTGTCATCGATGGACCCATCAATTGAGCTTGCCAGCACAACCATTGTGGATGATAGCTTGCTGCCCGGCAAGCTGTTGTTGAGGTTGGGAAATCGTGCTTTGATATCTTGAGTTTGGGATTGCACCCGGAGCAGGGCCACGGATGGCCAGCGCCGCGACTCACCTCCAGTGCGGCAATTGTGGCGCCGATACGCCCCCTGGAAATCGCTTCTGTAGCTCCTGCGGGCATCCGTGCGGCGCAAGCCCGATGGCGTTCGGCACTTTACCTCCGATCGCTCCCGATCTCATTCGACGCATCCTGGCATCCCGGGCGGCGATCGAGGGTGAACGCAAGCGAGTCACGATCTTGTTCGCGGACATCAAAGGCTCCACGGCTCTCATCGAAAAGTTGGACCCGGAGGCCGCGGAACAGCTTCTTAGGCCCCCACTCCATCGCATGGTTGCAGCCGTGCGCCGCTACGAAGGTACGGTCAATCGCGTGCAAGGCGATGGGATCATGGCTCTTTTTGGCGCACCCATCGCCCATGAGGACAACGCCGTTCGCGCCGCTTATGCGGCGCTGGATATGCAAAAGGCAGTGCGCGAGCGCGACGATCGAGCCATCGCCATCAGGGTGGGTCTCCATACCGGCGAAGTCCTGGTAAGGGCCATCAATAACGATCTTTCCCTCGACTACGATGCCGTTGGCGCCAGCGTTCATCTTGCTGCGCGCATGGAGCAGCTGGCGGAGCCTGGAACAATTCTGTGCACCACAGAGACGATGCAGGAGATCGAAGGCTTCGTTAGAGCCGCATCCCTGGGTCGCCGGCCGGTCAAAGGTATTGACGAGCCTTTGGAGATCTTTCAGCTCCTCGAACGCACTCCCATTCGTACGCGCTGGGAAAGGAGCGCCGCGCGCGGGCTATCGCCGTTCGTCAATCGTATCTCCGAACTTAGCCAGCTGCACGAGGTGTTGCAGCGAGTCAAACATGGCCAACCTCAAGCCATCAGCATTGTTGGCGAACCAGGAACCGGCAAATCACGCTTGCTGCACCAATTTTTGACGTCAGACGATTGTGCCGGCTGGACGGCCATCAAGACCTTTTCTCTCGCTCATACCAAGAACGCCACCTATCATGCCGTCAGCACGCTTCTGCGCTCGCTCTTCGCCATTAGCGACTTCGACAGCATGGAAACGGCATTAGCTCGCGTCCGCTCGGGATTGTCCGACCTCGAGCTGGAGCTGCCCGCCTATTTGCCGCCGATCTGCGCGCTATTAAACCTTCCTTTCGATGATGAGATCTGGAAGACGCTCGATCCTCCTGAGCGGCGCGCGCGCATCATGGCAGCCCTCAAAGCGCTCGTGCTTCGCTATGCCGCGTCCAACCCTTTGCTTTTGTGTTTTGAAGACATGCAGTGGGCCGACAGCGCAACCAAGTCTTTTTTGCGCGAATTGGTCGAATCGACGCGCGACGATCGTTTGCTCCTCTTGATGACGCACCGCAAGGGGCACGAGCATTTCTTGGATAGCGATCACCTCCACGCCGTTGTGCAAACCCCACCCCTCGATTCCTCCACGGCAGAGGAATTTGTACGCACGCTCATCGGTTCCGATCCTGATCATCAATCCCTACGGGCGCTGGTTGTGGAGCGGACGGAAGGCACGCCCTTATTTATCGAGGAGACGGTGCGCAGCATCGCCGACAGCGGCGCACTGAACCCCAGTGACCCCGCAAGCTCTGCGAAGCCGGCCTTGGTGGAAATCCCACCCACCGTTCAAGGCGTGATCGCCGCGCGCATTGATCGTCTGGCGCCGGAACCAAAAGCGCTGTTGCAAACGGCCTCGGTGCTCGGAAATGAGGTCTCGATCCCGCTGTTGCGCGCCATTTCCGAACTTCCCACCGAAAACTTCCAGAAACTCTTAGGCGAACTGGAAGATGGGGATTTTCTTTATAAGGTTCCGATAGAAACCGCGGAACGCTCGGTCTTTCGTCACGTTTTAACCCAAGAGATTGCCTATGGCGGTTTATCGTCCAACACACGCCAATCCCTGCATTCCCGTTCGGTTAAGGCCATCGAGGAGGTGTACGGTGGGCGCCTTGACGAGCATGTGGAAACGCTTGCCTATCACGCCGTAAATGGACGCGATTGGCCGACGGCCGTCAAATACTTGCTGCAAGCCGGCGTGAAGGCTTTGGAGAGATCCGCCTACGCAGAGGCCCTTCCGATCTTTGAACAAGCTCTGGATCTGATCGACAAACAAGCACCCGATATCGAGCGGACTCGCCTAGGGATCGATATCCGACTGCATATGCGCACGATTTTTGGAGCCATCGGGGATTATCCCAGACTTGCAAAAGTTCTGGCCGATGCCGAAAACCTGGCGATTGCCATCAACGACCCATTGCGCCTGGCCCAGATAAACGTGTCCAAAGCCATGGCCTTGAACCTGCGCGGCGATCTTGACGGCAGCGTGCGCTGCGGCATGCGCGCGCTCGAAATTGCGACATCGCTCGCCAACCCTGGGGTCCTTGTCGCGGCGAGGTTCTATCTTGGCCAGGCGCACCTCTGGAAAGGGCAATTTGGCCAGGCCATCGAGCTCTTGGCCGATCATACGACCCTCGTGAGTGGCCCCATGCGGCGGGCACGCATTGGAACGACCGGGACCACGTCAGTGCTCTGGCTCGGTATGTTGGCGGCCTGCGAAGCCTATCTCGGAAATTTCGAGCGCGCCGCCACCGTCTGCGCAACCGCCTGCCAAATCGCCGACGAAAACCCGCGCCCCTACGACGTGGCCCTGGCCTATTGGTACTCGGGCTTTGTTTCTTCGCATCGGGGCGACCTTGATCCCGCCCTCGTTGCCCTCGAGCATGGATATGTTGCGGCGACGGCGAATAAGATACGGTTTCTCGTGCCCATTCTGGCGACGACGTTGGGCTACGCTTACACCCTTGCCGGACGATCCAGCGAAGGAATTCCCCTGCTTGAAAGGGGCGTCAAATTTTCGAACGACGCCGGCTTTAGCTATGGCGAAGCCTGGTCAAGCACCTACCTTGGATTTGCCAGGCTTTTTGCAGGTCAAGCGGACAAGATCTCAGCATTGGCTGAGCGCTCCTTGGAATTGGCGCGTCTGCACAGGTATGAGGCGGTTGAGGCCGCGGCACTGCGCTTGTCGGGCGATTACTTTATGCGCTCGACGGGCAATGCCCTATCGGCCCAGCACAACTATCTGCAGGCGGCGGAGATTGCGGCCCGCCTAGGACTACGGCCGGAACTTGCGCATTGCCAGGTGGGTCTGGCGCAGGCCTACCAGGAGTTGGGTGAACGCGGTGAGGCTCAGCGCGCAATGACGTGGGCGCGAGAGCTTTATCAAAACATGGCAATGGAGTTTTGGATGCCGAAGGCGCGATCCGTGTCGTGAGATACCGGGCGCTGGCGTCGTCTCCCCAGTGGGCGTCCCGACAGACGTCGATCTCCCAGCACCTTTCCGCGCCATGTGCCGCGGCTCGGCTGGCCCAGCCGCGCGGCAATTTTCGGTTGATCGTCGCCCGCTGCTCTTGTGTCGACCGACTTGTCGACTATGATGGGGCAAAGTGTAGCCAAGATGGGATACGCGAGTGTCGACAGAACTGGAGGCCGAACAACCAACCCTGGCCCAAACGGTCGCGCGGGACTTGGAGGACGACATCCTCGCGGGCAGGTTGCGTCCGCGGGAACGCTTGATCGAGGCCGACCTGGCCGATCGCTTCTCCGTCAGTCGCGCCCCGGTCCGCGAGGCGCTCCGCATGCTGGAGCGCGAGGGTCTGGTCTCCCGCAGCCCACGCGGTCTGCAAGTCTCAGAACCCTCGCTGGAAGAAGTGCGCGAGGCCTTCGAGGTGCTCGCCGATCTTGAGGAGCTCTACACCCGACGCGCCGTGCCGCGCCTCGCCCCGCAAGACTTCAAGCGCATGAAAGCGCTGCTCACGGAGATGTCGGCCGCGGCGGCCGACGACGACGTCAAGCGTTACTCGGTCGCCAACGATCAGTTCCATGGCGTGCTCCGCGACGCCTGCCCCAATAGGACCCTGATCCGGCTCATTGCCAGCGTGACCAAGAAGACCTCGCGCTTTCGCCGCATGGCCATGTCGATGCCGGGCCGTCTGTCCCATTCGCTCCCCGAGCACAAGAAGATCCTCGAGGCCGTTGTTGCGGGTGACGCGTTGGCCGCCGGCCAACGCGCGCGCGAAAGCGCCGAGCGCGCTTATCTGGAACTCTTTGAATTCCTGCGCCACGCGCTGCCAATTTAACGTCATTCGATCAACGCGACGGGAGAGAGCGAATGTCCGAAACTACCAGGCGCTACGACGAAGCCACCCTGCTCGACAAAGCGCGCAAGTACAGTTTCCTGGGCAGAATGGACAAGGGCGCCATCAGCGGCCCGATCTTCGAGCGCGGCGACAAGTCTGTCGTCATCGACACCAACGGCAAGGAATACCTCGACTTTAACTCCGGGCAGATGTGCTCGGCCCTCGGTCACAACCATCCCCAGATCGTGGCGGCCATCAAAGAGAGTTGCGACACGCTGATCCACGCCTCGAGCTCGATCTTCAATGTCAAGGAGATCGAGCTCGCTGAGCGCCTGGGCGAACTCGTGCCCCGGCCCCTGCAAAAGTCGACGTTTCTGGGCTCGGGCAGCGACTCCAACGAGGCCGCCATCACCATCGCCAAGAAGTATACGGGCGGCTACGAATATGCCGCCCCGCACGTGAACTTTTCTGGCCTCGGCACCACCGCAAGGTCGGTGACCTTTGCCGGCTGGCACAAGGGCTACGGCCCAACCGCGGTCGGTGCCTACGCCATCATGGCGCCCTACTGCTATCGCTGCCCTCTCGGACTGACGCATCCCGATTGCCAGCTCGCCTGCCTGAAGGGGAGCCTGGAAGTCCTCGACGCCCAGGCCAGCGGCCCGGTCGCCGCCATCATCACCGAGCCCATGTTCAGCGCCGGCGGCGTGATCGAACCGCCGAAGGGCTGGCTCACGGCTTTGGCCAAGGCCTGTGAGGAACGCGACATCCTCCTCATTCTCGATGAGGCGCAAACGGGGCTCGGCAAGCTCGGGACCATGTTTGCCTGCGAGCAGGAAGGCGTCGTCCCCGACCTGATGACGATCTCGAAGCATTTTGGCGGCGGCATCGAGATCAGCGCCGTCATCACCACCCCGGAGGTGGAGGAAAAAGTCGTCGACAAGGGCCTCGTCATGGGGCACTCCCACACCAACGACCCGCTCGCCTGCAACGCCGCCATTGCCACCCTCAAGGTCCTGGTCGAGAACGACCTCCCGGCCCGCGCGCGCCAGATCGGTGCCTATTGGAAGAACCATTTGACCTCGCTGCGCCAACGCTACGAGCAGATCGGCGATGTCCGCGGACGCGGCCTCATTCAGGGCTTGGAATTCGTCAAGGATCGCGAGCGCAAGGAGCCGTTCTTCGACCTTGGCAAAGCCATCTATGATGAGTGCTTCCGGAGCGGCCTGGTGTTCAGCGTGCGGCGCCAAGGCAGCGTCATCCGCTTTGTGCCACCGTTCTCCACCACCGAGGCGCAATTGGATCAGGCCGCCGAGGTGTTGGACAAGGGTATCACGGCCGCACTCGATCGGCTGGTCAGGAAACAATGATCGCCATTGAGCGGATCAGCAAATCGTTCGGTTCGCTCAAGGTTCTGAGCCGGGTCTCGCTCGACGTCTCGGCCGGCGAAGTTGTGGTGCTGTGTGGTCCGTCCGGCTCGGGCAAAAGCACGCTGCTTCGCTGCATCAACGGCCTCGAGGCGGTGGAAGAAGGTCGCATCCTCGTCGGTGGCATTGAGGTTACGGACAAGCGCGTCGATCTCAACCAGTTGCGCGCCCAAATCGGTATCGTCTTTCAGTCCTTCAATCTCTACCCACACATGACGGCCCTGCGGAACATCACGCTCGCGCCCATGGTGGTCACCGGCACAGCGCGCCAGCAAGCCGAACAGGAGGCCGCGGCGCTCCTGCAAAAGGTGGGCATCGCCGAAAAATCAAACCACTATCCGAGCCAACTCTCCGGCGGCCAGCAGCAACGCGTGGCCATCGCCCGGGCGCTAGCCATGCGTCCCAAGGTCATGCTGTTCGATGAGCCGACATCGGCCCTCGACCCCGAGATGATCCAAGAAGTCCTGACCGTGATGACCGAATTGGCCCGCGAGGGGATGACCATGATCGTCGTCACGCACGAAATGGGCTTTGCCCGGGAAGTCGCCAGCCGCATCGTCTTTATGGATGGCGGCAGCATCGTCGAGGAAGGCGAGCCCGAGACCTTCTTCCGATCGGCCCGCGAGCCACGCACCCGGCAGTTTCTGGGCAAGATCCTGGTTCACAATCACCCGAAATCGACCGCGTTGGGGTCAGTTGCTTAGAGGAGAGCGACCATGCACGGATCCGCTATTTGCAGGCGAGCCTTCCTACTCTTTGCCATGGTCACCGTCGCGGCCGTGCCGGCCCTGGCGCAGCAGAAAACCACGCTGGATGCCGTCAAAGCGAGGGGCACGCTGATCGCCGGGGTCAAGACCGACTACCCCCCCTTTGGCTATATCGATGAAGCCGGCAAGACCGTCGGCTTTGATATCGACATCGTCGAATACATCGCCAATCGCTTGGGTGTGAAGCTGGACCTGCGCCCCGTCACGAGCGCCAACCGCATTCCCATGCTCATGAACGAGACGGTCGACTTGATTGCTGCCAGCACGACCATCACGCAGGAGCGCGAAGACGTCGTCGACTTTAGTGTCCCCTATATCGTCATCGGCGGGAAATTCCTGGTGCGCGCCGACGACAAGATCACCGGCTACAGCAGCCTGGCCGGCAAGACGGTGGCCTACACGCAAGGGACGCCCTGGGGCGAGAAACTCAAGGCCGAACAGCCCGCCGCTAAACATCTGGTCTTCCAAGATAAGCCGCAGGCCGTGCTGGCCCTGCTGCAGGGCAAGGCGGATGCCTATACGGACGATGCGGCGCCGCTCGCCATTTTTGCCAAACAGCATCCAGGCAAGCTCATCGTCGTCGGCGAGGCCTCACGCCCCCTGCCGATGGGGATCGCGGTGCGTCCCAACGATTCCAAATGGCGCGATGCCATCAACTTTGCCCTGATTGCCATGTGGGATGACGGCACCTGGCGCAAGCTGCACCAGAAGCACTTCGGGGTCGACCCCGAGCCGGGTTTCATCATTTACAACTGGAAGCTCTGATCCCCGGGGCACGAGGGCCGTCGCTCGATATCGTTCGCGTCACATGAAGTACGAGTTCGACTGGAGCGTCCTTTACACCCATCGCCAGCTCCTGCTCGACGGGCTGCTCGCGACCATCGAGGTTGCCGGCGTCGCCATCCTCTTGAGCTCGCTGATCGGCACGGCTGTCGGCGTGCTGCGGCATTTCTCGCCGCAGCCCATCAAGTCGCTGTTCATTGCCTACACCGAATTTTTTCGCAACGTGCCGCCGATCGTGCAGTTTTT
>Ga0134122_10002390_pt1 | contig 13776 bp, 17 predicted proteins | sample KB302_FD_96461 | JGI IMG/M metagenome (GOLD analysis project Ga0134122, IMG submission 96461) | Terrestrial soil microbial communities without Nitrogen fertilizer from Kellogg Biological Station, Michigan, USA - KB3-0-2 | ecosystem: Environmental > Terrestrial > Soil > Unclassified ... | reverse complement strand
TGGGGCGCGCCCACGGTGATCCGGGTGGTGCGTGGCGCGGTGCTGGTGGCGCGGGAGACGGAATACGTGAGCGCGGCGGGGGCGCTGGGCGCCTCGGCGCTGCGGGTGCTGACGCGCCACGTGCTGCGCAACGTGCTGCCCACCGTGATCGTCTATTCCACCCTCTTCATGGCCAATGCCATCCTCGTGGAGGCGGCGTTGTCCTTCCTGGGTCTGGGCGTGCAGCCACCGACGCCGTCGTGGGGGCTCATGGTCTCCACCGGCCGCGATCTCCTCCTGGTGGCGCCGCACGTGGCGACCATCCCGGGGCTCGCCATTCTGGTTGCGGTGCTGGGGTTCAATCTCCTCGGGGACGGGCTGCGCGACGCGCTCGATCCCCGCCTGCGGGGCCAGCTCTGATGCGCCTCGCCGGGCGCACCGCCATCGTCACCGGCGCCGCCAACGGCATCGGCCGCGCCATCTGCCTGGAGCTCGCGCGCGAGGGCGCGGCGGTCTGGGGCTGCGACGTGCTCGGGCCCCAGCTCGAGGAGACACGCCGGGCGGTGGAGGTCGCCGGCGCGCGGCCGGGCGCCAAGGGGATCCCGGCCCGCGCCGCGGTCGTCGACGTGCGTGACGTGGCCGCGGTGACGGCCTTCGTGGAGCGTGCGGAGGCGGAGACCGGGCGCGTGGACGTGCTCGTCAATACCGCGGGCGGCGTGGCCGGCCAGGTCAACCGGCCGGTGGAGGAGGTGTCGGATGCCGACTGGCGCGTGATCTTCGCGATCAACCTGGACGGCGCCTTTCACTTCACGCGCGCGGTGGCGCCCCCCATGAAGCGCGCCGGGCGCGGCGCCATCGTGAACATCTCCTCGGGCGCCGGCCGCTCCTACAGCCTCACCGGGATCCAGGCCTATGCCAGCGCGAAGGCGGGCCTCATCGGCTTCACGCGCCAGACGGCGCGCGAGCTGGGCGCGCATGGGATCCGCGTCAACTGCGTGGCGCCGGGGTTCGTTCGCTCCAACCCCGCCTCCGAGCGGCAGTGGCACGCCATGGGCGAGGCGGGCCAGCAGAAGCTGGTGGACTCCATCGCGCTCCGCCGCATCGGCACCCCCGAGGACATCGCGCGCGCCGTCCTCTTCTTCTGCTCTGACGACGCTGGCTACGTCACCGGTCAGACCATCAGCGTGGACGGCGGCATGTGGATGCTGGGCTGAAGGGCTAGCGCGGGCTCCCCGCCGCGCGCCACGCGGCGACGTTCGCCTCGATCTGGCGCGAGTGATCCTCGAGATGCGCAGCATAGATGCGCAGCCAGTCCTCGGCGGTGTAGGGGCCGGACTGGGTGTGGCGCCCCGCGCGGCTCCACGCCGCCTCGGGCAGCCGGCGGATCAGCGCCGCGGTATTGGCGCGCACCGCGTCCACCGTGGCCAGCGCGACCTCCAGCGGGTGCGCGTGATAGTCGAAGGTCACGGCCCAGCCCGCCTCGTCATAGCCCTGGACCAGCGGCTGCGGTTCCGCCACCAGGAAGCGGATGCGGCCGGCGGCCTGGGTCTCGGAGTCCGAGCAGTGCACCGCCACTTCGTGCGCCGACCATTCCGTGGGCGCCGGGCGCCAGGTGAGCGCCGCCGGGGGCACCGCGGCGATGGCGCCGCGCAGCCGGGCGGGGCCCGCCGCGTAGCGCTCGATCAGGGAGCTTCGCTCGGCATGGGTGAGGGGCATGGCATTCCTCCTGGAGGAAGCCTACGCGGCCGGGCCTCCCGCGGGAAGCGGGAACCGAAGGCGCCTTGACGATTCCGCCGCGATCTCTAAACTGATCCGCACCCATGAGCGACAGGATCGAAAGGATGCTCGACGAGACCGGCTGGGAGATCCTGCGCGCCCTCCAGGAGAACGCGCGCGTGTCCTGGCGCGTGCTCGGCCGCCGCGTCGGGCTGTCCGCGCCCGCGGTGGCGGAGCGGGTGCGCCGCATGGAGGACGCGGGCCTCATCACCGGCTACCGCGCCCACGTGGACCCGGCGCGCCTCGGCTTCGCGGTGCCCGCCATCATCCGCGTGAGCGCGCCCGAGGAGAAGTGCGCCGCGCTCAAGAGCCTCATCAAGTCGTTGCCGGAGGTGCGGGAATGTCACCACGTGACCGGCACCGACAGCTTCGTCTTGACGGTCGCCGCCACCTCGGTGGGCCATCTCGAGTCGCTCATCGAGCGGCTGGGGCGCTACGGGACGCCGACCACCTCCATCATCCTCTCGTCGCCGGTGGCGGGGCGGCCGCTGGAGCGGCGCGCCGCGCCGGTGACGCGACGCGCGCGGTAGGGCGCCGGTGACGGGGTCGCGGCTGCGCTATGCCGGACGCCGGCTCGCGCAGGCGGTGCCGGTGGTGCTCGCCATGGTGATCTTCAACTTCGCGCTGCTGCACCTGGCGCCGGGCGACGCCGCCGACGTGCTCGCCGGCGAGGCCGGGTCCGCCACGCCGGAATACATGGCCCAGCTTCGCGCCGACTTCGGCCTGGACCGGCCGCTCCCGGTGCAGCTCGGCTTCTACCTCCGCCAGGTGCTCTCGCTCGATCTCGGCTTCTCGTTCCGCCACCGGCTGCCGGTGCTGGACCTCATTCTCACGCGGCTGCCCGCCACCCTCGTCCTCATGGGCACCGCCATCACGCTCGCGGTCACGGTGGGCATCTTCCTCGGCGTGCTCGCCGCGCGCTACGTGAACACCTGGGTGGACAGCGTGGTGAGCGTCTTCGCGCTGCTCTCGTATGCCACCCCCATCTTCTGGATCGGGCTCATGGCCATCGTGCTGTTCGGCATCCACCTGGGCTGGCTGCCCACCCACGGGATGGCGCTGGCCGGCACCGGGACGGCGGGGCTCGCCTATGCGCTGGACGTGAGCCGGCATCTCATCCTGCCCGCCGCCACGCTGGCGCTGTTCTACGTGGCGCTCTACACGCGGCTCATGCGCGCCGCCATGCTGGAGGTCTACGCGCTCGACTACGTGCAGAGCGCGCGAGCCAAGGGCCTCGGCGAGGGCCGGATCGCGCTCAAGCACGTGCTGCGGAACGCGCTGTTGCCGGTGGTGACCATGGCCGGCGTGCAGGTGGGGCACGTGCTGGGCGGCTCGGTGCTGGTGGAGACGGTGTTCGGCTGGCCGGGGCTGGGCCGCCTGGCCTTCGAGTCGGTCTTCGCGCGGGACGTGAATCTCCTGCTGGGGCTGCTGCTGTTCTCGTCGCTGCTGGTGGTGCTGGCGAATCTCGCCACCGACCTCCTCTACTCCGTCCTCGATCCGCGCATCGCGGTGCGGTGAGCCCGCGGTGCGAGCCTTCTGGGCGCGGTTCCGCCGCCGGCCCCCGGCGCTCTTCGGCCTGGCGGTGCTCGTCCTCGTGCTGCTCGTGGCCGTGGGCGGGCCCAGCCTCTATCGGCAAGACCCCTGGGACCTCGCCGGCCGGCCCTTCTCTCCGCCCTTCGGGCAGTTCCCGCTCGGGACCGACACGCTGGGCCGCGATCTCGCCGCCGGCGTCATCCACGGCGCGCGCGTGTCGCTCCTCGTGGGCCTGGTGGCCACGGCGGTGGCGCTATCGCTGGGAACCGCGATCGGCGCGGTGGCGGGCTATCGCGGCGGCTGGGTGGACGACGCCCTCATGCGGCTGACCGAGTTCTTCCAGACCATCCCGTCCTTCATCTTCGCGGTGGTGCTGGTGGCCATCTTCCAGCCGAGCCTCCGGAGCATCGTGGCCGCCATCGCCATGGTCTCGTGGCCCGCGGTGGCGCGGCTGGTGCGAGGCGAGTTCATCGCCCTGCGCCACCGGGAGTTCGTCCAGGCCTGCGAGGCGCTGGGGATGCCCGAGCGCGCGATCATCTTCCGGCAGATCCTGCCCAATGCCGCGGGCCCCGTGATCGTGACGGGCTCGCTCATGGTGGCGACGGCGGTGCTGCTGGAGTCGGGCCTGTCCTTCCTGGGCCTCGGCGATCCCAATCTCATGAGCTGGGGCTTCATGATCGGCTCGTCGCGGAGCGTGCTGCGCCAGGCCTGGTGGATGTCGGCGGTGCCCGGCGTGGCCATCCTCCTCACCGTGCTCGCCCTGAACCTGGTGGGGGAGGGGCTCAATGACGCCCTGAATCCGCGGCTCCGGCAGCGCTGAGGTCGCGCGCATGCTCGAGCTCAGCCAGGTCATCCTCGGGGTACGCGATCTCGATGCGGCCACCCGCCGCGTGGAGGCTCTGGGCCTCACCGTGCTCGACGGCGGCGTGCATCCGGGCGTCGGCACCGCCAATCGCGTGGTGCCCCTCGGGCGCCAGTACCTCGAGCTCCTCGGCGTCGTGGACGAGGCCGAGGCGCAGGCGGGCTGGTACGGCCGCGCGCTGCAGGCGGCCATTGCCGGGGGCGACCGCTTCGTCCGCTGGTCGCTCCGCACCGACCGGATCGGCGAGATCGCGTCCCGGCTCGGCCTCGCCGCGGAGCCACGCCAGCGGGTGCGCCCGGACGGCGTCCGGCTCACGTGGCAAGCGGCCGGGATCGCGCTCGCGGCCGAGCTGGGCTGGCTGCCCTTCTTCATGCAGTGGGACGACCCCGCGCAGTATCCGGGGGTGCAGCCGGTCCGGCATGCCAGCGGCGCCACCGGTGTGGCCTGGATCGAGGTGGCCACGCCGGAGCCGGACCGGCTCGCGCGCTGGACGGAGGGCGCCGAGGTGCCGCTGCGCGTGGTCCCGGGCGCGCCGGGGCTGCGCCGGGTGGCGCTGGCCACCGACGGCGGCGAGATCGTGATCGGCTGACGGGCGGGGAGCTAGCGGAGCCGCTTGTGCTCGACGAGCAGGCAGCGGTCCTGCACCACCTGGATGCCCGCGCGCGCCAGCGTCTCGGCGGCCTCGTCGTTCACGATGCCCAGCTGGAACCAGGCCACCCGCGGCTTGCAGGCGAGGATATCGGCCACGTGCGGCGGGATGTGCTCGGACCGCCGGAAGACGTTCACCATGTCCACCGGCGGCGGGACGTCGCGCAGCGAGCGAAACACGGGGCGGCCGAGAATCTCCTTGGCCTCGGGATAGTAGACCGGCACCGGCACGATGTCGTAGCCGGCCCGCGCCATGTACTCCGGCACGTAGAACGCGGGCTCGCCGCCCTGCGCCTCGGTCTTGATGCCGAGCACCGCGATGCGCCGGCACGCGCGCACCAGCGGCGCGATGGCCTCGCGCTCCGTGATGAGATTGTCGCGCCAGTCGTCCATGCCATGAGTCTAGCACTGTGCTAGCCTGACCGCGGGAGGACCAGCCCATGGCGATCCGGATCACGCGCGTATACACCCGCACCGGCGACGGCGGCGAGACGGCCCTCGTCGGCGGCCGCCGTGTCGCCAAGGACGCCCCCCGCATCGAGGCCTACGGGACCATCGACGAGCTGAACGCGGTGATCGGGCTCGCCCGTGTGTTCAATGCCGAGAACCTGAAAGCGGGGCGCGGGAAAAAAGACACCGACCACCGCTGGCTCGACGAGGTGTTCCGCCGCATCCAGAACCAGCTCTTCGACCTCGGCAGCGAGCTGGCCACGCCCGAGGACTCGGTCTACGAGGGCATGCACCGCGTGGGCGAGGCGGAGGTGACCGCGCTCGAGAAGCTGATGGACCGGTGCCAGAAGGACCTCAAGCCGCTCAAGTCCTTCGTGCTCCCCGGCGGCGGCCGCGTGGGCGGCTTCCTCCATCAGGCGCGCACGGTGTGCCGCCGCGCCGAGCGGCGCGTGCTGGCGCTGGCCCGGAGCGAGTCGGTGTCGCCGTGGCCGCTGCGCTACGTGAACCGGCTCAGCGATCTGCTCTTCGTGCTCTCGCGCTGGGTGGGCCAGCGGCTGGGCGAGACCGAATACCTCTGGGAGCGGGGGCTGGCCTCGCATGAGCGCAAGCGCCGCTGAGGCGGCCGGCTACCGGATCCGGCGGGCGACGGGCGTCGATGACGGCGCGGTCGCGCGCGAGCTCTTCGCCTACCTGGCCTTCCTCGGCGAGACGCTGGACGGTGAAGGAATCGACCGCGACATCGCCCAGTGGCAGTCGGCCTACGACGGCGCGAACGGCGTGCTCCTCGTGGTGATCGCGCCGGGAGGCGACGTGGTGGGGACGGCGGCGGTGCGCCGCCTCGAGCCCGGGATCGGCGAGATCAAGCGCATGTGGATCCGCCCCGCGCATCAGGGGAAGGGGCTCGGCCGGCCGCTGATCGACGCCTGCCTCGCGGAGGCGCGCTCGCTGGGCTTCCGGCGGCTGCGGCTCGACAGCGAGCGAAAGCTCGAGGCGGCGCTGCATCTCTATCGCGCCTACGGGTTCGTGGAAGTGCCCGACTACAACCGCAATCCGCGCGCCGAAGTCTGGATGGAGCGCCCGCTCTGACGGAGAGCGCGGAGACGGAGAGACCGCTCACGCGGGCGCGGCGCGGGATGGTGACCTGCCCTCATACGCTCGCGTCGGAAGCCGGCGTGGAGGCGCTGCGCGCCGGCGGCTCCGCGGTGGATGCCGCCATCGCCGCGAGCGCGGTGCTCGCCGTCGTGTACCCGCACATGACGAGCGTGGGCGGCGACGCCTTCTGGCTCATCCACCAGGCCCGCGCGGGCGGCGTCCGGTTCCTCGACGCGGGCGGCGCGGCCACCGCCGCGGCGACGCTCGACGCCTTCCGCGCGCGCGGACTCGCCGAGATCCCCTACCGCGGGGTCCTGCCCGCGACGGTGACCGTGCCCGGCGCGGTGGACGGCTGGCTCGAGGCGCATGCCGCGTGCGGCCGGCTGCCGCTCGCGCGGCTGCTGGCCCCGGCCATCGGCCACGCGCGCGACGGCTTCCCCGTCACCGCGCGGCTCGCTCGCTGGATCGCGGAGATGGCGTCGCTGCTGGCCGAGGATCCCGCCGCCGCGGCGATCTTCCTCCCCGGTGGCCAGCCCCCGCGCGCGGGCGAGACGGTCCGGAATCCCGACCTGGCGCGGACGCTCGAGGCCATCGCGGCCGCCGGGCGCGGCGAGTTCTACGAGGGGGAGGTGGCGGCGGAGATCGCCCGCTGGGCTCGCGAGCGCGGGGGGCTCGTCACCGCGGCGGACTATCGCGCCCAGCGCGCGGAGTGGGGCGCTCCGCTCTCCGTGGTGTACCGGGGCGTCACGCTCTACGAGACCCCGCCGCCGACCCAGGGTCTGTCCGTGCTCCAGATGCTCCGGCTGCTGGAGGGATTCGACCTGGGCGCGCTCGAGTATCTCGGTCCGGATCACGTGCACCTGCTCATCCAGGCCAAGCAGCTCGCGTTCCACGATCGCGACCGCTTCCTCGCCGATCCGCGCTTCGTGGACGTGCCGGTGGCGCGGCTCCTGTCCGACGCCTATGTCGCGGAGCGCCGCCAGCTCATCGATCCCGCCCGCGCCTTGCCCTGGGACCGGGTGCCCGACGCGGGGAGCCTGGTGGGGGACACGGTCTACGTGGCCGCAGTGGACGCGGACGGCAATGCCGCCTCCCTCACCATGAGCCTCTACGGCGGCTTCGGCGCGGGCGTGGTGGCGGGGCGGACGGGCATCGTGCTCCAGAATCGCGGCGCGTACTTCTCGCTCGATCCCACGCACCCCAACCGGCTCGAGCCGGGGAAGCGGCCGCTGCACACCTTGATCGCGTCGCTCGCCTTCCGGGGTGACCGGCTCTGGCAGGTCTTCGGCTGCATGGGCGCCGACGGCCAGCCGCAGATCCACCTGCAGGCCTACACCGCCATGATCGACTTCGGCCTCGACGGGCAGCGGGCGGTCAGCGGGCCAAGGTGGCTATCCGGCCGCTTCGCCCTCGGCGAGCCGCGCGACCTGCTGAACATGGAGGGCCGGTTCCCCGAGCGGACCTTCGCCGAGCTGGCCCGCCGCGGCCACGTCATCAATCGCTGGGAGGCCTGGAACGAGCGCGCCGGCCACGCGCACGGCATCACCCTGGACCCGGACACGGACGAGCGACTGGGCGCCTGCGACCCGCGCAGCGACGGCGCCGCGCTCGGCTACTGAGCCGCCACCTCTTCGAGAAGGGAGCCCGCGCCATGCCCTATCAGATCTACGCGCTCAAGTACGCCGAGCGGGACACCAAGCAGTGCACGTTCTTCTTCCGCGAGCCCTCCCAGGACACGCTCACCCTCCACTTCTACCTCTGGGTGATCCTGGGCGGCCCCTATCCCATCGTGCTCGACACCGGGTTCTCGGCCGCGGACGCCCAGCGGCGCGAGGCGCGGAAGTGGGTGAGCCCCGCGGACATGCTGTCCCGCGTGGGCGTGAAGGCGGCCGAGGTGCCGGTGGCGCTGATCTCGCACCTGCACTGGGATCACTGGGACGGCTATCAGTTCTTCCCCGGCGCCCGCTTCTGGGTGCAGCGCGAGGAGATGGAGTTCTGGACCGGCATCGGGGGTCAGCACGCGCACTATCGCTTCTTCGCCGAGGCGGAGCCGCTGGCCGATCTGGTGAAGCTGAACTATGCCGGGCGCGTGCGACTCGTGGAGGGGGAAACGCGGGTGCTGCCCGGCATCACCGCGCATCTCATCGGCGGGCATACCGCCGGGCTGCAGGTGCTGTCGGTGGAGACGGCCAGGGGCACCGTGGTGCTGACCTCCGACGCCTCGCACTTCTACCGGAATATCGAGCGGCGGGACCCCGTGCAGATCATCACCAACCTCCCGCAGATGCTCCAGGGCTTCGAGCGCATCGACGAGCTGGCCGGCTCGCCCGCGCGGGTGGTCACGGGCCACGATCCCGAGGTGGCGAAGCGCTTCGACGAGGTGGAGCCGGGGATCATCAAGATCGCCTAGACGAAACGACTTAGGCGCCGAGCTCCTGGCGGACCAGCGCGGCGCCGGCGGCGAGCGCGTGGAGCTTGCCGACCGCGACGTCGCGGGCCAGCGGCACCATCCCGCAATTGGTGCAGGGGAACATGCGCTCGGGCTTGACGTGTTTGAGGCCCTCGCGGATGACGGCGGCCACCTGGGCGGGCGTCTCCACCGTGTCGCTGGCCACGTCCACCGCGCCGAGAAGGATGTCCTTGTCGCCGAGCAGCGCGATGAGGGAGATGGGCACCCGCGCCGCCGCGCACTCGAGCGAGACGCCCCCGATGCGCGAGCGGGCGAGGAGAGGAAAGGTCTGCTCGTACTGTCGCCACTCGCCGCCGAGGGTCTGCTTCCAGTCGTTGTTGGCCTTGATCCCGTAGCCATAGCAGATATGGACGGCGGTGCGGCAGCGGAGACCCTCCACCGCCGCGTCCAGGGCGGCCAGCCCCCAGTCGCGCACCTCGTCCATGTAGACGTTGAAGGCGGGCTCGTCGAGCTGGATCATGTCCACCCCGAGCGCCTCCAGCTCCCGCGCCTCCTCGTTGATGAGCCGGGCCAGGGCCATCCCGAGCTTGGCGCGGCTTCCGTAGTGCGCGTCGTGGATGGTGTCCACGATGGTCATGGGCCCGGGCATGGTGAACTTGAGCGGCCGGCCCGTCTGGCTGCGCGCGAAGCGGACCTCGGCGGAGTGGATGGAGCCGCGGCGGCGAACGGGCGCGGTCACGGTGGGCACGTCGGCCTTGTAGCGGTCGGCGCGGATGCCGATGGTGACCATCTTCGAGAAGTCCACCCCGTCGAGGGCTTCCACGAAGCCCCAGACGAAATGCCGGCGGCTCTGCTCACCGTCGGTGACGATGTCGATGCCCGCGCGCTCCTGATCGCGAAGGGCCAGCGCCACCGCGTCCCGCTTGGCCTCCTCCAGCGCGGCCCCCTCCACCTTCCAGGGCGCCCACAGAGCCCGGGGTGTGGCCAGCCAGGCCGGCTTGGGAAGGCTGCCCGCGATGGTGGTCTCCAGCATTGCGGGCGCATGGTATCATGGCCGCCGTGAATCGTCTGGTGGCCGCGGCGCTCGCGCTCGGAGTCCTCCTCACCGGTTGCCAGTCCCTGGAGCCGGAGCGGCAGTGGTACAAGCCCAGCGGCGACTACAGCGCGGCCGAGTTCGAGCGGGACAGCAAGGCCTGCACCAAGGACCGCGTTCTCGACGCGCAATGCCTGGAGCAGCGCGGCTGGGTGTCCTTGTCGGGCGACCGGGCTCCGAAGGTGAAGGAGACCGCTCCCGCCGGCGCGGGCATGAACCTGAAATCCGGACGCTATTAGCCTTCGCGCCGTCGTCTTCGATTTCGGCGGCGTCCTGTGGGACATGCGCTGGGACGTGGCGCGCACCCTCTGCGAGCAGCACGGCCTCCCCCGATCCTCCGTGTTCGAGACGCTCTACAAGTCCGATACCTGGCGCGATATCGAGCGCGGCATCGGCGATCCCGCCGCCTGGAAGGCTCGGGCGCACGCGGATCTCGAGACGCGGGCGGGCCGGCCGCTGCCGGCCCTGCACGACGAGTGGCGCCGGTCCCAGCGGCCCATCGCGGCCAACCTCGAGCTGGTCGCCCGCCTCCGCCCGCCCTACAAGGTCTCGGTGCTGAGCAATGCCGACATCTCGCTCCGCGGGCGCCTCGAGGACGAGCTGCGCATCCACCATCTCTTCGACGACATCATCAGCTCGGCGGAGGTGGGAATGGCCAAGCCCGAGCCGGAGATCTTCCGGCTCGCCGCGGGACGGCTCGGCCTGGACCCCGCGGAGTGCGTGTTCGTGGACGACTGGGACCCGAACATCGAGGCAGCCAAGGCGGTGGGCATGACGGCCATCCGCTATCAGCTCGACAAGGGCGACGACCTCGCCGCGCTGCTCGCCGGCGCCGGCGTGCGGCCGCGCGCCTGAGCCGCTGATGGCGCGCGTGGCGTGCTTCATCAATCCCGGCTCGGTGCTGGCCGACTCGATCGCGCTGGCCGCGCGGGCCGACACGCTGGGCTACGACAGCGTGTGGTGCACGCATGGGCTGGGCCGCGACGCGTTCCTCGTCCTCGCGGCCTACGGCGCCGTCGCGCGGCGGGTGGGGCTGGGCTCGGGCGTGATCCCGATCTATCCGCGGCATCCGGTGCTGATGGCCCAGGAGGCGCTGACCCTGGCCGATATCAGCGAAGGCCGCCTGCGGCTCGGCATCGGGGTGAGTCACGCGCCCATGGTGTCGCACGCGCTCGGGATCGACATGGGGCGTCCGCTCGACGTGATGCGCGAGTACGTGACGGTGCTGCGCGGCGCGCTCACCGGGAAGGTCCGGCACCAGGGGCCGCGCTATCAGGTGGACTGGCAGAGCGGCGTGCCGAGCCTGCCCGCGCCGCCGCCCATCCTCCTCGGCGGCCTCGGGCCCAAGATGCTCGAGCTGGCGGGCGAGATTGCCGACGGCGCCGTTCTCTGGCTCTGCGCCCCCGAGTTCATCCGCCGCGAGGCGCTGCCCGCCATTCGCCGCGGCCGCGAGCGCGCCGGCAAGCCGCTGGCCGGCTTCGAGATCGTGGCGTCGGTGCCCGCGGCCATCACGGTGGACCGCGGCGCCGCGCTGGCCCTCTTCAAGCGCGAGCTCATGCGCTACCTGGCGCTGCCTTTCTACCGCGCCATGCTGGACAAGAGCGGCTTCGGTCCCGAGCTGGCCGCCTACGACAAGGCGCCGGGACCGGAGGCGGTGCCCGATCGCCTCGCGTCCGCGCTCGGCGCGGTCGGCGACTATCGCGCGCTGGCGGCCTTCGTCGCCGCTCACCGCGATGCCGGGGTCACCCTGCCCGCGATCCGGCCCATCGGCTTGCCCGACGCCTCGCACTACCTGCCGACGCTCGAAGCCGGCGCCACCACCTGAGCGCGCCGTGGGCACCGGGCGCGTCCCGTTCGGGAGCCTGACCGCGCTCCTCCGCGCGGTGCCACTGTCGCCCGAGGATCCCGGCACCGCCGCCCTGATGGAGCGGCTGCGTCCGGTCCGGCGCACGGGCGAGTTCGACCGCGCCGCTTTCCTCGCGATGTGCCGCTGGAAGAGCCCCCGCGCGCTGCCTCACTACCGCCGGCACCCCGCCGCCACCGTGCGGCGGATGGCCCGCGCGGTGCTGGCCACCCGAAGCGAGCGCCGGCGCCTCGCGCTCCTGACCGCGCTGCGCGGCGTGAGCGTGCCCACCGCGTCCGCCATCCTCACCCTCATCGAGCCGCGGCGCTACGCCGTGCTCGACATCCGCGTCTGGCAGCTCCTTCACGCGCTCGGCGCGGTGGAAGCGTGTCCCGCCGGCCGCGGGTTCGGCGCCGCGCAGTGGGAGCAGTTCCTCGGCCTGCTCCGCGCGCAGGCGCGCGCCCTGGGCACCACCCCGCGTCTGGTCGAGCTCACGCTCTTCCACTATCACCGGACGGTGCAGACGGGGCGGCTCTACGAGGCGGCGGTGCCGCGTCGGCGGAGTCCGACCACCGTCAAGACCGCGCCGCCCAGGAAGAGGGGCAGGCCGAGCCACAGCCGCTGACGGTCGCGGGCCCGGGCGCGTAGCGTCGCCAGCACCATCCGGTCCCCCGCCGCGATCTCACCGCGTCCGGCGAGGAATTGCCGGAGGCGCTCCTGCGTCTCCGGCGGCATCTCGCGCTTGCCCCATTGCACATCCTGCTGGAGCGCCCGCAGTCGCTCCAGCTCCGCATCGGAGCGGGCCAGCGCCGCGCGGCTGTCCGCATCCGTCTCCCGCTCGCGAGCGGTGAGGAAGAGCGTGCGCAGCCGCGGCAGGCCGGCCTCGAGGAGGTCGAGCCAGGGATGATCCATGGCGGGAAAGGCAAGCAGGAGGAGCCCGGCCATCGCGACGGCGGCGATCGCCGCCAGCGCGATTCCACGGAGCGCGCGCCAGCCCCGCGCGCGGACCGCGCGCCAGGTCGCCGTCGCGCCGAGCGCGAGCGCGGTGAGCGCGGCGAGGACGCCGAAGGTCGTGACCACGCTGGCGCCGGTGGGCAGGTCCCAGCGGTAGGCCGCCGCGAGTCCGGTCGCGCTCACCAGCGCTCCGGCCGCCCAGCCCACGGCGAGCCGGCCCTTGATCGAGCGCCCGAGCAGCGACCCGAGCGCCGCGGGGATGATGAGGTAGGAGAAGACGAGCAGCACCCCGGCCATGCGCACCGAGCTCGTCACCACCAGCGCGAAGGAGACGTAGAAGCAGAGATCCCAGGCGGCGATGTTGCGGCCCCGCGCCCGCGCGGCCTCCGGGTCGAGCGAGATCTCCAGCAGAGGCCGGCGGAGCAGCCAGTGGCCCGCGCCCACCGCCGCGTAGAGCGCGGCCACCGCGCCCACCTCGCCCGGCGTCACGGTGAGGATGCCCCCCACCAGGAGCTGCTTGATGTGCTCGCTGCCCTGGGGCGCGCGGTCCACCACCAGCACCGCTGCCGCCGCGGAGACCACATAGACGATGCCGATGATGGCCTCCTGCGAGATCGCGGCGCACCGGGTGCGGCTCACCGCGAAGAGCGCCGCGCCCCCGACCGCGAAGGCCAGCGCGTACCAGTAGGCGGCCGGGCTCTGGATGGGATGCCCCGCCAGGTACGCGACGGTGATACCGAGGGCCGCCACCTGGGCCAGCGCCAGATCCACGAAGATGACGCCGCGGGCGAGCACGTGGAGGCCCAGGTAGACGTGGATGCCGGTGAGGACGAGACAGGCGAGAAGGGGAAGGGCGAGGATGTCGAGCATGACGGCGCGCCCCGACCCGCCTAGCGCGGGGCGGCGGCGGCCTCGACGAGCCGCCGGACGTTGAGGTCGAAGAGCGCGATGTAATCACGGGCCTCCGGTTCGGCTCCCACCGATGAGGCCAGGATCACCGCGCGCGCGCCGCTCCGCGCCGCGACCTGCGCGACGACGGACGCATTCGACCACGGCTCGGCGAGAATGAGCCGCACCCCGCCCTCGCGCATCCGGGCGGTGAGGGCGCCCAGCGACTGCGGGGAAGGCGGCACGCC
>Ga0134122_10002389_pt1 | contig 13778 bp, 11 predicted proteins | sample KB302_FD_96461 | JGI IMG/M metagenome (GOLD analysis project Ga0134122, IMG submission 96461) | Terrestrial soil microbial communities without Nitrogen fertilizer from Kellogg Biological Station, Michigan, USA - KB3-0-2 | ecosystem: Environmental > Terrestrial > Soil > Unclassified ... | reverse complement strand
TTGAGCGAGGGGGCTTTGCCGCCCGGCATCATCCAGGCGATCAGCACCATCCAGAATGGCATCGTGGTGACCAGCAGCGCGGCGAGACCCGAATCGATTCGCGTCTCGGCCCAGACGACTCCGCCATTGCCGCCCACCAGGAGCAGCGTGCCGACCAGGGCCGCTCCGGCCCAATGGCGGGGTTCCGGTTTGCCTTCGCCGCGCAGTCGGGCGATCAGGAAGAGGATCGCCCCGGCGATCAGGAACCGGATGCCGGCCATGGTGAACGGCGGCAACGTCTCGATCGCGAAGCGGATCGCGAGATAGGTCGAGCCCCAGATCGTGTAGAGGGCGGCGAGCGAGAGGAACAGGTAGAGGCGATATCGGCGATCAGCCACGGGAGGATTCCTCGGAGTTGGGCTCGTGGAAGTTTGAAGGGGCGGCAGGAGCGGGCTCCGGGGCGGCGGCGGGCGCCTCCCGGGCGAGCCCTTCGAACAGAGTGTGGAGGACGACCGTGGTGCGGGTGCTGATGACGTTCGGCACCGCACTGAAGTTTTCATTCAACAGGCGGCCGAGCGCGCGCGTGTCCTTGGCGCGGACCTTCACCAGGTAGCAGTCCTCGCCCGCGATGTGATGGACCTCTAGGACGCCGGGGATGTGCGCCAAAACCTCGCCGGCGTGCGCCACGCCGGGGCGCTCCTCGACGCGGACGAAGATGAAGGCGAGCAGGCCGAGATCGACCGCTTCGGGATCGACCCGGGTCTCGTAGCCACGGATCACGCCGCGGGTTTCCATCTTCTTGATTCGCTCGAACACGGCGGAGGGCGCCAGTCCCACCTCGCGGGCGATCTCCGCGTTCGAGACGCGGGCGTTCGCCTGAAGGGCTCGAAGGATGCCGCGATCAACGTCGTCGAGGGTCTGATCTTTGGACATGTTGCGGACAACCGCCGAACGATCGGCGGTATTCCCGCCAATCCAAAGAAGATTGTTCGGTGATCTGGAGGTTTCTCCGGGGAACTGACAAGACGGCTGGCTAGATCGCGATCCGGCTCTCGGCCTCGGCCGTGAACAGGTTGTCCGACTCGCCCCGCCGCAGGCGGAGGAGGGCCGCGTGGGCGATCATCGCCGCGTTGTCGCCCGAGAATCCGAGGGGAACGAGACGCAGGGCGACGCCTTTCGCGGCGGCCCAGGCGGTCAGCTCGCGACGGAGCAGCCGGTTCGCCGCGGCGCCCCCGGAGACCGCGAGCAGCGGAATCGGCTCGCTCCGGTGCAGCCGCTCGACGCGGTCGAGCACCTGGCCGACCGCCGCGGCGCGGAAGCCGGCGAGCAGGTCGAGCACCTCGGCCGGCGGGGTGGTGCCGGAAAGGTCGAGCGCGCCGAGGTCGAGCGGACCCAAAGCGCGCTCCAACTTTTCAATCTCGCCGAGGGCCTGGCTCTTGAGCCCTGAAAACGAGACGTCGAGCGAGCCGCTGCAATCGGGGATCGCGAACCGGTGACGGGCGGGGTCGCCGCCTTCGGCCAGCTCATCGACGCGCGGACCTTGGGGGTAGGGAATGCCGAGCCGCCGGCCGACCTTGTCGAACACCTCGCCCATCGCGTCGTCGCGCGCTTCGCCGAGGGTTCTCGTCCGGCCCGCCGCGACCGCGAACAGGCTGCTGTGGCCGCCCGAGACGACCAGGCCGACGAAGCGATCCGGAATTGCGTCGGCGGCGCCGGTCGGTTGGAGAAACGGCGAGAACAGATGTCCTTCCAGATGATGGACGGCGAAGAACGGCCGGTCGAGCGCGAAGCCGAGCGCCTTGCCGAGCGACAGGCCGACCAGCAGCGAGCCGACCAGCCCCGGGCCGCGGGTGGCGGCGACGGCGTCGATCCGGGAGAGGTCGAGCCCCGCCCGTTCGAGCGCTTCGGCGGAGACCGCGGGCCAATTTTCGAGATGCGCGCGCGAGGCGATCTCGGGGACTACGCCGCCGTAGGGCCGATGAGCCACGAGCTGGCTCGAAACGACCGACGCGAGCACGCGGCCGTCGCCGTCGAGGACGGCGCACGCCGTGTCATCGCACGAGGTTTCGATTCCGAGGATGATCGGAGCGGCGGGTGGAGCGGAGAGCACGCGAGAATTCTAGCAGCCGGGCAGAGCGACGCACCCGGGCGCCCCTCGCGGGGCGCCGAGGTTCATGAGCGTCCGCTCTGCCGAATCAGGACGCGGCGGGCGCGGCGTCAGGCGCGGGCTCGGCCTGGGGGATCACGATCGGCTCATAGACCGGGATCTCGAAGCGCAGCGGCTCGGGCAGATCGTGCAGGAACGCCTTCCACTCGTCGGTCACGGCATCGAACAGGAGGTTCTCGTTCTTGTAGATGTCGTGGGTGACGATGTAGCTGTCGTGCACATAGACGATCGACTCGTCGTCGAGGGTGAGCTGGACCTCGACCTCTTTGCCGTCCACGTCCTTCTTTTCCTTCCGGGCGTTCTCCGGCTTCTCGCTCCAGCCCGAATAGGCGCGCAAGTCCTTCAAAAGATAGGCCTTGCAATAGTCACTCATCTCTTTTTCGGCCATTCCGCTTTCCTCCTTAAGGGGCGCTTGAAAGTCTGCTCGTCCATCCGCGGCCGGAGCGCTCCCCAGGGTCGAGCCTTTTGGGAGACACCAATCCACGCCGGATGCCGAGTCCGGCCGCATTGGTATCGGTGCCGTCGGAACGGTAGGGCGGGACAGCGCTGATACACTTCGTCGCGAAACGGCCGAAAATTCGGTCCCTAAGCAGCGCTTGAACCGATCTTACCAGACACCCGGCCGGCGATCCCTAGAGACTCCAATGCCCCTCCGCTATGCCATCAATGGCCTCGGTCGGGTCGGTCGCGCCCTCTTGCGGGCGGCGCGCGGCCGGCCGGATCTGGAGCTGGCCGCTATCAATGACCTCGTCCCGGCGCCGATGCTCGCCCGGCTGATCGCCCGCGATTCGGTGCATGGACGGTATCCCGGCACGGTGGCGGCGACGGCGACCGGATTGCGGCTCGACGGCCGAGAGGTGCCGGTGTTTGGGCTGGCCGATCCGGCGGGCATTCCCTGGGATCGCCACGGCGTGGCGGTGGTGGTCGAGGCGACCGGTCGATTCATCCGCCGCGGTTCGGCCGCCGGGCATCTGGAGCACGGGGTCGGCCACGTCGTCCTGTCGGCGAATTCCGATCCGGCCGATCCGGCGGACGCGACGATCTGTCTGGGGGTGAACGGCGAGATGCTCGACCCGGCACGGCACCGGGTGATCAGCAACGCCTCCTGCACCACCAACTGCCTGGCCCTCGTGACTCAGGTGCTGGCCGCCGACTTCGGCGTCCGCCGGGCCTTGATGAGCACGGTGCACGCTTATACCGAAAACCAGCGGCTGCTCGACGTCGCGCATGCCGATCCGCGGCGCGCGCGGGCGGCGGCCTTGAACGTGATTCCGACCCCGACGACCGCGCCGGGGGCGCTCGCCGCGCTGGTGCCGAGCCTCGCCGGCCGGGTCGAAGGGCTCGCGATCCGCGTGCCGACGCCCGCGGTCGCGATGCTCGACCTGGCGGTCGAGCTGGAGCGCGACGCCACGGTCGAGACTCTCGCCGAGGCGTATCGCCGGGCGGCGGCCGGGCCGCTCTTCGGGCTGCTCGGGGTGACCGACGAGGAGCTGGTCTCCTCCGATTTCATCGGCGACCCGCGCTCGGCGGTGATCGACCTCGGCCTGCTCCAGGTCGCCGACCGGCGGCTCGCGCGGATCGTCGCCTGGTATGACAATGAATGGGGCTACGCTCATCGGCTCGCCGAGCTGCTCGGCCGGCTGGCCGAATTCGATCCACGGACTTGAAAGAGAAGTCCGCCTTTCGGGAGGAGCAAGCAAATGGATGGTCCGACGAAAACGCGCCTCGCTACGCTCGAAGATCTCGACCTCGGCACCCTCTCGGGCCGCCGGGTCTTCGTCCGGGTGGACTTCAACGTGCCGATGACCAAGACCGGAGAAGTGGGCGACGCGACCCGCCTCGAAGAGGCGCTGCCGACCCTGCGCGAGCTGATCGGCGCGGGGGCGAAGCTGATCCTCGCCTCCCACCACGGCCGGCCGAAAGGCGGGCCGGATCCGAAATACAGCTTGCGGCCGGTGGCGAGGAAGCTCGCCGAGCTGCTCGGCCGGCCGGTCCGCTTCGCGACCGACTGCATCGGCCCCGCGGCCGAGGCGGAAGCGTCGCAGCTCGGCCCGAGCGAGGTCCTGGTGCTTGAAAACCTCCGCTTCCACGCGGGCGAGACCGCCAACGATCCGGATTTTTCAACCGCCCTCGCGGCGCTGGCGGAAGCGTATGTGGACGACGCGTTCGGCTCCGCCCATCGCGCCCATGCCTCGGTGGTCGGCGTCGCCGAGCGGTTGCCGCGCCGGGCGGCCGGCCGGCTGATGGTGCGCGAGGTCGAAGCGCTCTCGCGCCTGCTCGGCGAGCCGGACCGGCCGTTCGCCGCGATCCTGGGCGGCGCCAAGATCGAAGGGAAGATCGACACGCTGCTGAACCTCCTGCCGCGGCTCGACCTGCTGCTGCTCGGCGGCGGCATGGCGAACACCTTCCTCGCCGCGCAGGGGTTCGATCTCGGCGCGTCGCTGTTCGAGCCGGACCGCCTGGATCTGGCGAAAGAGATCCTCGCCCGCGCCGCCGAGCGCGGCACGGAAGTCCTTCTGCCGACCGATCTGGTGGTCACCGACGACCTCGATGCGCCGCAGCGGATCGAAACCGTCCCGGCCGGCGCGATCCCTTCGGGCACCAAGGCGGTGGACGTCGGTCCGGACACCCGGGCGGCGTACGGCGCGGCGATCGAGCGGGCGCGGACGTTGTTTTGGAACGGCCCGCTCGGCGTGTTCGAAAAGCCGCCGTTCGACGCTGGCACCCGCGCGGTGGCGCAGGCGCTGGGCGGCGTCCGGGGCTTTTCGGTGATCGGCGGCGGCGAGACCGTCGCCGCGGTCCATCAGGCGGGGGTCGCGGAGAAGATCGGCCACGTCTCGACCGGCGGCGGCGCCTCGCTCGAATTCCTGGCGGGCAAGATCCTGCCGGGCGTGGCCGTCTTGGAGCGGGAGGGCTGAGGCCATGGCGCTCGCCGAACCGGGACCCGAACCCGCGAGCTGGACCGCCTGGCAGGAGGTCGCCACGGAATCCCTCTCGCGCAAGTTGGTGGCCGCGAACTGGAAGATGCACCTGCTGCGCGCCGACGCGGTCGCCTTCTGCTCCGGCCTGCTCGACCAGTTGTCGGCCGACGCGCCCCAGGTCGCGATCTTTCCGAGCTTCCCGTTGATCCCGGTGGTCGCCGATCAGCTCGCGGGGAGCGACCTCGTCGTCGGCGGTCAGGATCTCCACCCCGAGCCGAAAGGCGCCCATACCGGAGACGTCTCCGGCGTTCAGTTGGTAGATGCCGGGGCCTCCTGGGTGCTCTGCGGCCACAGCGAACGCCGCCGAGATCATGAGGAGAACGATCTGCTGATCGGGCGGAAGGTCCGCGCGGCGATCCGCGCCGGCCTCACCCCTCTGCTCTGCGTCGGCGAGACCCGCGACGAACGGCAGGAAGGGCAGACGTTCGCGGTGCTCGCGCGGCAGCTCCAGGGCGCGCTCGGTCCGCCGGTCCCGGCCGAAGCTCCTTCGTTGCCGCGGTTCGCGCTCGCCTACGAGCCGGTCTGGGCGATCGGCACGGGCGAGGTGGCGACGCCGGAGACCGCGAGCGAGGCGCATCTGTTCCTGCGCCGGGAGCTGGTGCGCCGGCTGGGCGAGGAGGCGGCCGAGACGATTTCGATCGTCTACGGCGGCTCGGTGACCCCCGAAAACGCGCCCGATCTGGCCGCCGCCGAGGGGGTGGACGGATTCCTGGTCGGGGGGGCGAGCCTTGACCTGGACAGATTCTTGAGTATCATCTCCCCCTTCGGTCGAACGACCTGAGAGGTTCGGAGGCTTACCGCGTGATCTATCTCTTCTATACCGTGCACATCATCGTCTGCGTTTTCCTGATCCTGGTGGTCCTCCTCCAGCAGGGAAAAGGCGCGGACCTTTCGGTGTTCGGCGGCGGTGCCACCCAGACGGTGTTCGGCGCCCGTGGGGCGACCACCCTGCTGCACAAACTGACCGTCAGCTCGTTCATCATCTTCATCTTCACCACCCTGGCGATCGCGGTCGTCCAGCGCCGCGAGGCGGGAAGCTCGGTGATGAAGGGCGTCGCGGCGAAGACCGGCGCCACGAAAACGGCTCCGGCGACCCCGAAGCCCGCGACTCCCGTTCCGGCCCCCGCCCCGGTGGCCCCGAAGCCGTAACTGCAGAAGCCGTAAGCGGTTCTTTATGCCGAAGTGGCGAAATTGGTAGACGCGCACGTTTGAGGGGCGTGTGGGGCAACCCATACCGGTTCGAGTCCGGTCTTCGGCACCATCGCTTTCCCTCCGCCGTACCCTAGTGAACCCAAGGACCTTTGCGGACCTGGCCTCCCGGAGCCGGGTCGCCCGGGACCGCGCGCAGCGGCCGCTTCTTCTTCAGGCGCGAGAGTTTCCACTCGAGGTAGCGCTTGCGCAGCCGTAGGCGCAGCTCTTTCAGGCCGCCGCCTTTTCCGCCCCGGTTGCCGCGATAGCCCCAGCCCGCCGGCCGGTACCAGGCGAACGCGGTCGCCGCCGTGATGCCGATGAGCCCGGGCAGGTCGCGGATCTGCAGAAACGCGAGGAACGCGAGCAGCAGCGTGATCGCCGGAAACCAGCCGGCGCGGATCGGCAGGATGAAAAAGAGGTAGATCGTCGCCTCGCGATGGAGCGCCGCGAACGAGGCGATCACGATCGCCAGCAGCACCCGCTGTCCTTGCATCAATGTAAACCCGGCCGGCGCGAGCCACCCCGCGAACCCGGCGAGAACATCGACGAGAAGAGCCGCCAGAGCCGCGACGACCGCGGCGGGCAGGATCAGGCGCCAGAAACGGCGCCGGCCCAGGTCGAGGTAGACGTCGCGGGTGAACCAGAACAGGATCAGGAATTCGAAAACGATGCCGAGCCCCGGCTGGCCGATTCCCGCGAACGGATAGGTGACGAGCTGCCAGACGAAGCCGCGCTGCCAGACGTCGGGCGACAACCACATCAGCGCCGGAAGAATCGCGGTCGAGGCGAAGAACTGGCAGGAGAACGTGACGAACAGGACCGCGAGAATCGCGATCACGTCGCGCGGCGGCGGCCCCGAAGGACCACCGAAACCAGGAAGGGTGAAACGGCCGGCTTGGCGGGAGTACATGCGGAACGTGAACCTCCGCCGGTCATTCTAACCGGCCGGAGCCGGCCCTCCCGCAACTCGGGACCTCAGGCGCGGCGCAGCCAGCGCGCCAACTCGCCGAACGTCGGCTTCTTGCCGTACATCAGGATGCCCACGCGGTAGATCCGCGCCGAGGCCCAGACCATCAGGACGACGAAGCTCGCGGTCAAAAACTCCGCGAGCAGCACCTGCCAGATCGGCGGCATGCGGATCGCGAGGCGAAGCGTCATCAGGAGCGGCGTAAAGATCGGCACCAAGGAGAGGACGACCGAAAGCATGGAATCGGGATCGTTGATCACCCGCGGGGCGAGGAACACCGGCACCACGAGCAGGAAGATCAACGGCGCCGCCGTCTGTTGCGCCTCCTGAAGGTTGTTGAACGCGGCGCCGAGCGCGGCGTAGAAGCTCGAGAAGAGGAAGAACCCGAGGACGAAGAAGATCGCGATATGGAGAGCGACCCAGACTCCGATCTGCGGCAAGGCGACGTCTTTGGGCAAAAACGCCAGCGCCATCGCGACGCCCGGCGAGGTGACGATGGCGGAGGTGAGAATCCAGATCGCGAATTGGGTGAGGCCGACCGAGCCGATGCCGACCAGCTTGCCGAGCATCAGCTCGAACGGCTTCACGGCGGAGACCAGAACCTCGACGATCCGGCTGCTCTTTTCGTCGAGGATGCCGGTCATCACCTGCTGGCCCCAGACCTGAATCGCGGCGAACAGCATCATGAAGACGACGTAGGCGAGCGCCGCCCCGGCGAGCCCGATCTCGCGTTGCCCCCCTTCTTCGGAGACGCGCACCGTGTCCAGCTCGACACTTTTCATCAGCTCTTCGGTGCGCGCGGGATCGACCCCGGCCTCGGTGAGGCGCAACCGTTGAACGGCGCGCGAGAGCCGGCGCTCGACGATCGACTGGGTGACGAATCCGGAGGTGCTGCGCGCGCGGTAGGAGAACCTGCCGCTCGAAAGCGCCGCGTCGTCGATCAGGATCCAGGCGGCGATCTCGCGATCGAGGACGCGTTTGTCGAGCTCCTTTTCTTGGTTGCCGGGGTTCGCTTTCGGCGCCTCGAAGACGAGCTCGATCTCGGTCTTCTTGTCTTTCTCTTCCTTCGCATCGGCCTTCGTCGCGTCCGGTTCCTCGGCGGCGACGCGCTTCAGCTCCGGCGCGACCCTCCCGGTCCTGTCGATCACGACCATGCGTTCCGTGGCGGAGGACATGGAGAGCAACAGCGAAGGCAGGATGGTCGCCGCGAGAACCAGGATCGGCAGGCCGAGCGTCGAGAGCCAAAAAGCCTTGCCTTTGACCCGCAGCAGGTATTCGCGCTTGGCGATCGAAAGCGTGTGGTCAAGCCTCATCGCGCACCGCCTGGAGGAAGATCTGTTCGAGCGTTGGTTCTTCCGAACGGAAGTCCGCAACGCGCAGGAACGGGACGGCCCGGGCGAGCAGGTCGGCGCCATGGCTCGCCGGAGCGAGCAGGATGCGCGCGGTCCGTCCGGTGATCGCGACCTGCTCGACCCCGGGGATTTCGCGCAGCCGGTCGAGATCGCCTTCGGCGGTCATCCGGTAGGCGTTGCCGCCGTAGCCGGCCTTGACCGCCGCCAGCTCGCCCGAAAGCACCGCGCGGCCCTTGGAGATCAAACAGATCCGGTCGCACATCCGCTCCGCCAATTCCATCCCGTGGGTCGAGAGCACGACCGTTTTGCCGCGGTCGCGGTACTCCGTGAGCAGCTCGCGGAACAGCTCTTGATTGAGGGGGTCGAGACCGGAGAACGGCTCGTCGAGGATCAACAGCTCGGGCCGGTGGAGGACGGTGCCGATCAGCTGGACCTTCTGCTGCATTCCCTTCGACAGCTCCTCGATCCGCCGCTTCGCCCAAGGTCCCAGATCGGCGCGCTCAAGCCAGGGCTCGATCTCGGCGAGCGCCTGCCGCCGCTTGATGCCGCGGATCTCGGCCAGGAACAAAAGCTGGTCGAGGACGGTCATCTTCCGGTACAGGCCGCGCTCTTCCGGAAGGTAGCCCACGCGGCCGAGGTCGGCTTCCTGCCGCGGCCGGCCGAACATCCGCACCGAGCCGGAGTCCGGCGCCAGGATGTCGAGGATCATCCGGATCGTCGTCGTCTTGCCCGCGCCGTTCGGGCCGAGCAGGCCGAAAATCGATCCGGCGGGAACGGAAAACGTCACCCCGGCGACGGCGACGTGGCCTTCGTAACTCTTGCGGACGTCGAGCAGCTCGAGAATCTCGGTCATGGCTTGATCCAGAGGTCGATCCAGATACGCGCAAATCGGAGCGATCTTAGACCGAACCGCTGAAACAACCGGAACCCCGCGGGCGTAGAGGACGAAGTGAAGCACGAGGAGAACGCCATGAACGACAACACCCAGCTCTTTCGCGATACGCCCTTCGGCCGGTTCCTTTCCGCGCCGCTACGCGCCCGGTCCTATACCAACCTGCTCTACCTCGCCCTGGCCTTTCCGCTCGGGCTCGCCTACTTCGTCTTCCTGGTGACCGGGCTGTCGGTCGGACTCGGCTTGACGATCGTCTGGATCGGCCTGCCGATCCTCGCCGCGGTCTTCCTCGGCAGCTTCGGGCTGAGCCTGTTCGAGCGCCAGCTCGCGATCCATCTGCTCGGCGCGGAAGTGCCGCCGATGAGCTCCTCGGCGCCGCCGCCGGTCGGGTTCTGGGCGCGGGTCAAGGCGTTTCTCGCCAATCCCGCGACCTGGAAGGGCATGGGCTACCTGGCGATCAAGTTCCCGCTCGGGGTCGTGACGTTCGTGATGTTCGTCACCCTGTCGTCGATCTCGCTGGCGTTCCTGCTCGCGCCGCTCTATTACGGTTGGCTCCCCGGGCCGATGTTCGACTTCGGCGTCTACTCCTGGACGGTGGAAACGCTCGGAGACGCGCTGCTCTGTTCGGCCTTCGGCGCGCTGCTCACCCTGGTGACGCTCAACGTCTTCAACGCGGTCGCCTTCGCCTGGCGCGAGCTCGCCGCAGCGATGCTCGGCAGCCGGAAGTACGCGATCGAGCCGGTCGCCGCCTGAAGATCTCGATACTCGCGTCGGACCGAGGGGTTTCCGGCCCCGCCTTGAACCCCCGGTCCGACACGCACGTAATCGCGCAAAAACCTTTGCCTAAGCCCCTTTACAGCCGGCCCAACTTGGTGTGGTAACATTTGTAAGGTTCTGCTCCAGGTGAAATCCCTCCGTTCGACCCCCTGTCGGCGGAGACAGCTGTGCAGACGGGAGTGAGGATCTTCAGGCAGCTCGGTTCCTCTACCCCGTCCGCGAGGGCCCTTCGATGACCGTCAAGCGACTTCCTCTGCTCCTCGCGCTCGCCGTGGCGAGTCTAATCGCCATCCAGCCGGCCGCGGCTGTCACTTCCACTTTCAAGATCTACATCGACGCGGGGAACGACAATGCGGCGACCAGCTGCAGCAATCCTTCCGTGCCGTTCCGCTTCGACGAAGTATTGACCACAACGGTGGACACGAGCGGACCGACGTCCGCCTCGGTCACCGCGCTCGCGCACCAGTCCTGCGTGGCCGGCGTGCTCGACCCGACGCCCGACCCGGTGCCCGGTCCGCCCAGCCCGCCCTGGAACGTCGGCGTCGGCAACGGCGACTTCGGGACCAACGTCGTCGAGACCTTCTTCAAATTCACCGGGACCCAGCCGACGACCGTGCGCCTCGCGCTGGTCGCCACCGGAGCCACGGGCGGGCAGGACGTGGTCACGACCACGGCGACCGGCGGTCAGCAGCCGATCATCCTGATCCTTGGCCCGACCATCGACATTCCCACCCTCGGCACTTGGAGCCTCGCGTTCCTGGCCCTGCTGCTCACCCTCGCGGCCGGCCGCGTGCTGCGCCGCCGCGGCGTCATGGTCGCGCTCGCGCTGATTCTGTTCACCTCGGCCGGCGCGCTCTGGGCGGTCTGCATATTCGACGGCTTGATCAACGACTGGTCGGCCGGCGACCGCGTGGCCCAAGACAACGCGGGCGACTCGGCCGGCGGTCCGGACGTGCGGTCGTTCTACGCCAAGTTCGAGAACGGCAGCCTCTGCTTCCGGATCGACAGCACGCTGACTTTCAACGACCCGCCGACCGCGGACGCTCAAGCCCCCTCGACCAACGAAGATACGGCCCTTCCCTTGACCTTGACGGGAAGCGATCCGAATGGCGACCCGCTGACGTTCTCGATCGTCTCAGGCCCGACCAGCGGCACTCTGGGTCCGCTCACCGGCGCCACGCCGACCAGCGTGAACGTCACCTATACGCCCAATGCCAATTTCACCGGCGCCGACAGTTTCGTCTTCCAGGTGGCCGACGGCGTCGGCGGGACCGATCAGGCGACGGTCTCGATCACGGTCAACCCGGTCGATGATCCGCCGGTCGCGGTGAACGACGCGGCGACCGTCAACGAAGATTCGGGCGCCAACGCGGTGAACGTCCTGGCCAACGACACCGACGTGGATGCTGGTCCGATCAGCATCGCCTCGGTGACTCAGCCGGCGAACGGCGCGGTGGTGATCACGGGCGGCGGCACGGGTCTGACCTACGCGCCGAACGCGAACTATTGCAACCAGCCGCCGGGCACGACGCCCGACACCTTCACCTACACCTTGACGCCCGGCAGCTCGTCGGCGACGGTGACGATGACGGTGACTTGCGTGGACGATGCGCCCGTCGCGGTCGCCGATGCGGCAACCGTAGTGGAGGACTCGGGTCCCAACGCGGTCAACGTTCTGGCGAACGACACCGACATCGACGCCGGTCCGATCAGCGTCGCGTCGGTGACGCAGCCGGCGAACGGCGCGGTGGTGATCACGGGCGGCGGCACGGGTCTTACCTATGCGCCCAGCGCGAACTATTGCAACCAGCCGCCGGGCACGACGCTCGACACCTTCACCTACACCCTGGCCCCGGGCGGCTCTTCGACGACGGTGACGATGACCGTGACCTGCGTGGACGACACGCCCGTCGCGGTGGCGGACGCGGCGACGGTGGCCGAAGACTCGGCCGCCAGCGCGGTCAACGTCCTGGCGAACGACACCGACGTCGATGGCGGCGCGATCAGCATCGCTTCGGTGACCCAACCGACGAACGGCGCGGTGGTGATCACGGGCGGCGGCACGGGTCTGACCTATGCCCCGAACGCGAACTACTGCAACCAGCCGCCGGGCACGACGCTCGACACCTTTACCTATACCCTCACCCCCGGCAGCTCTTCGACCACGGTGACGATGACCGTCACCTGCGTCGATGACAACCCGGTGGCGGTGGCGGACGCGGCGACGGTGCTCGAAGACTCGGGTCCCAACGCGGTCAACGTCCTGGCGAACGACACCGACATCGACGCCGGCCCGAAGAGCGTCGCCTCGGTGACGCAGCCGGTGAACGGCGCGGTGGCGATCACGGGTGGCGGCACGGGTCTGACCTACGCGCCGAACGCGAACTACTGCAACAACCCGCCGGGCACGACGCTCGACACCTTCACCTACACCCTCGCTCCGGGCAGCTCTTCGACCACGGTCACGATGACGGTGAACTGCGTGGACGACGCTCCCGTCGCGGTGGCGGACGCGGCGACGGTGGTCGAGGACTCAGGTCCCAACGCGATCAACGTCCTGGCCAACGACCCGGACCTCGACGGCGGGCCGAAGAGCGTTGCGTCGGTGACGCAGCCGGCGAACGGCGCGGTGGTGATCACGGGCGGCGGCACGGGCCTCACCTACGCGCCGAACGCGAACTACTGCAACCAACCGCCGGGCACGACGCTCGATACCTTCACCTATACCCTCACCCCCGGGGGCTCGGTGGCGACCGTGACGGCGACGGTGACCTGTGTAAACGATGCCCCGGCGTTGGACCTCAACGGTCCGAACCTTGCCGGCACCGGCTTCGCGGCCAACTACATGGAAGGCGATCCGGCGGTATTGCTCGAAGTTGGCACCGGCCCGGACGCCGCGACGCTCTCGGACGTTGACAACGCCAACCTGACGTCTCTCGTCGTGACGATCACGAACCTGTTCGACACCGGCTTCGAGACGCTGACGGCGAACACGACCGGGACCACCATCGTCGCCGCCTACGCGACCGTCCCCGGCGCTCCCGGCACGGGCACTCTCACGCTCACGGGTCCCGACACGGTGGCGAATTTCCAGACGGTGCTCCGTACGGTGCGGTACCTGAACACCGACATCGATCCTGACACGACGCCAAGGGTCATCAACTTCGTGGCCAACGACGGCGCCCTGAACAGCAACACGGCGGTTTCGACCGTGACCGTGATTGCGGTGGACACCCCGCCGACCGCGGTGGCCGATGCGGCGACAGTGAACGAAGACTCGGGCGCCAACGCGGTCAACGTTCTGGCCAACGATACGGACCCGGACGGCGGCCCGAAGAGCGTCGCCTCGGTGACTCAGCCGGCGAACGGCTCGGTGGCGATCACGGGCGGCGGCACGGGTCTGACCTATGCGCCGAACGCGAACTACTGCAACAACCCGCCGGGCACGACGCTCGACACCTTCACCTACACC
>Ga0134122_10002388_pt1 | contig 13786 bp, 10 predicted proteins | sample KB302_FD_96461 | JGI IMG/M metagenome (GOLD analysis project Ga0134122, IMG submission 96461) | Terrestrial soil microbial communities without Nitrogen fertilizer from Kellogg Biological Station, Michigan, USA - KB3-0-2 | ecosystem: Environmental > Terrestrial > Soil > Unclassified ... | reverse complement strand
TTTTCCTGGGTGATCACCAAGTCGATCGGCATTCCGCTGTCGCTGGCCCCCTTAAGCTTCCTGTGGGCCACGGTGCTCGCCGTCGTCTTCGGATTCCTGTTCGCCCTCTACCCCGCGGCCAAGGCGAGCCGTCAGTCGCCCATGGAGGCGCTGCGCTATGAGTGAGATCCTCGCTTTTTCCGCTGCCTCCGCCGGCTCCAAGGGCTCCGGTGTCTCCGGTCTCTCCGGTGTCTCTGGCATCTCTCAGACGCCGGGCGCGCCCCGGCGCCGCCGGTCCCTCGGCGTGCGCGCCGCGCTGGTTTGGGAGGTCGTCACCGGCGGCCTGATCGAGCTGTGGTCCCACAAGCTGCGCTCGCTCCTCACCCTGACGCTCCTCATGCTCGGGGTCTTCGCCCTGGTAGTGATGACGTCGGTCTTGGACGGCGTCAAGGACAAGGTCTCGACCGGCTTCGCCGGCATGAGCTGGGACGGCACGCTCAATCTCATCCCGCGTCCGGCGAAGACCTCCGAGCAGCAGAAGCGCTTTGCCATGAGCACCGGCCTTCGCTACGAGGATCTGGCGCGCCTCGCGGCGCCGCATCCGAAAGTACTGGGGTTCTCGCCCCGCGCCACCCGGCGCAGCGTCGTGCGGGTGACCAGCGGCAGCGAGCGGATCTTCGTCAACGGCGTCACCTCCGAGTACTCGTTCCTGATGAACCGTCCCATCGGCCTCGGCCGCGGCATCACGGAAGACGATCAGCGGCGGCACTCGACGGTGGCGGTGGTGGGGGCGACGCTCGCCTCGAAGCTCTTCGGCGGCAGCGATCCGGTGGGCCGTGACCTGGTGATCGAAGGTGCTCCCTTTCGCATCGTCGGTGTGCTGGCCAGCGGACAGATCTTCAACAACGAGCTGTGGGAGGACGCCAACGGCGTGCTGATCCCGCTGGAGACCTACATGGACCGCATGGATACCGACCATCAGCTCACGATGGTGGCGGTGAAGCTCAAGTCCAAGCGGGACCTGGACGAGATGTCCGCCGCCATGCTCGCGCGCGCCCGGCAGGCCCATCACGGCATCGAGGACGTGGAAGCCAAGGACCTCGACGCCGAGCTGGCGCGTGGTTACGAGGACTTCCAGAACCAGATGCACGGCTGGAGCGTGGTGCTGTTCAGCCTCGCCGGCACGGTGCTGCTGGTGGGCGGCGTCGGCGTGCTCTCGGTGATGCTCATCTCCTTCTCCGACCGGCGCTACGAGATCGGCCTGCGCAAGGCCATCGGCGCCGACGACGGCCAGATCCTGATGCAGTTCCTGCTGGAGGCCGTGGTGCTGGCCGCCCTCGGCGCCACGGTCGGCACGCTGGCCGGCAGCGCGCTCTGCCGCGCGCTCTCCGACAAGTTCCCTTGGGGTCTGGTCGTCAACCCCTATGGCCTCGCCGCCGCCTGGGCCATCGCGCTCGTCCTCGCCGTCACCTTCGGCCTTTACCCCGCCATCCGCGCCGCCCGCCTGTCGCCGATGGAGGCGATGCGGTAGGGAAGCCGCTCCAAACAGATCATCGAAGGATCGTAGCGGCGGGCCTACGCGCCCGCCGCCTTCATTTGGACGCACCTGGCATCCTTCTTGCCTTAAACCTGAGCCGAGGAGGATACCGACGATGAGAACCAATAGAATCTACTCCGCGGCCAGTCTTCTGGTGATGATCGCTTTGCTGCTGGCGATGGTGCCGGCGCCCGTCCTGGCTCAGGAGTCCCAAGGAGGCGGGTCATCGGCCCAGGCTCAACAAGGAGGAGGATCGTCCGAAAGTCACGGCTCGACGAAGACCACGACCACCACCTGGTACGCCAACCCGACCTGGATCGCGGTCGGGGCCGTCGTGCTGATCCTGCTGATTGTCCTGATCGTCATGGCCTCGCGCAGCGACCGGACGACCGTTATCAAGAGTTGAAGCATCGTAGCCCCGCCGCGCCGAGAATCGCATCAAGAGAGAACTTCGCCCTGTCGTCCACATACCGTGTCGCCGGTCCGACGGAAAAGATTGCAGATTGTGGGAATTCAGCAGAAAGTCGGAATTCCAAGACATTTCCGCTCGCAGTCGGACCGGCACACCACGCCAAATGTATCGGATCTCCGATACGCTGCCTACGATTTGCCAACTCTGGTTACGCTTTTGCGGCATTGACACCCTTTGGAGCAGGCGCCTACGCTCCTGCTCATGGAGCGGGTTTTCCGGGAAGCGATAAGGGAAGAGAGGCGCAAGACGCGTCTCTCGCAGGAGGTGATCGCCAAACGGGCCGGCATGAAGAGATCACAGTTGGGAGCGATCGAACGGGGTGAACGAAGCCTCTCGGAGGAAGAATTCGTAAAGATTTGCATCGCTTTGAAAGTCAATCTGGCCCCGCTCCTGACCAGGATCTATCGCTCGCTTTCGATCTCGTTGCATGGTCTGGAAGAGGAATTGAGATTCCAGATGGGCGAGAAGGCACCGGTTGGGAAAAGCGAGCCGATGCAGGAGGACATAGCCGATGGTTTGTCCGAGCCCTTGAAGCAGATCGCCCTGTGGTTGATCAAAGTGCTCGCCGCACGATCGCCCGGTGATTTCCCGCTCTCCCGGATTCCCGAGGAAGACCCTTCGCGAACGAGGCCGCGGTCCCGCCGTTCCAAAGCGGGTTCAGGAGATCGCTGACTGCCGTCGGTCGTCGTCTCCCCGGAGTCCCAGGTGCGGAGCCGGCAGGCGGCACATGCTATCCTTCCGGCATGAAGGGCACGCGCCAGTCCATCTCGCCGGGCCCCTTTCGTGCCGATCAGATTCAGCCGGGCGATCCTTACGAGCTGTCGAACGGCCATCCGATTCTCTGCCTTCCCACCGGCGGCCGGGGAGCCAAAGCCACGAGCGTGGGCGCGGACGTGCTCGCCAGCGACCCGGCGGTTCGGGACGTGGGCATCGACACCGGCTTTTCTCCGGCTCCGGACATGCTGCGGGCTGCCGATCTTGCCGTGGGCGACATCCCGGACCAGCCGGGCTGGGTGAAGGGAGCGCCGCTCCTGGCTGTTGAGTACGCCGATACCGGGGTAGGCGGCCCTGTGTGGCCGCCCTGTCCGCCGAGGGCGCCCACGCAGGGGCGCCCCTACAGCAGATGCGATCTGGCTACCACTGATCACGACAGCAGCAGCTCCAGATCCTCGCGCGTGAGGCCGGCGAGGAGGCTCTGGTCGGCCTGGATGACGGCGTCGGCGAGCTCCCGCTTGGTCTTCTGGAGCTCCAGGATCTTCTCCTCGACCGTGTCGCGGGCGACGATGCGGCAGGCGAAGACGGGACGGGTCTGGCCGATGCGGTGGGTGCGGTCGATGGCCTGGGACTCGACGGCGGGGTTCCACCACGGATCGAGCAGATAGACGTAGTCGGCGGCGGTCAGGTTGAGACCCAGCCCTCCCGCCTTGAGGCTGATCAGGAAGAGCGGGATGCCCCGATCGGACTGGAAGGCTTCCACCCGCTCGCGGCGATCGCGGGTGCGTCCGTCGAGATAGAGGTAAGGCACTCCCTCGCGCTCGAGCTGCTCGCGCAGCAGGGCGAGGAAGCTCGTGAACTGCGAGAAGACCAGCGCCTTGTGCCCCTCGGCGAGGACCTCCTGGAGCTGCGGCAGCAGGAGGTCGAGCTTGGCGCAGGGCTCGGCCGCGCGGGCGCTGTTCAGCAGGCCGGGGTGGCACGCCGCCTGGCGCAGGCGCAGCAAGGCTTCGATCAAGAGGATCTTGGAACGCCCGAAGCCCTGCTCGCCGATGCGCGCGCCGAGCGCGGCGCGGTAGTGGTCGCGCAGCTCGTCGTAAAGCTGGCGCTGCTTCGGCGGCAGCTCGCAGAAGAGCGTCTGCTCGACCTTGGGCGGCAGCTCGGGCGCGACCTGCTGCTTGGTGCGGCGGAGCAGGAAGGGGCGCACGCCGCGGGCGATACGCTCGCGCGTCTCGGGGTCGGGGTTGCGCAGCTCTTCGGAATCCGCGGCGAGGAGCGGCGAGGCGCCGAGGAGCCCGGGATTCAGGAACTCCAGCAGGCTCCACAGCTCGCCGAGATGGTTCTCGATCGGCGTGCCGGTCAAGGCCAGGCGATGGCGGCCGCGCAGCAGGCGGGCGGCCTTGGCCGTCTGGCTGCCGGCGTTCTTGATCGCCTGCGCCTCGTCGAGGATGACGTAGTCGAACTCCGTCTGCCGCAGCGTTGCCACGTCCCGGCGCAGCGTGCCGTAGGTGGTGAGCACGAGATCGCCGCTGGCGAAAGGATCCTTTTTCTTGGTGCGGCCGGCGCCGGTGTGGTCGAGCACGCGCAGCTCCGGCGTGAAGCGCGCCGCTTCGGCCAGCCAGTTGAAGACGAGCGAGCGCGGCACGACGATGAGTGAAGGCGGCAGCTTCTCTGTGACGCGCAAGGTGCGTCGCTTCTCGAGCAGCGCGAGCACCTGGATCGTCTTGCCGAGGCCCATGTCGTCCGCGAGGCAGCCGCCGAAGCTGAAGTCGCGCAGGTAATGGAGCCAGCCGAGGCCGGCGCGCTGGTACGGACGCAGCTCACCGGAGAATCCCGGAGGCTCCTGCGACGGCGCGATCCCCGCGAAGCTGCGGAGCCGCTCGCGGGCCCGCTCGAAAGCTTCGTCGAAAGTGGCTTCGGGCTCGTCCGCCAGCCAGGCGTCGAGGAGGGCCGCCTGGGCGGATTGGAACCGCAGGTGATCGCCTTCCACCTCGCCGAGGCCGGCGATGGGCGCGAGCTTCTTCACCCATTCTTCGGGGAGGACCCCCAGGCTGCCGTCCCCCAGGGTGATGAAACGCTCGCCGCGGCGGAGGGCGGCGAGCAGCTCCGGCAGCCGCACCGTCTGGCCTTCGAACTCGGCTTCGCCGCGCAGCTCGAACCAGTCCACGCCCGAGGAGACGCCCATCTTGAACTGGCTTGCGGAGCGGTAGAGCTTCCCTTCGGCCTCGACCGACCAGCCCTCGGCGAGGAGCGCGCGCACGGCCTTCGGGACGCGGGTCGGAGCGATGCGCATCGCGGGCCGCGAAGCATAAGCGTCTCTGTCGGACCGGACGCCCAGTTCCTGAAGCCGGTCGGCGGCGCGCCGCTCGGCCTCGGGATCGCGCAAAAGCAATGTCCGGGTCTCCCGCTGGTAGAGGCCGCGATCCGAAGTGCCCGCCGGGATCTCGCGGCCGTCGTAGAGAAAGGAAAGCTCCGCGCGCGGCCAATCGCGATAAGGAAAAGCGTTGGCGGGAGTGCGGAGACGCAGCCTCGGCCGGGGGGCCGCGCGCGTCTCCTCGACCCGCATGGACTCGGGAAGATCGAGATGGGGGAGATCGGGTGACGCAAGCAGACGTTCGAGCAGCTCCTCACGCTGCTCGGCTGGCACCCGAAGGGCTGTCTCCTGGTTCAGCAACGGCCACCAGCGGAGCGCCTCGGCGTTGCCGAAGGGTGAGATCTGGCCGTCGACGACCAGGAATCCCGCGCCGAGCAGCAGGATCGGTTTGCGGTTTGCCAGACGCTCCTCACCCCGGCGTAGCGAGGCGCTCACGACGCAGCCGCCGTCCTGTTGCTCGTGGCCTTCCAGCCAGAGTTCCCAAGGCTCGCCTTCGTTCCATGCCAGCGGCTCGAGCTCGTCTGATTCGGCGTCGCGGCGCAAGTGGAACCTCCCGGTGGCGCAGAGCAAAGGGAGCAGGATCGCGGTGGATTCGAGCGGGACCTCGCCGTAGATGAGAATGGAGTCCGACGCGCCGGGAAGATGCCAGCTTCCCCATGGATCGATGAGGTTGGCGCCGGCGAGGAGGGATAGGAGTCTGCAGTCGTCAGGATCTGGAAGATTGGGGAGGTCTTCACGCCGCAGGCCCAGCCGCTGGAGCTTTCCCCAGGCGCCGTCGCGCTTCCTCGCGCGGGCCATGACCTCCAGCCAGAGCCCGCGATGCTGCAGCGTCAAGCGCATGTCCAGCACGTACAGGATCTCTTGCGCGGCATTGGCGGCCGGCGCGGGAGCCCGAGGCCGCCCACGCTCGACTTGATTCATCACCTCGTACCACGTCGGGACCCGCGACGCCCTGGGCGGCGGCGGAGAGGGAAGACGGACGGGCGGCTCCCCTCGTGGCACCGGCTCCGCTCGTGAAGTGGGTAGCGCTTCCGCTTCGCCGTCCTCCGCCGCGGCCTGCGTGACCCTTAGGCGCTGCGGCAGCGTGCCGTCGATCCTCCGCAGCCCGCCTCTCGCGTCCACGGCCATGATGACGGCCCAGACGTGCTTGCAGACCTCGCCGCGCTCGGAAAACGGGCAGGAGCAGGAGGAGTGCAGGACCTTGCCCTCGCGGATCAGCTCGACCTGGTAGGGACTGGAGCCGGAGACGACAGCCTGAGCCTTCTCGGAGCCGCAGGCGATGAGGCGCACGCGTCCGCCATGGTAATAGTGCACCCCGCGCTTGCGGACGCCGGAGTTGATGTAGGGAGAGAGATTCGAGGCGAGAGACATCGGCGGCGCATGGTAGCAGTTCCTTTTGTCGCTGAAAAATCGCGAGAAGGCGAGACGTGCTGCATCCACGAGCTCCCAAGAAACCAGGGCTCCGTCAAAGTCGCTGATGGCTCCGATCCCGCTGTCTTCGGGAGTTGCGTCGTCGTCGGTGCCGCCGCCCCTCACCTCCCCTACCCCTCCTCTCCCCGCGGGAGAGGAGGGGAAAAAACCCTCCTTCCCTCGGGGAGAGAGGGGCCAGGGGAGTGAGGGCTCGAAGGGCATGCCCGTCCAGATGGCAACGCATGCATGGGTCTCGATGCCCAGGTGAGCTACGATGGTTGGGCGATGTGGACCTCGCCGAATAGTGTCCGGAGCAGCTCGAAGTGGCCGATAGCAGCGAGATTGGTAAGGGGTGAGGTATTACTGACGACGATCATTGGTCGCCGAGCCGAGCGGATTCTGAGGGAGTACCTGGTCGAATCGAGGAGGAAGACGATGGCTAACCGAAAGTTGAAAACTTGGACGGAAGTGAAGGCTCGACGTCCACTCTCCGCCGAGGCCCAGGCTGCCAATGCAACTTGGGTCGAGCGGTAGGTTGTCGAGTTGAACCTTCAGGCGCTCAGACAGCAACTTGGCGTCACGCAGGCCGAGCTTGCTGAAGCCTCTGGATTCGCTCAGGGAGAGATCTCTCGCATCGAGCAACGCGAGGATCACATGGTTTCCACCTTGCGGCGCCTCGTTCGATCACTCGGTGGCGAGCTCGAGCTCCACGCACGGTTCCCCGATGGCCGTGACATCCGCCTGATCGGTGTCTGATCCTCTCGAAGTCTGCTATGCGGGTCGCTGCAATCTACGATATTCACGGAAACCTCCCCGCGCTCGAGGCCGTGCTCCAGGATATTCGTCAAGCAGAGGCAGACCAGGTGGTGGTCGGGGGCGATGTGCTTCCGGGTCCGATGCCCTGTGAAACCATAAAATGTTTGCTGGGCATCGACATTCCGGTGCAGTTCATCCAAGGCAACGGCGACCGCGAGGTGCTCGAATGGAGGAGAGGCACGGAAACCGCCGCGATCCCGGAACAGTATCGGGAATCCATGCGCTGGGTGGCACGGCAGCTTCACCCTGAACACGAGCGGTTGTTGGCCAGTTGGCCTCAGACACTACGCGTTGGAATTCCCGAGTTGGGCGAGGTGCTGTTTTGCCATGCCACACCGCGAAGCGACACCGAGGTCTTCACCCGCTTGACGCCTGAAGATCGCCTCTTGCCCGTTTTCGAAGGCCTCGACGCGGCCACGGTGGTCTGCGGTCATACCCACATGCAGTTCGACCGAACGATCGGAGGGGTTCGAGTGGTGAATGCCGGCAGTGTGGGAATGCCGTTCGGGGACCCCGGGGCGGACTGGCTCTTACTTGGACCCGACGTTCAGCTTCGGCACACCCCCTACGATCTTGCGAAGGCCGCTGAGCGCATTCGGGGCACGAGCTATCCGCAAGCTGAAGATTTTGCGGCGAATAACGTCCTGCAGCCGCCATCGGAGCGGGAGACGCTCGAAGCATTTACCCGGATTTCGTTGAGGTGAGAGCGAGCGCGGGCCGCCTCGCTCGCGTATCATTGTGAGGTGCGAACGCCGGGCGATCCAACGTAAAAACCAACGCTGGATTCCCCCCTCGAGGAAGGAGCAGACGATGACTACGATCGCCGAGCTGTTGCTGGCCGAGCTGGAACGAGAAGCGAACGGGACACGCCGCACGCTGGAGCGCGTCCCTGAGGGGCGCGATGACTGGAAGCCGCACGAGAAATCCATGCCCCTCGGTTATTTGGCGTCCCTTGTCGCAACGATCCCGGCCTGGACCGTGTCGATGATCACCCAGGATGGGCTGGATCTCAAGGCGCCGGGCGAGCTCCAACCGCGAGGACCCCAGACCAACCGCGAGCTCCTGGAGGCGTTCGACAATGCCATGGTCAAGGCGCGGGAGGCCTTCGCCACCGCCACTGACGAGCACTTGACGACGACGTCCTGGCGGCTGCTCGTCGGGGGCCATGTGGTGTCGGAGCAGCCGCGCTACATCGCGATTCGCGATGGAGCCTTCAACCATCTCGTTCACCACCGGGCCCAGTTGACCGTCTACCTGCGGCTCAACGACATTCCCGTCCCGTCGCTCTACGGGCCGTCGGCGGATGAGAGGGTGTTCGGGTAGACGCTCGACTCCTTGGAAACGGTCGAGTGGCGAAACCTCGATCACGTGGGCACGTAGAAGCGCTGGGGAGAAAATGCTCCAGCGAACTCTGTACCGACTCGTAGCCCTCGTCCTTCTCCTGAGCGCTCCCGCCGCTGTGCAGGGGCAGGAACCGGATCCGTTACAGGTCGGGGAGGTTACGCTCGCCGACGAGGGAATCATCTACCTATCCCTGGCATGGCGGTACCATCCTGGCGACGATCCGCGATGGGCCGATCCCGCCTTCGACGACACCGATTGGGAGCTGGTCGAGCCGCTGCTGGCATCCGGCGGGCGGCTCCCCCGCGACGGTTGGCCGGGGACGGGATGGTTTCGCCGGCACCTGCGGATCGCGGCCGCGCTGCGGGGCAAACCGCTGGTGATCCGCATCGCGACTCCCGGCGCGACCGCGGTCTTTCTCGATGGGGTGGCACTGATGGACACCGCGGCGTCGGGCCTTGCCGTGCGGGCCGGCACCTCGCGGGAAGTGGTCATTCCGCCTCGGCCCGACCACGTTCTGGCGGTCCGCCATATCTTTTCCCCACCCGGACATGCGCGGAGCGGAGATCCCGGTTTTCTCCTTTCCATCGAGAGACCAGATACGGTGCAGCTCCAGATTGCCGTCGAACGGCGCGGGACCATGTCGCTGGCTGTCTTCGCCGTTCTGCCGGCGTTCCTCGCGGCGTTTCTCGCCCTGTTTCATCTGGCGCTGTTCCTGTCCTATCCCAAGGCTCGGGAAAACCTTTTCTATGCCCTGAGCCTGGTCGCCTCCGTGGGGATCGTCATTTTCGGCCTCCTCCAGCGTTGGCAGGCTACGAACGAAGCCTGGAGGGCCCTGGCTCCCCGCCTCGCCGTCTCCAGCGTTCTAGCCGCGATCTTCTGGGGCCTCCTCACCTATTACGCCGTGCGCACCCGAGCCTTCCCGCGCGTCTGGATCGCCTTTGCCGCGATCGGTGTGGCGCTGATGGCCGTGACGCTTCTTCTTCCGAAGCCGCCCTACACCTGGATCTGGTCCGTGTACTTTGGCCTGATGGTGATTGAAGTCTTCCGGATGGAGGGGTCGGGGACAACGGTCGAAGGGGAAGGCGGCAAGGTCCTGGTCGGCGGGTTCGCGGTTTTCAGTGTCGTCCTGGTGCTTCAGATTCTCATCGATTTTGGCCTTATCCGTCCTGTGGCCGGGATTGGCAGCGTCTGGGTGTTCGGCATGCTCGCCTTTGAAATGGCCATGTCGCTTTTTCTCGCCCGCGGCTTCGGACGGACCAGCCTGCATCTCGAGCGGCGTCTCGCGGAGGTGAGCGCGCTCTCGGAGCAGGTGCTCGCCCAGGAGCGCGCGGCGCACGAGCAGGAGCTGCACCGGCGCCTTTTGGAGGCCGAGAACGCCCGCCAGACGTCGGAGATCGATGCGGCGCGGGCGCTCCAGTTGTCGATGCTCCCCGCGAACCTGCCTGCGGTGAAGGGGCTGGAGACGGCCGCCGTCATGGCCACGGCCAGCGAAGTGGGTGGCGATTATTACGATTTTCGCGTTGCGCCCGACGGCAGTCTCGTCGTCGCTTTCGGTGACGCCACCGGCCACGGTGTGGCGGCGGGAATCATGGTGACGGCGGTCAAGGCGCTCTTCTCGACGCTCGGCGGAGGAGAAAGCCTCTCAGGCGTGCTCGCGGAATGCGATCGCGTCCTCCGCGAGATGTACGTCAAGCCGCTCCATATGTGCTTGACGCTCGCCCGCCTCACGCCCGGCTCGGTCACGCTCTGCTCGGCCGGCATGCCGCCGGTGCTGATCCATCGCGCCGGCAGCGGCGAGATCGAAGAGCTGGGTAGCGGCGGAAGGCCTATCGGCTCGCGGCTCTGCGGAGTCTGGAACGAGCATAGCGCTCCGCTCGGTCCGGGCGACACCCTGCTGTTCGCCAGCGATGGTTTTGCCGAGCAACTGGACCTTGCCGATAATCCTCTCGGCTACGAGAGGATGGCGGAGGCTTTCCGCGCCGCGGCGGACGCGCCCGCCTGTGAGCTCGTCGACCGGCTCCTCGCCCGGGCGGCGGCGTGGCGCGGCGAGCGGGAGCAGGGGGACGACATCACCTTCGTGGTGGTCCGCGCCCGAGCGGCTCATTGAAGGCTTCGCAGCATTGGAGATAACAACCCATGGTAAAGCTGCACGAGGCTCGCCGTCTGGCGCTCTCGCTTCCCGAGGCGTACGAGGAAGGTCACTATGGCTTTCCCTCGTTTCGGGTGACGAAGAAGATCTTCGCCACCATGCCCGACGATGAGCACCTGCACGTGATGCTCGGGCCGGACGAGACGGAGATGGCGGTCAGCACGGCTCCGCATGCGATCGAAAAACTGTGGTGGGGCAAGCGGCTCGCCGGTGTACGCGTCAAGTTGGCCGCGGTCGACCCTGATCTGCTCGCCGAGTTGTTGAGCGAAGCGTGGCGTTGCAGGGCGCCGCGGAGACTCGTGAGCGCCTTCGATGGGTCCAACCCGTGAAACGCTGGAAGGGGAACCGCTGACGGATCGGAGATTCCCCAAGGAACCGGGAGCCTCCGCCAGATCTAGACAGATGTCCTTATCTGGCAGGGCTCCTCTCCCGAGTCTCGTCGGTCTGACATACGTATTTCGTTACGAGCCCTTGACCGTCACTTCGGAGCTTCGCTGTTTCCATTATCGGGACCGGGAATGGGACCGAAGGCGAAGCCGAGCTGGAGCATCACATAGGCGCCGAGCTTGTACCCATCGCGCCCATTCAGCCGTGGGTCCGTCGCATCGTACGACGCGTCGGCCGAGATTCCTGGGAACCTCTTGACAGACTTGAGGGCGACCCCGGACGAGAAGCTCGCCAAGCCGCGCTGGCCGAATGTGCGCAAGCGGAAGCTCGGACCGAGAAATGCGGACACGGGGCGATCGCCGCTCGTCGAAAACCCGACTGCCATGGCCCAGGCTGGATAGTTCCGCGGCACGAAGCCGAGAGAAATACCCGTCTCTTGACTGTAATCGTTCCCGCTGTCGATCCGGAGGATCTTGACTTTCTTGGGGTCGATCGGATCCGGAGCTTGGACGAGTTGTGCGTCTGAGAGCTTGGTCACTGCAAAGAAACCTCCGGATTCAACGGAAAACCTCGCATAGCCGATGGGAATCGATGCGGTGGCCAATTGGCCAGCGCCTGTACCGTCACCGATCTGGACGCGGACCATAATCTGCGCGGCGCCGCCGGAGACGAGGAGGGACATCCTTGAGCCGCTTGTTTCCAGCAGTGCCTGAACGTCAGGATGAGAAGGGTTTTTCTTGTACTCTTGATATGCCTCAGGACGAAGCATGCTTAAGGCCTGATTCATGTTCCCAAAGATTCCACCATACTTGGGGGAGATCAAGCGGTTCTTATAGATCGAGACAAAAGCGGCTCCTCCTTTTCCCACGGGAAGCCTGATCTGACTACATGAGACGTCGAGTCCCTTGGACGATGCTACGCAGTCAGAGACTGCGGTGTCGGACAGCTTCTCTCTCGCCACCAGTGCGGAAATGGTTACTTCCTTGTTGGCAGGCAGGTTAGAGATCTCAATGTCCGAGATCTCCGCCGCGCTGATCAAGAGGTCCGGCGCACAAGCGAGCCGAGGTGAGTCCTCGCTGTACACGCAACGGACGATCCGCGAGAAGCCGATCTGCTTGCGCAACTCGTTGTACTCGTCAAGCTCCGCCTGCTGGGCGAGCTTCTTGATTTCCGCTTTGGCGCTGGTGAGCTGTGAGGTTGCTGAGGGTGTCTCTGTGGCTTGTTGGACCGTGGCCACAGCCTGACCTGCGGTGGCAGGATCGAGCTTCTTGGGAATTCCGGCGGCAAGCTCATCGAACTTCTCGAGCGCCTTGACCTTGGCATCCGTTGCCTCGGAATCGAAGGTCTCGGCAAATTCCTTCGCCTGGGTCTCCAAGGTCTCCGCACCTTCCTTCAAGGCAGCTGACACCGCGTCGGAGTAGTCCTTGAGGGCGGCAGCTACGGGGGCTACACGGCTTGGCTCCTCCTTCAACAGGTCCAGGATAGCGATGCGATGAAGATTGAGCTCGCTCTCGAAAGCCTGGACGGCTTTGTCGACTCCTTCCTTCCAGGCCTTCGGGAGGTCCCCCTTGACGGCGTCGAACTCCTTGTCGGTCTTGTCTCGAGTGTCCTTGATGCCGTTCAAGAGCGCTTCGCGCGCTTCGTCGCGCGCTTTGATCAGAGCGGTGTTCAGATCCGCTGAGCTTAGCTCTGCCGCAGCCGGAACGGCGAAGCTGAGACCGAGCAACAAGAGAAGGAGCGGGGGAACGCAATGCAGAGAGCGAGCGGGCATGGTATGTCTCCTAAAGGGAAGTTCCTATTAGGAGACGGACGCAGGAAAGAAATTCACTGACCGGATGGATCTCAGGCAAGCGCCTCGCCGACGACTCGAATTTGTCCTCTCTCGCGACTGCCAGGCCTTTCCCGAACCACGATCTCCACGTCCTGCCCGAGTGCAGTCAAGAGGCGCATGAGGCGTTCTGTGGAGAAGCTCGCGAGACGGCCGTTGAGCAGCGCTGAGACCTTTGGTTGATCGATGCCCATGAGCTTTCCGGCGGCCATCTGGGTCAGCCGTCGGCGCTTGATGACCTGCCGGATGTGACTGGCGAGCTGCGCCTTTGTCAGCTCCTCCTGGGGCTCGGCGAAACCCAGATCGGCGAAGACATTACCGCTGCTCGGAGTTACCGGGATGTCGGATTCTTGCTTTTTGCCCATTGCTTGTAATCCTCTCTCGCTCGCCTGAGACGACCCCAGGAAAACGAACAGTATAGATTGCGCGATATGTGTCGCCATCGAAGTCATCTACAACCTCCAGCACGCCGGCGCCGCCAAACCCTTTCAGCGGTTTTACGCCACATCGAAACAGGGCGGGTCGAGCCCTCAACCTGCCGTCCAGACCCGCCCCTACTCTAAACATCTGCAGCGGCACCCCGCAGCCGCGCCAACAGCTCTTCGTCCACCCGCGCCTTGACGGTGCGGCGGTCGAGGTCCAGGCGGCGGGCGGCCTCTTGATAGCTGCCGGTCTCGGCGTAGACCAGCGTGCAGTAGCGGTTGAGGACCTCTTCGGCCGAGAGGCGCGCGGAGAGGATCTCCTCCGCCAGCGCCTGACGTGGGCTCTCGGTTGGAATG
>Ga0134122_10002387_pt1 | contig 13787 bp, 11 predicted proteins | sample KB302_FD_96461 | JGI IMG/M metagenome (GOLD analysis project Ga0134122, IMG submission 96461) | Terrestrial soil microbial communities without Nitrogen fertilizer from Kellogg Biological Station, Michigan, USA - KB3-0-2 | ecosystem: Environmental > Terrestrial > Soil > Unclassified ... | reverse complement strand
CTTTTTGATCCTGTTTTAATTAAATCCAAATCAGTCGATGTTGGTAAAGTGATTAACGATTGAGACTGTGATTTTTTTTTTCTGTTTCGTTGTGTTTCCTTTTCTTGCGCTGCACACAACAAACACAAACAGCTATGATCATGATTTGTCCATGGATGAACAAAATGTAACGCGATGTTGGAAATATCAGCTAATGCATTTGCCCCAAAATCTTGCATCTGAACTTTTTGTTTTTGTTTCCTTTGATTTTAACTCTCGAAAGTCTTCATTTTTTTTGGTGTGTTCAATGTTTCTTCCCATCACATACGTTTTGAACATCTGTATCATTGGCGATTTTGAATTCGGGCATTAATTCGTACAAACGAAACAATGCATTTGACAATGTCGTGTTCCCAAGAATTGGTACGGAAGGTGAAATACGCACAAAAGGAAAAATTGGCCCTGAATCAAAAAGGACCAAACCGATTGGCGTACCAACCAATTCACAAAACTGATTGACTTCACTTTGCATAAACAATGCCGGCAATATGCAAATGTGTTCTTCTTTGTCCTGGATGCATGGCAACGTTGCATTGATACGTCCTTTCACTTGCTCAATAAAACAACATGCGACGTGCTTGTGCACAAACGATGCAGTTAGTAATTCTAAGGTGTGTTCTGCTTCTTCTTTTTGTAAACATCGAAACACAACAGATGCATACTCTCGAAACGTTTGAACCAATGCACTGCGCAAAACAAAACTAGGTGCTTTAAATAGGAGTTCTTTAACCACAGGAGCTGGTGTTGGACATTGTTGTGTGGTTGTTGCCATCTCTCCTTAATGTGGGGTTTTTCTTCCCTTTTGTTTCTACCTTTATTGGTAGTTGGATTTAAAAAAACAACAAAAAAAATATATAACATAAAATGAATGATTTACTTTGGTGTTGTATTATCACTGTGTTGCTAGCTGCGCTTTTACTGTTTTTGTGTTTGGTGATTTATACATACGATGCTCGTTATAAACGTTGTATGAAAACATGCACTCAGTTTAAGAGTGCGAAGTGAAACAAAAAAACGAAGATTTTTTTTCTTCTCCCCATTTTTAAACGGTAGCAAGGTTTTTTTTTTCTTGAGAAAAGCTGTCAGAGTGTTAAGAACAAGAACAAAAAAAAGCAGCTCTTTTTGTTCGCTCCACATGGCAGATTGGGCGTCGAATTTTGTACTTGCTTTCGAAAAGGACAAAAAAGACGACGTGTCCAAACCACCTGTCAAAACCGAAACGAAATCCAAAATTGCTAGTTCTTCCTCCGTTCCTAAAAAAGTAGCATCTGCAATCAGCCAAGATACGGAAGAAGCAGAGGATGCGGAAGAGGAGGCACCAGATGTCGCCGATTCGGATACAGATAATGGTCAAGTACAGGAAGAAGATGTCACTAGTGCAGATCAAGAAAATACAAAAGCTTATATTCCACGATCGCCAGAGTATCATCCATCCGAAGAAGAAAACGTCGTGCCTGAAGTTAAAAAACGTAGTGAGAAGAAAGCTACAAGTGAAAAATCCACCAAACAGCCCAAAAAACCTCGCAAAGCACCAGAGGAAACAACAAAGCCAACACCAAGTAAAGCTCCTCGTGCGATGAAAACAGAAACTGCTGCAGAAACGACGCTTTCCAACAAACGTCCGACACCAGCAGCCTCTGAATCAAATACTGCAACGAAACGGCCTCGTGTTGAAGATGGTGGCAGTAGTGCAAAGGCACCACCGCCAACAATTGTTAAGAAGCAAACTGTTCCTCCTGCTCCTGTTTCAGAAGTAAGTGAACCGCAAAGTCCCAAAGCACCACGTCAGCCTCGCAAACGTATTTCACAAGGAGGCAACAACAAAAAATCACCACCGCAAGAAGAAAATGGCGACGACGGCACAGAACAGACCGCAACAGAATTCACACTTGAAGAAGCGCCGCCTGTGAAACCAAAGACACAACCAGGGCGTCCAAAAGGTAGTAAAAACACCAATCCTTCTACACCAAAACCATCTATTGTCAAAACAGACGGAGGGACAAAAAAAGCACAATCTACAAACACCCCTGCGAAAACATCTGTTGTTAAAACAAAAGAGTTGGTAGTTGCTGTAGAACAAGACGAAGCTGACGACAAGGAAATATTGTGTACAGAGGATGGACATGCGATTATGGAAAAAGTATTAGCCAACGACAACAAAAATGTCATGTTGATCTATAACGAAGAAAAGGCAAAGAAAGCTTATTTTGAAAAATTATTCAGTCATGTGGAACATCTTGGTACGCCTGCAACACAAAGTCGACAAATGAGATCTTTATTGGCACAAGCCAAAAAAGCAATTGAACGCTTGGATGATGTTATCATGCTAGTAGGAACGAGTCGTGCGGTGTATGAGGTTAACGAAGCTACCTTGCGTTTGGAAAGAAGTTTGTCGTCTTCTTAACTTTTTTATGTCGTGCATGGCGCAAATCAAAAACAATTTCCCCCTTTGCGGTCCTACAAACAAACATCACCAAAATAAGAATAAAAAAAACCGAATCTTTTTTTGATTTGACCAAAAACAAAACTTATTTACTTAATGCCGCCTCGCCCACAAAAAGCCAAAGCGACAACTGGGGACGGTGAATACAAAATTGAAACCGGTGCTTCCACTTTTCATTTCACACAGGATGCAGTCGATGCAGGTAGACGTCCCATGCTCGGTATTCTGGATAGTGACGATCCCTTTTCTGCTGCCACCAAACGCTATGTAGATCGCGCACTTGCAGGCGGAGCACCTATTTCAGAACATGCTGCAAGTACCCGATGTGGGTCGGATTGCTGTTGCTGCTGCGCAGGACCTCAAGGTCCGCAAGGACGCAACGGGCCTCAAGGATCGGGAGGTATGGGACCTCATGGTGCACAAGGACCCCAGGGAGCTCAAGGCCACCGAGGTTGCAACGGACCAAAAGGTGATCAAGGTGAGCAAGGGTGCGCTGGTCATAAAGGCTGCCGAGGCTTCCAAGGTTACCAAGGACCTAAGGGAAACGGCTCCCAAGGTTGCCAAGGCATGGGATGCCAAGGTCCACAAGGCCCACAAGGTCGTCGTGGACAACGAGGTTGTGATGGAAATGACGGATGCCGAGGCATGCGCGGATTCCAAGGACCTCAAGGCCTGCAAGGCGTACAAGGCGATTTTGGACCCCAAGGTTACCAAGGGTGGCAAGGCTGGCAAGGAGTTCAAGGCACTGGGCCGCAAGGAGTACAAGGCTGGCAAGGAGTGCAAGGTGTACAAGGGGTACAAGGCTTTCAAGGCCCACAAGGATTTCAAGGCTGGCAAGGCATCGTTGGATTCCAAGGCGTGCAAGGCAATTTTGGTCCACAAGGTTTCATGGGACCACAAGGCGTCAATGATACAGATGGAGAAGAAGATATTGCCATTGCATCCGCCATCAACTTTGACCCACTAAGTACACTACTGCAAATTACCTGGGATCTGTCTCCTACCGGATTTTTGCAAGTGGGAGTTGCTGGTTTACCACTGTCTGTCTCGCCTTTGGGCGATCCCACTACGACATCCATCAGTTTCCCGTTGCCGCCTGCTATCGTCGCTAGTTATGATGGCTCACAGAAGAATGGTTCTGGTGGCGTTGTGGCGACAACTGGCACAGCTCCTCGAAACGTGGGGTTGTTGAACCAAATTTTGTGCACTTCCAACGTTGTGACACTGACCTTTGTCATGCAGCAAGATATGCCCACCTTTTCACCGGGAGGTGGTACCGTCTACAGCCTGAATGTGTTGTTGCAGTTTGTGCCTTCATCTTAAATCATTTCCTTTTTTTCCCTAAAAAACACCGAAATTCATTAAAATCCACAAAAAGATGCATTTTCCCTTATCGAATGTTTGATTAATGAAAAGAGATGCATGCGTTTGATATTTAAAACCAATACAAAAAAAATAAAAAGCGAAACAACAGGGTCAAAATGACAGTTAAAAAAAAGAGTCGTGGCTCTAAAACAAAAAGCAAGCATGTATCTAAAGGAAGCAAGAAAAAGAAATCGAGTCAAAAAAGCAAACGTTCGTCTTCACGCAAATCAAGTAAAAGTGCATCCAAAACCAATGAAGATTACTTAGAGAAACGAAGCTATATGTTATTGAAATCTGGTGTTTTAACAGTATCTGTGTATGCCAATTTTTATCCCATTGCTTACAAAACGGCAGCAGGTACATTCAAGGGTTTGGATGTGGATATTATGACTCGTTTTGCACATGTAACTGGTTTAAAACTTCGATTCAAAGAAAGGGATCATTTTGACAAAATCTGGGATGATCCGCGCAAGCATCTATCAGATGTCAGCATTGGTGGTATTGGTATGACACCAGGACGGTTACACAAGCAAACGGAATGGACGATGCCGTATTTTCATGTGATGCGGACAGTTGTTTACAACAAAAAGGATCCAATTCGAGAGTTTCCACAGGATGTCGACGATACTGTACTTGGAACATTTCAATCGACTGGATGGCTCGATGCTCAATTGCGTGCAAAAAAGCTGCATAAGGATCATTACATGCTGCGAGGAACTACAGATGAAGAAGATATACGTGCTGTTACAAATGGTCAAGTACAAGGTATCATGCGTGGCAGTTTTGTTGGTCAATCAATCGTCAACAAACATAGCTCAAAACTCGGCATGGCAAAACCTTGGGCAATCGATCCTTCCCTTGTTACGAGTGACGGTGAAATTTTTGCTTTTCCGACTTTTCTTGGTAGCGGATTGGCTCCGGCGTTGTCTTCCTTTCTCACGGAACTGTTAATGGATGGTAGCTTAGATAGGCTATTAGCCAAATATCATCTCAATTGATTGGTTGCATTTTTTCTAAACTTAATAAAGAGATCAAAAAAAAAACCTAGAAAGTGTGTGGTCGTTAACATATCTGTGATGTCCGACCTTTAATCACATTTGATGTATTTGTATCTGGAACAAATGAAAAAGATATGCATTTCCTTTAGCTATTCATCATCCCTGTCGTCTCCACATGTGGATAAACGATGCCGAAGCAGTTTACGAAATTTCATATCGGAAACCACGTGGTTGGCAAACTCTTCTGCGATCAAGGTCTCGTCTGCGCTAACGTCTTCTTGAAACTCGCGATCTGTTTGGAGTCTTCCAAATAAGACCGATGCATTTTGTTCCATGACTTGGTGCTCCGTCTCTAAAACACCCTTCGCAGTGCGGGCGTTGTGTGTATAGATACTCCAGTTGCACGAAAAAGCTGTCAACAGTTGATCGAGAGGCACCGGATCGATGGGGTCACTTTCTTCCGGAAACGTGGCACCAATAGTGGGACCGACTCTCAAACGTCTTCGCACGACAGACTCATTTCTTGGCTTGTCAGCACCAATGTCCATTTGTTCTCCAACCAAGCGGCAGTATTGCGGGCAGCCCGACATTAACGCAGCCGTTACCGAGCCTGCGCCACAGTTCGTGACGATGAGATCAATAAATGGAAATACGTCCTCAAACTCCACATACTCGTTGGAGTGGAGCATCAAAACGTCATCTGAATGGTTGTGAATCCATTCTGTGAGCTTAGCAGTATTTTCGGCAACGTATTTTTCCTCTCGTTTGTCCATATCGAATGCGTATTTTTCACGCCATTGCGGGCGTGCAATGAATACGTTGCTATAGTCTGAGTCTTTGTGTGTGACGCGGTAGTTGATCAATAAAAACGCAAACTCGCGCTCCACACCTGCGTTTTTGGTGACCCAGTCTGCGATTTCTTGAACATAAAAAGGTACACGCAGCGAGCCTGCCATCGCGACGATCTTGCGCGAGCGGTTGCGGTCACGGAAATGACGCAATTTTTGCAAGACTGCTTCGTCGGAATAAAAGACGCGTTCGTCGTTAACAAGTGTTGGTAAGTAGACTGGACCCATGACAAGGTCGCTGCGTTTCCCAAAAAAAGCGGATTTCCACTGCGTGCCAGGAGTGTCGCCAAAGCCAAACCATGTTTCCAGGTGAGAACTTGGTCGTGGTGCGGTACTTGCCGAGATCGAAAACGACGACGGTTGCTCAATCTGAACAAGTGCTCCCTGCACGCTTTCGTCAACCTCAGTCAGTTCTAATTTTTTAGACCAGTTTGGACCAAGAAGAGTCAAGGCAAGCTGAGGCAAAAAGCGGAGCGACATAGCTTGTTTGGAAGTAAAAAGCAGTTTGACTTGCATATGTGGAAGAGCAGCTTTTGCAGCATACACCGCTAAAATCGCGAGTGGTTTATGATCTCCGGTCGTCCCTGGTCCAATCCAAAAAAACAGCGGTTTCGGAAGGCGTACTTGCACATCCACTACCCTTCTTTCTTCTCGGGAGACGGAGCGTCTATGTGAAGAACTCCTTCGCCGAGAATGATCTCGCCTTCTAGGCATTTGGATCTTGTTTTCTTTTTGTTTTTGTTTGATAAATTCGCAAAGGACCGAGCAAGTCATCTCTTCAGCAATCCCAGGAGCTTACTGTATAAAGCGTTTGTTTATCCTGCTTAATAAAGATATAAAAAAAAACCCAGAAAGTGTGGTCGTTAACATATGTGTGACATATCACCTTTAATCACATTTGATGTATTTGGATCTGGAACAGACGAGAAAGGTACCTTATTTACACTCAACAAAACATGCTCCCAAGTCACAAACCCCTTTAATCAATATTGCTTGATTCCACCAACAGAACGGTTAGCACAAACAACCACTTGCAGTCCCACACTTCAGAATCCTCGGCTTCCGTTTGTGTTTACAGATGCCATTTCAGGTAAAATTCGAACGTTTCAAGATTTACCCATTGTATTTGAAAGTTTTCCGTCGATTCCAAGCTCAGATCCGTGGGTGTCGAATCCAGAAGATCAAGCCAATCGTATTTTTGATTTTTTTCTACCAAATTACAATGGGTTTCGGCCTGTGTCGTCACGTATCACGCGTGTCGTGAGCAATAATACCAACACTCAAATGTTAACATTGCAATCGCAAACCAACACAGGCCAGAGTTTTCAACTTTTTGCTATGGATATTTACGGCTTTCTTCGACCACAATTTTTGATTAATGGACAACAAGTAGAAACGAGTGTATTGGATGTGCGACAAAATTGTTACATGAGTGCAAATGGATCAATTCAATTTGCGTTGATTAACGGCATATTATTGCAACCAATACCAGATGAGCCAAATACGTGGGAACCGGTGACGTCGCCAGGTCCGTTACCGCTTGGCATTTTGAATGTCTTTATGACAGACGATGGATCGTTTATAGCACTCCAATATTTGAATGTGGTACTGTTCTTGCGGCCAATCTTATTTCCTGCTTTGTCTTTTGCTGATCCTATATTATGGGGTACATTTACCCAAAACAAGGCTCATTTGTTAGTTTGTACATTGCTGCCGCAAGGTGTAGGTGTGCAAATCCATGTTATCAACGTACAAACAGGCTTGATTGTCTTTGTGTGGAACGCGGCAACGTTAAATTTGTTACAAGCAAATGTTGTGTATTCTGCCATTGCAACGGGCAATTTTACACCGAGTTCTATTTTTAATGTGATTATTGCAAGACCGGATCCTTTAGCGAGCGTGAAAATTATGTTATCTGTACCAGCAGGTACAGCAACATTGATCACTTCGCCTCCACAACCAGTTATTACGGCATTTGTGGGTCCAACTGCTTGGCTACAGGTTAGTGAAACCAGTTTGTTTTTCATCGACGGATCAACCATTCCCATTACGCCAGGTGTATGGACGATTTTGTGGGCCAATCCCACAACGACACGCATTTATGGATTTTTTCAAGAACAACTGTGGAGTCTTGCCATTGCCACGCGTGAGTGGACAAATGCACCATCGCCAGTATACATGTCCGCAAATACGGTGATCAATGACGAGTATACCACAAGCTTTCCTCCATTGGCAGAAATGTGGTATTTGGGCAAACTGTTTATTAACGTGCCTCTCGCGATTGCTGTGAACGATGTACTCGGTAAATCGCGCCACGAGCGATTTCGTCTTGTGATCACGGCCATCATTTCAGCAACCGATGTTTTTTTCCCATACGTTACATTGCATTTGGAGCGTGTCAATAACTATTTTTTGTTGACGTCAGAAGCATTGGGTCCTGCTTTATTGTACGAAGACGCTAACTTGATGGTTGCAGACGTGTGGCAAAGTCGTACAAAAGATGAAGCGTCTGATCCTGCTTCTTTTTTGCAATGGATTGCTACAGCTCATCCATTGGTGACATCCAATGGACTTTACATCTTATTTTTAAACACGATAACTTCTACCGTGCGTGTCGTGTACAACGTTTTCAATAGTCCTCAATTTGCAGAATGGTGCGCACAAGATCCGGAATATTTGTCGAATGCCATCGAAAATCAAGCTACTTTCTGTTTTAACAATCTCGCTCTGGAAGATGGAAAATCGTTTTTTGATCCGAGGTGTGCTTGCATTGGCGGCTCGCGATTGATGAAGATTTTGTATCCTGCCGCAACGATTGATTCCAACACGTCCGGTCGGTTGGAAACGGCGTTGCCTTGCATCTTAAATGATTGCGGACGGGCTTTTGCTCTTGGACCAGAACAATCAAATGCATATGCTTTTACTCAACAATCATGCAAACAAGATGTCACGATGTGTTCGGATGTGATTAGTGTTGGTGTCGGGATAAATGCCAACAAGTTACAAATTGTGCAAAACTGTGGACAAGATCCGACTGCATGTCGTAAAAACGAAGAATGTCCGATTGGCAGTGTGTGTGTAAATGGACGATGCGTGGTTTCGTGTACCACGGATGCAAGATGCAGAAGCGTACTTGGCGATCCATTAGCGACTTGCAATCCAATCACAGGCCAGTGTTTGTATAACGCTGCCATCAACAAGGACAATAGCTCACGTACGTTACTGATTGTGCTTATCGTATTGGGTGTCTTGATTTTTCTCATGTTTTTATTGTTGCTCGCCTTTTTTGTGGACAAGCCCAAAAAACGAAAACCACCATCACCATTGAATCAAACACAAACCGTCAAATAAAGGAACATTGCACCAAACAACAAAGCCAATCCAATGAAGAACTCCTTCAATTCATGAGGTCCGGCATCTAATTCATACATGGATGGAGGTAAACCTCGAGCTACGGCACGTGACTGTGGACGACAGGTGCACACATGACGCTTTTCCATAAATTCTAAAAAACTGTGTTGCAATGCAATTTTTTGTTGCGATTGACGGGGAAGATGGAAAAAACCAACGTACTTAGAATACATGGCAACGTCTGGACGCATCAACAGATCTTCAATGTAATTTGCAGTTGTCCATTCGGCATCTCCTACGACAATCACACTAAAATAATCATGTAAAAATGCAAATTGAGTTAATGAGTCACGGATCATATCAGGGCAACTCGAAACGACAATGCACACGCGGTGGTCTTCTTGGATCAGTTGGGTTTCTTTATAAATGTTCCACCGTGGTTGTTTGGATGTTACTAATAGATTGACGACTTCATCTCTGAGATCTGATTCCAGTGCCAATAAACACACGTTCATTTTTTTTTGGGGGTGTTGCTGACTACGTTAGAAATAGCAACTTTAAAACAAGCAATAAATCTTGCGGATTTGCTCTCTTTCTTATTTTTTTGGTCCATAGGAGCTGAATTGGAAAAAAAATGTTGTGCGTATGCTTTAACTTTACATCCATATTTACTGCGTCAGGAACGGTCGGTTTTTGACGGAAATGCATATGTGGTGCGACATAGATATGTTTCATATGTTTCCATGCCTGTCGTCTTGCTTTTTGTGTCACAAGGCGTTGTTTTTTGGCTTGTTTTAATATACGACAATGTCGTTGCAAGGCCTTTGGATCTTCGTCTTCGTCTTCCATTAACCAAAAAATTGTTGTTTCTTTAGTTACTCATTGCAATGTGTAATCCAAATTTCTTTCTTATTGTATTGGAAGTCTTCGTGAAAAAAAAAATGTATTCCATAGACTCGGAATGACGTTTGGTATTGTTTTTGTTTTTTCTCTAAGCGTTGCCATTTGTTGTTGTGCCCATAGCAAAACCATTCGCAACGCTTCGGAACATATTTGCGACTTCCCATTGTCGATTCTTTGCATCTGATGCCAGCAATTCCATTTTGAGTCGTTTCGAGTCCGCTTGTATCCGTCCTTTTTCAGCTTTCAAATACTCCAATTCAGTACAGACAGCACCATAATCTGCTTCTTGCAGTGTTCGCTTGTGACACTCTTTTGCTAAGGTGTCTCTCAATGAACCAACTTCTCGATCTCGTTTTTCAGTACTATCTTTTAACTCGCTAAGTTTTTGTTCTAATTCTGCATTTTCTTGGCGTTGTTGATCACACTGTTTTTGCAGTACTTTGCACTCTTCTGTTTTGGTGTGAATCTGGACTCGCGTTTCGGCCACTTGCCTTTCGACCTCTTTTTGAAATGCTGATTGCAACAATGATGTTTGTGTGAGTTGTGTTTGCAAAGATTCACATTCGTCTCGCATGCGATGTAGCTCATCTTCGTTTGCAAGAGCATGTGTAAGACTTGGATGTTGCGCTTTCTTTAAATCGTTCAGCGTCACTAATAAATTATCATGCTCCAGTTTCACAGCCACATTTTCTTCACGCAGTTTTTCGCATTCTACCAAGATTGGTCGTAACACTTGTCGCAAGTCATGTGGTAACAAATGTTCCACATCAGGCGCCGCTTTTTCAATTTGTTGACGCCATGCTTCGACTTTACATCGTGATGCACGCATTACATGTTCGAGACATGTTACTACTAATGAACTGCTATCACTTGATTTTTTTTCACAAGGATGAGCATCCCACACTGCCAAAGCCTGCTTCAACTCTTTGATCACTTCTTCCATCGACCAGCTCAAGAGTTTGACATCTGGCGTGCTCAGTCCGGATAAACGAGCAGTGAATTGCTCCAATACTAACGTACGAGCTTCTAATATGCGCGTCGCTCGTACACTTTCCCAGACTGTTTGAAGTTGCGGCGCTCCACCCTGAGACAACAAGGTACACATTGTTTTGGCCATGGTAAGTAATACAGGACCAGTCATTTCGGCGCCATCAATGAGCTTTGCTGGAGTGGATCGAATGTTGTCAAACACTGCACTTACACCATTTTCAAATGCAGGCGTAAGATTCTTCATTTCAGCCAAATCATGAGTATTGGATGTCGGAGGTGGAAGTGGAATGCAGCAACGATGCTCAAATAATTGACTTAACGAGTCTTGCAACACTTTTGCATTATTGCCTTGTTGCAGTGCTGTTTCCAAATACGCACTTGGTGTCATTGGATTTTTACCGCCATCTTCTAGCTTTAACGTGAAATCGCGAAGCAACCAAAGTAACTGTGGTTTTTGGCGCTGCTGTGAATTCGCCTTGTTGCCAGTTGCGGTTTCGGCAAGCCATTGCGCACAGTCAATGGCACATTGCAAACCATCCAAAGATTGCGAGGAGATTTTGTTGGGGCAATTGTAAATGACTTTGGAAGAAAACAATACTGCAAGGGCCATGATTTGCGTATCAAGCGTGATTGTTGAATCAGGACTATTTAAACCTTCGGAATCTAGTGCAAGAATATTGGTTCCTTGCATGAATTTGGAAGATAGTTGCAAGCCGCGTGTTTGAGGTTGGACTCCAGAAGATGTCTTGAAATGATGAGTGTCGTTCACACTACGTCCTGCTAAATAGGATTTGCCATGACGATAATCCCCGCAATAGCACACGACTCGAATGGGAGTACGAAGTTTGGATAAATACTCTTCTGCCTCAGGAGCAACGGACCATTGCGAATGCGTTTGGTCAGCGCGTTTGATGTTGATGAACTGCAGTGCCATTTTTTTTTCAAAACAACACTCTCTTAATTCCAACTAGGAGAAATCAAGGATGGAACTTGAAAAATACAAAGTGATTTTTTGTTTAGAAAAAGAAAACAACAACTGACCTTTTTTGAAAAAACAATTGACGAAAACGAAAGAAGAAAAAAAGGGAGAAAAAACAGGAATCTCGATGGGATTAAAGGTTGCTTGGAAACAAAATGGTATGTACTTGGGAGAAACGTTGCTTTTAATTATTGCTTCGTTTGCATTTTTTTCGTTTTTTGATCGTTTGGCAGATCGTTATATGTCGTTTTGGGGTGCCATGGCTTTCTTTATCATTCTATTCATTGTTTCTGTCATTGTCATTTTGTTACTAGCAACCAATTTTTCTCATAATGCACGTGTGCGAGTGTGAAAACATCCGATCAAAGGGAGGGAAAAAAAGAAATAAACAAACAAAACACAAAAAAATTCCAAAATGGATCGTGGAGTTGAGATTTTTTTGTATATCTTGTTTATTGTTGTTGCCATTGTGTCAATTGTCGCGATACTAACATGGTTACGTCCCGTAGCAAAGACTGTACAAGTGAACGACAATACATTACAAAACAATTTTGACAAGGGGGATGGTAACATCAACATGTTTCAACTCGTGAAACCGTTTCCAGTTATGGCAGGAGCACGTGCAAACGACGTGCGTCAGGCAGTTGTGTATAGCGATCTTGGCTCGACCGCCATTATTTTTCCTACACAACCTGCTGTGATGGCAAATCAATTCACGGTGACCGATTATATGCGTGTTGTCTCTCTGCAAATCTTTGCAGATTTGTTGGATTACAGTAATGCACAAGTCACTTCACGAACAGTTGGTATCTATAATGCGGATACGACTGCTCTGTTAGTACAAGCAAATGTCGATATCGGAGATGCATTGATATCTGGATTTCGTACTCATTTTCTTACTCCTGCCACATATGTAGATTTGACACCAAATGTCAACTATGTTATTGTGAGTGTCAATTTGCCAGGCGACAAGTATGCGCCATTAAACGATATTGCACAACCAGTCTTGGAATTGAAGTTAGGAGGCCAGTGTATCGTGCGTGGATCCAGTTCGCTCTTGTTGCCAAACCGAGATCAATTCACTCCTGCAATCAATAACTTGTTGTTTGCGTCGTTTCAAATCCAACGCCAGGACACCATCAATCAAACTGCGTTTTCAGTAGACTTAGCAACAGGATTGGCAACGTTTCCTGTGCAGTATGCTTTTAATTTGAATACGTACGTGATTGATGCAAACCAATGTGTCATCGAAGAAGGGTTTTGTATCAACTCCAAAAATGACACAAACATGCATAATCCAACACGTTTGATCGTTTCTGGTACGATTTTGGGAGTGGGAGGTTTGGACACAGGATCGTTAAAACCAAGCACTTGGTATGCGTGTTATTTAATTAACTCTACGTTGCAAAATTTACCGCCTGCTGGATTATTAAGTTTGAATTTTCAAGATCCGGATGTTGTGCCCATTGCTTACGACACTTGGCGCAGGGTGGGATGGGCACGAACGGACGCCTCAACAAACTTTATTCCTACCTTTCAAACTGGTAACGGCGCGAGACGCACTACGACATACAATACTCCGCAACAAGTGTTTTTTCATATCTACACCCTGGTTGACATGGGCAATCCACCTCTTTTTTACAACGTACCTTTGGAGTTAGTGTCACCTCCTGGATCGAGTGCGCAAATTACCATTGCGACAAACAATGGCAATTCTTCGAGTTTATTCATGCTAATTCGAGACGATATCTTTCATATACTACAGTACACGTTGACTGTGCCTTTGGGCATAAACACCCAACACGTCAACATTGTAGTTCCTCCCCAACCCATACCACATGGTTAACGTGTTGGGTGTTTATGCCCAAAGG
>Ga0134122_10002385_pt1 | contig 13790 bp, 14 predicted proteins | sample KB302_FD_96461 | JGI IMG/M metagenome (GOLD analysis project Ga0134122, IMG submission 96461) | Terrestrial soil microbial communities without Nitrogen fertilizer from Kellogg Biological Station, Michigan, USA - KB3-0-2 | ecosystem: Environmental > Terrestrial > Soil > Unclassified ... | reverse complement strand
GCCCGTATAGAACGGTATCTTGATTTTCTTGAAGGTTTCCTCGGCGCGTTCGACGGTGCCGTCGAATTCCCAGGGGTGAGTCATCATGAGATACATGATGAAGGTGCGCTGGCCTTTCTGGGTGAGGATGTTGTAGAGATTGATGTACTGTTTGAAGTCCGGATTCTGCATCGCGCGGCGCCAGAGTTCCTCCTCTGCAGGGGGCTGCTCCGCTGGGCGGTCACGGGACTCATGGACGGTGCTGAAGACATCGAGCAAATAGGGGAACGTGTGCAACACCCCACCGGGGTTGAAGTCCCGGAATCCGAACATGCCGCCGTATGCGCTACACGCGTCGTATGGAAAGATGGCTTTCAGCGCGGGATGTCCCTGCGCGGCGGCACGCCATTGTTCGCCGGCATAGCCCGAAATGCCGACCATTCCGACCTTGCCGTTTGACCACGGTTGCTGCGTGATCCATTCGATGAGGTCGTAGTGGTCCGTATCCTCGTGGCCGTAGTGCCCTTCGGATTTGGCGGATCCCCTCGGCTGCGCGATCACGTGTACGTAGCCGTTTGCGATGAAGCGCCGCGTGTCGCCGGCCTCTATGGGACCGAACCATAGCGGCGCGTGCGCGGGTTGCGGCGGCAATATGTCGGCGATGTCGGGGCCTTGAAGATCCTTGTTATGGAGGGCTGCCGCATAAAGCACTGGATACTTGCCCGGCTGGTCCGGCCGATACACGTCCACCGCCAACTGCGTGCCATCGCGCATGGCAACACTGATGTCTCGCTGCTCGATCATCTCTTCGTCTCCGCCCGTTTTTCGCGGCGCTGACCGCCGACATTCCGCGACCATACCACTTTACTTTACGATCGTAAAGTATAATATCGAGCAAGGCCGCCTGCGGTCGTTCCGAAGCGAATTCTCACCCCCTGCAAAGAGAGCTGAATATGGAAGTCACAAGGTTTCTGCCCCTAATTGGTCGCCTGCTTATCGGCCTGCCGTTTCTCATGAGCGGCTTCGGCAAGCTCACCACCTATGCCGCAACGACAGGCTATATCGGCAGTGTCGGCTTGCCGCTGGCCCCGCTCGGCTGGGCGATTGCCGTTGCCTTCGAGATCGGTGGTGGTCTGCTGCTGGTGCTCGGCTTTCGTGCGCGAGAGGTCGCGTTCGGCCTCGCCGTGTTCACTTTGGCAACGGCGGTCTTCTTTCACAGGAATTTCGCCGATCAGAATCAGATGATCCATTTTCTCAAGAACATCATGATCATCGGCGGGCTGTTGCAGATCGCGCATTTTGGCGCCGGACGCTTCAGCCTGGACGCGCGCAATCCGAACAATGTCGCGGGCGCGACTATTTGAGGGACTGACTCCCGGCCGATGAACCAACGAGAACTGCGACCGAGCGCGACGCGAACAAGCATCGAGCGCGCTCGGTAGCAGCGTCGCGATGGTACGGCCGTGGGTTTCTACGGCTACCGGGATGTCATCTCGATCGCCAGGCAGCCTGCTTCGAGATATTTCAATTTAGCCCGTGCTGACAGGATGGAACATGTCCACTCGCATTACAGTCAACGGCGAATTCCGCCTGGTCGACGCCGGCCCCGACACACCACTGCTCTACGTTCTGCGGAACGACCTCGGACTGAACGGGCCCAAGTTCGGTTGCGGGCTTGGGCAGTGTGGGGCCTGCGCTGCGATAGTTGCCGGCAATCTGGTCAGGACCTGCTCGACGCTGCTCCGGGACGTTGGAAACGATCACGTGACCACGCTTGAGGGATTGGGCTCCCTGGAAAATCCTCACGCCCTGCAGAAGGCATTCATCGCCGAGCAGGCCGCGCAGTGCGGTTATTGCACGAACGGAATCATCATGGCCGCGAAGATCCTTCTGGACCGCAATCGCAACCCGGACGACGAAGAGATCAAGGACGCGCTCGCCGAACATCTCTGTCGGTGCGGCGTCCACAATCGGGTGGTACGCGCTGTTCGACGTGCGGCAGTGGAGCTCGCGCGATGACGGATCTTGTGCTGTCACGGCGGCGTTTTGCCCAGGGGCTGGGGATCGTCGTTGCAACGTTCGCGTGGACGGCCCGCTCGTCGATCGGCCAGGCGCCGTCCAATCTACCTTTCAGTCTGCGCAACAACCGTAAACTCGAGGGCTGGATACAGCTCGAACCGGACAACTCCGTCGTCATCTTCACCGGCAAGGCCGAACTCGGTCAGGGCATCCTGACGGCTCTCGCCCAGATGGCCGCCGAAGAGCTCGATGTCGAGTTCGACAAGATACAACTGATATCCGCTGACACCACGCACGGACCGGACGAGCAATACACCTTCGGCAGTCAGTCGGTCGAGCAAAGCGGTGCCGCCATTCGCGCCGCTGGCGCTGAAGCACGGGCGGTTCTTCTCGTTGCAGCGGCGCGCCGCTTCGGCGTTGCGGAAGCGCAACTGAAGGTCGTGGCCGGATCGGTTGTTGCACCAGATGGCAGGCGCGCGACATATTGGCAGATCGCAAGTAGCGAGCCTAAGCTGCTGCGCCGGGAAATCGCCGCCAATGTCGCGCCGAAACGGCCGGCCGACTACCGCATCGTCGGTCAGTCCATCGAGCGCATCGACCTTCCCGCCAAATTGACCGGTCGCGCGTCCTACGTTCAGGACATGAGGCTTCCTGGAATGGTCTTCGCGCGCGTCGTGCGCGCTCCGCGTGACAGAGCAAAGCTCATGGCGCTCGACGACACCGCGGCGCGCTCAGTCCCCGGTCTCGTTGCAGTAATCCGCGACGGCAATTTTCTGGCGGTCGCCACCGAGCGAGAGGAGCAGGCAATCGCGGCTCGAAACGCTTTGGCGTCGGGAGCGCGATGGAGTGATGATGGCATTTCACTGCCTGACACGTCGAACCTGGCCGAGGAGCTACGACAGCTTCGCAGCGAGACAAGTGTGGTCGGCACGGCCGGTCAGACCGAGCCGGTGCCGCCCGGCGCCAAGAGAATCAGCGCGGAATATACCCGGGCATATGTCTCCCACGGCTCAATCGGGCCGTCGTGCGCGGTGGCCTTGCTGAAGAATGGCCATATGACCGTCTGGTCACACACCCAAGGGGCGTTTCCGCTGCGGGGTGATCTAGCCGAGGTGCTGGGGATACAGAACACCGAGGTCGACGTGATCCATACGCCAGGGTCCGGGTGCTACGGTCACAACGGGGCGGACGACGTCGCGCTGGACGCCGCCCTGGTTGCGCGCGCCGTGCCAGGCAGGCCAGTCAAGCTCCAGTGGATGCGAGACAATGAGTTTGCATGGGCCCCGCTCGGACCTGCCATGACGACGAAGGTTGAGGCGGCGCTTACGTCCGAGGGCAGAATTGTCGATTGGTCTTATGACGTGTGGAGCAATAGTCACGCGATGCGACCGGGTCAAACCGGCGGCGTCAACCTGCTTGCGGCCTGGGATTTGAAGGTCCCCTTTGCCAAGTCTCCCCCTCCGCGCATTCCGCAGCCGTTCGGCGATGGAGACCGCAATGCCGTTCCACCTTATGAACTCCCTCGAAAAGAGATCAGGAATCACCTCCTCCTTGATACTCCAATCCGGAACGGATCGTTCCGGACATTGGGCGCGCATGGCAACGTTTTCGCCATCGAATCCTTCATGGACGAACTCGCCGAGGCAGCTGAGCTCGATCCCGTCGCTTTCCGCCTCGCACACCTGAAGGATCCACGGGCCCGCGCCGTCATTGAAGCGGCGGCCGCAACGGCAGGCTGGAACGCCGGCGCGAAGGGTGATGGCCGGCGCGGACGTGGCTTTGCTTACTCGCGTTACAAGACGATTGGAATGTACGCGGCGGTCGTGGTTGACGTGAACATCGACCGCAGCAGCGGTATCGTCCGGGTTGCCAGGGTTGTGATAGCCGCCGATATCGGCAGTGTCGTGAATCCGGACGGTGCGAGGAACCAGCTTGAGGGCGGGATCGTTCAGGCTGTCAGTGTCACATTGAAGGAGCAAGTCACGTTCGATCGCCGCCAGATTACCAGTCGTGATTGGGCCGGATATCCGATCTTGACGTTTCCGGAGGTACCGAGCATCGAAGTTGTGCTGATAAACCGTGGCGATCCATCGCTAGGCGCCGGAGAGGGCTCGCTGGCGCCTACTTCAGCAGCACTGGCGAACGCCTTCGCTCATGCGACCGGACATCGGCTTCGACTGCTCCCCATGACACCCGAACGTGTGAAAGCCGCTCTCGCTTGAGCCACCCGTGGCAGTCTCGCTGTTCCTCGCGCGCCCGATTGGAGATCCAATGAGAATGCTGGTCAAGCATTAATCGCCCGCGGTTCGACCTTAGACCGTCCTGCTGCTCCTGGTGAGCTACCTCAAATTTCGCAATTGTGCTCCAATCGATTTTTCGGGAGTTTGAGGTCAACGATACCTCGCTTGCCCTACAACAGGTGATGGCCAGCGGCCTGTCCTCCGTCGACGTGGAGTACCTCTCCGGTGACAAATCCGGCGCCATCGAGATAGAGCACCGCATCTACGATGTCGGACACCTCCCCCATCCGACCCATTGGATGAAGTGCCGCCAAAGCCTGATGCGCTTCGGGCGGATGCATTGGAGTCTTGATTATTCCCGGCGACACGGCGTTCACGCGAATTCCGGTCTTTGCATACTCGATGGCGAGGGCCTTGGTTGTCGCGCTCAACGCGCCTTTTGTGAGAGAGGCCAGTGCGGCTGGAACGCTACTCATCGGCTGGTCAACAAGGCTTGTCGTTATCGTGACTATGTGACCATGCCCTTGTTTGTTCATCAGTTCCAGCGCACGCTGGGTCATATGAAAGAAGCCCGTCACGTTCGTCGACAAATAGATGTCGTAATCGTCCTGCGAGTAAGCCGTAAAGGGCTTTGCCATGAACATGCCGGCGTTGTTGACCAAGGTGTCGACACGACCGAAGCGCTCTAACGCCGCTTTGAACACCTTATCCGCCGTGTCGCGAGCGGCAACGTCACCTTGCACGGTTACGACGTCCGAATCGGCGACAGGCTTAATCGACCGCGACGTTGCAACGACCCGGCAGTTCCGATCTCTAAACGCTTGAAGGATACCGGCACCGATGCCCTGCGAAGCTCCCGTTACAATCGCCACTCTTTGCTCAGAACTCATGATCCCGACCTCTCAATCGAAAACTCCACCCTTGGTGTGTCTCGACAATAACGCTCGGCTACGCCGCTCCGCTGGCGGTAAGCGGATCATAGTCGCCTCGCCTGAAGATCGTGTGCAGCTGCCGCCTACGGATGCCCATATTGCCGCCATCGAAGATCGGCAGCGCAAGTGCATCCTGCAGCAGGTGAGCGAGCGGAGCCTCATGATCGTAGCTTTCGATGCCGACCACGCGCATAAGATCGGTGATCACCCGCACCGCGGCCTCGGAACCAAAAATCTTCGCCTCGACTGCAAGCTCCTCAGCGGCCGTCGACTGGGTGTCAAGCGCGTGACAGGCGCGCCAGCTCAGATAACGCGCAGCTTCAATCGTGGTTTTTGCATCGGCTAAAGCGTATCCGACCGCCTGATGCTCGATGATCGCGTGAACGCCGCCACGCTTCTCGGTTCGAGCAAAATTCAGAGCAAAATCGAACGCCGCGCGCATCAACGCAACGCCGAAGATGCCGACGAGTGCCGCGGTGCCAGTGAACGCCGCAGCCGTCAACACGAGGCCCGAGCCCTCCTGTCCGAGCAGATTGTGGCGAGGCGTTGCGACATTCTGGAAGCCGAATTGCGGAACGAGATGCGCCCGATGACCGATCGTGTCAATCGCACGTTCGAATACAAGGCCCTTCACCGGTCCTTCTACCGCAATGATGGAGATCGCTGCATCCGGTGCCGCCGTCGGATCGGTGCGGCACACGACGCACAGAACATTGGCGCCTTCGCGGTTCCAACCCGTGGCGGAGGATACCCATTTCTTGCGGCCGTTGATCACCCAGTTGTCACCCTCTCGCGTGGCCGTCGTGCGGACGCCCTCGCCGGGCGGAGGCGAGGCAGCGTTGGCGCTGCCGCCCGGTTCGCTGGAGCAGAACCCGGCAAGCGGCGCGCCGCTTGTCTTTAGGAACGGTACAAGCAGACTCTTGCATTGGTCAGGTGTGCCGCCGAGTAGAATCGGCAGCAGGCCGAGCACAGTGCCAAGCATCGTGAGCGTCACACTGGGATTCACGCTATAGAATTCTTCAGCCAGGATCGCCATATCTATCAACCCGGCATTGTCGCCACCGGCAGGCGCCGGGATGCACTTGCGCAAATAGCCGGCGGCCACCATCGCCTCGTAGGTCGGCTTCGTCGCCAGAAAGCGCTCTTCCGGCGTTGCCAGCAACTCAGCCTTCCTGGCCTCGGCGAGCACTTCTTTCGCGAATTTGCGGCAAGCGCGCTGCAACTCCCGTTGCTGGGCTGTGAGCGTGAAATCGATCGCCATAACAATGTCCTCTGGCCTGGATTCAGCCGTTCGGCCAACGGCTATCCCAGCCTCGAGAGAAAATCTTGGACGGCAGCGCCCGATTTCTTGGCGTGGAGTGAACCAGTAGTCAGCGTGCGGCGGCGCGGCGAAACTCCCGCGGGGCCAATCCATTGCAACGCTTGAACAGGCGGTTGAAATGCGAGATGTCGCGGAATCCCGCAGCAAAGGCGATCTCGGCAATGGTCTCGTGAGCGGAATTTCGATCAAGAAGCTTGCGTGTGCAGGCGGCAATCCGCTTCTCGTTGAGGTGCTCTCCCACCGAGCGACCTGTTGTCGCAAACAGACGGTGTACGTAGCGTTCAGAGCACCGGAATCTTGCGGCCAGTGTTGCTGCGCCTAGCTGAGGGTCGTTGCTGTGACGATCGATATGGTCAAGCATCATCGACAGCAGCACAGGAGTATGCACGCGCTCCACGGACATATCCGACAAAATTTCTGGCGCGCACGAAATGAGCTCGGTTACGTGCGTGCCGATCAGTGCAGAGGTTCTTGGGAGTTGAGATCCACTCAGGCAGAGTTCGGCGTAGCTGGCGAGCGTTCGAGAGAGAACGCGGCCGGTTTCGGTCGCGGACAGGTTGAGTCGCGGGCGATCCAGCAGCGCTATCGGCAACAGTCGTCGCGGTACAGCAAAGCAGAACAGTTTGAAGTCGTGGCAGTTGGCTATCTCGAACGGCTCAGTCGTATCCGCAAGCGCCAGGTCACCGGGCGTGCTGATCTGCTCGTGGCCCCGCTGCGTCGTACGTCCCAACCCTTCGAGCTGGAGGTTGACAAAGCAAAGATCGTCCGTGCTCGAGGCAATGTGCGAAGCGAGGCGAAGCACCGTATGCCCGGTGGCTGTGACCAGCGATACCTGAATCGGAGCGGCATCAACCCTTGAAATCGCGCCTTCAAAGGGCAGGTCAGCGATCCTACTTGGCTCAAGTCGAACGAAAGCAGCCGCAAGGTCGTCAGCCCAGCTTCCAAAGGGCTGATCCGGAAGTCGCGGCCTGGTCGACCATTCCATGAGCACCCCCAACAAATTGCGATCGCAAAGGGCCCCGGCAGGTAAAGGATATCGCCTGTGGGAGAGACGGTCAAACTGCCTTGACTAGCGCATGAGGCATCGGACGTGGGAATCAACACCGGCGTCCGGCTAAGTTTTCTCAGATCGTCTCGCCTTCTTCCTGGTGACCGGCGATTTCGGCACTTTGCCCGTTTCCATCGGAATTTGTTTCAGGCGATCGACAAACCATCGGCCGGCAGGTCCAGGCGGTGACTTGGTCTGCCATACCGCCGACATCGGCAGAATCAAACCATCGGGAGGCACGTCCTCGATAGGCAGCACGGAAAGGCGGCCCTCTTCCAGATCCTTGCGCACGGCATGCAATGGCATTCCGCCCCAACCCAGACCGTTGAGCAAAAAATGATGCTTGGCGAAGAGGTCAGCAAGCCGCCAGGTCGTCGATGACATGACGCCGAATTCGCGTCCCAAGGATAGCTCCGACCTGTCGGTGAGAACGATCTGAGTATGTTTTCCAAGAACTTCCTTGGGAATTTTGCCTCGGTAGGAAGTCAGTGCATGATCACGGGCAGCAACCATAAGAAACGCGATACCAGGCAACCGCTCATAGGTCACCGTATCTGGAATCGCCGGAAGCGATCCGATGACGCCGATGCTGCAACGGCCGTCAAGCACGGGTTGAATGGCTCCTCCGAGCGCTTCGACATAGATGCGGAGCGCTACTCCCGGGTATTTCTGCCGAAACTCCTTGGCCACTTGAGTAACCGCGTCGATCGGATAGAAGACGTCAATCACCGCGGACAATTCCGGCTCCAGGCCAGCCGACATGCCCTTCGCCCGGGCCTTCAGCAAGTCAACCCCGGCGATGGTGCTGCGAGCATCGCCCAGAAGGGCCAATCCCGCCGGGGTGAGTTTGGGATAGCGGCCAGAGCGGTCGAACAACTGCACGCCAATCTGTTCCTCAAGCTTGCCGATTGTCTCACTTACAACAGACTGCGCGCGCAACAGCTTGCGGGAGGCGGCAGAGAAGCTTCCTTCATCGGCCGCGGCGATGAAGGTGCGCAATTGATCGAGAGAGACAGCGTCGAGCATGGAACCTACCTATCGACCAGACCGATACTAAACGCCGGATGCTACCGCCCGATGGGCGGTGTCGGCAACCGCCTCAGAGCGCCCATTGATCCTCCTGGTCGCTCCGATCGCTGTTGTTCAGGCGGCGGGCGATCTCCTCACCGATCGCGGGATCGCTGGCGACCGCGATCGTGACGCCTTGCGGTGTGACGATCTCGCGGCCCCTGACCTCGACCGGGAAATGTTCCGATCGGAGCGGCAAGCGTTGATCGGAGCTCCACGGCCGGCCCCTGGCCAACCGTTGCAAAAGCTGAACGCCTTCTGATCCAAACATTGGTTTGCTCCATTCGTTTATTCTTCAGCCCGGTCAAACGCTGCAATCCTCAGCGTCGTGCGCGTGCCAGCACACCCTGGTTGTGCAGCCGCCGGCCGATATCGGCGATGTTGCTCTCGCCGATGCGCAACGCATCCGCGTTGGTATGCACGGAGTAGTGGCCCGTCACGAGGTCGTAAGGGTGCTTGACCGCAGAGCCGAGGATGAAGCCGGCATCGGTGAGCGCTTCGAACTCGATCGCCCGATCGCCCTCCTCGAACACGGCGACTTCGCCCGCCGATACCTGCTCCGGCGTCCTCACGATCCCCTGATGCGACGCGATCCAGGCGACGTCGTGTCCCTTGGTCGGCTGAAAGGTCCAGCGCTCTCCGGCCTTGAGGCGTACATCGAGGTAGGTGATGCCTTGAGGCGAAGCGACAATGCTTTTCACACCGTCGTATTCGCCGGCGATAACCCTCGCCGGACCGGAAAATTGGAAGTCGGAAGCACTGAGATATTGGCTTTGGGGTTCGGCAAGTTCGAGCGCGGGCGGCATCGCGACCCAGAGCTGAAAGCCCTTGATCCGCTCGGTGCCGAACATTCCGCCGGTATGCCAAACGCCACTGCTGGCGCGCATCCACTCGACACCGCCGGTCTCGATCACGCCTTCGCGGCCGGTGGTCTCCTTGTAGAACGCCTGCCCAGCCAGAATGACGGTCAGCGTCGCAATCCCCGAATGAGGATGAAAGCCGAATTTGGGTGCCGCCGCCGGATCGGCGTCGAAGTAGTCGAGAAACACGAACGGCTTGATCCGTTCGCCAATGTCGCCCGGGCTGACCAGTCGGGTTAGGCCCCCATGCGAGTGTCCACGCGAGCGCAAGGCAATCTGCCGGGGAGTCTCTTCAGCGCGATTCGGTCGCGTGAACACTGCATTGGTCTTCATTTTCATTCTCCTTGAGATTTGGCTGTCTCTGAGCTTCAAAGCTCAACCCCTGACGCGATGAAGCAAGGCGGCAAGTTCATCGCGGCGCAGGTAGACAACCAGCGCGTTGAGGACGCCGAGCACGATCGCCGGGACCGGACTGGTGTGCAGGACGAACAGATGGGTTGCCACGGCGCCGACCATGGTGCCGCCGAGCCACAGCGCGCCGAGCGAAGCCAGGCCCGGAACCAGCAGCGCGACGGCGCCGGCGATTTCGACCACGCCGGTCACGACGCGGAACCACTGACCGAGACCGATCTGCGCAAACAGGTCGACCATGAAGGGAATGCCGGCCAGTTTGGCGGCGCCGGCCGCAAGGAATGCCGCCGCGATGATGCCCTGCAACGTCCAGGCGCCGATACGACGGGAAGGACGCGATGATTGGATAGAAACTGCACTCATGATGGTCTCCATTGGGTTGAGGTTGAAAGTGAAGAGAAGCTAAGACGCCGACCGCCATCGCAACAGACGATTTATTTAGATATTATCCATCGGTTAATCAGATATATTACCGATGCCGCGCGACCCGAAGTGATGGATGTTTTCCGCACGGCTGCGATCAAGAGGTCGGCCAGAGGCGCGATGCCGCAAGGCGCTCACGCCTTCCCGGACGTGATCCGCCTTGGGTGGTCATGATGGTTGGTCAATATGGTTGCGGCGGCGCGAGCCATGTCGCCGCCGCGACGTTCAGTCTGGGAGCTTGTCGAAGAAGAGATAGAGGGCGGCAATTTTGCCGTCCCGCACGATGAGGAAATCGGTTCCGGCGTAAGCTGGCGGCCTGCCAGGGCTGCCCGACCCCCACCGGACCCGACAGCCATCGCCTATCTCCTCAGGCGGGGAGAGCGGCTGATACTGGAAGTCAGGATGCGTAGCCTTGATCACGCCTGCGATGCGGTCGATCTCGTCACGGCCGCGGTACGCACCGTTAGGTTCGTAGAACACAGCGTCTTCGTGGAAGATCTCATCGATCGCTGCGCGTCGGCGTACGGGGTCGATCTCACCGAACACCTCGTGGAGATTGCGAAGCGATAAGGTCGATGCGGTCTGGGGCATGGTCTTTCTCCGGTTATCGTCAAGGTCAGCTTCACGCTTGATCGACCCCAATGATGGGGTCGATCGGTTTCGCTATGCCACGCAAACCACAGGCCCGGAAATGGCTGCCATGATTTGCCCACGCGCCCTCCTACGCGGCCGTGGCTGCATCGAGCGCGGGATAGTCGGTGTAGCCCGGCGCGGCGCCGCCAAAGAAGCTGGCGCGATCCGCTTCGTTCATCGGCGCCCCGGTCTTCACCCGGGCGACGAAATCTGGATTGGCAAGGACCAGCTGACCGTAGGCTTCCAGATCGGCCAACCCCGAAGCGACGTCGGCGCCGATCCGGTCGCGCGGACGGCCGGGCCGGTTCACGATCAGCGGTTGCTTCCGCAGCGCGCGGATGTCGCCGACCAGTTTCTCGTCGCCGGCATGCAAGATGTGCAGGTAGGCAAGGCCGAGCTTGCCGAGTTCGGCGACCAGATAGCGGTAGAGGTCCGGGCCTTCCGCGCCTTCGTCGATCCCGTTCAAGGTCAGGCCGGGAGACAGCCGGATGGCGGTCCGGTCCGCGCCGATCTCCCCGGCAACCGCGTTGACGACCTCGAGGGCGAAGCGGGTGCGGTTCGCGATCGAGCCGCCATATTCATCGGTGCGCGTGTTGGCGCTCGGGGCGAAGAACTGCTGGATGAGATAGGAATTCGCGCCATGAAGCTCGACACCATCGGCGCCAGCCTCGATCGCGGCGCTCGCCGCGTCGCGGAAGTCGGCGACGGTCCGGCGCACTTCCTCGGTCGTCAGCGCGCGCGGCACGGGAATGTCCTTCATTCCCGTGGCGGTGAACATCAGCGCCCCCGGCGCGATCGCGGAGGGTGCGACGGGCTGGCGGTGATGCGGCGTATTGTCGGGGTGCGACATGCGTCCGGCGTGCATGATCTGGATGAAGATATGGCCGTCCTTGTCATGCACGGCGGCGGTCACCCTCTTCCACCCGGCGATATGCGCGGGAGTGTAGATGCCTGGCGTAGCGAGGTAGCCCTGTCCATCATCCGAAGGTTGGGTGCCTTCGGTGACGATCAGGCCGACGCTGGCGCGTTGGGCATAATATTCGGCGGCGCGTTCTCCCGGCGTGCCGTCGAACTTCGCGCGGCTGCGGGTCATCGGGGCCATGACCAGACGGTTTGGCAGACTGTAGCGTCCGACACGAACGGGCGTGAATGATTGCTTCATAGTTTTCCTCGACAGGGCTTGGATTACGCATGACGAGAAACTAGGGAGCGCAGCGTAGTCAGATAAGCCGGCTTATTCAGATGGGATCCATCGGCATATCGGATACAGCGTCGGTGGATTCACCCTGCCATCCCGATGAATCGGCGCAATTGTCGACCCCGCTCGGCGCGACCTTGGTCGAATGACTTGCAGGCAGGAGACGAAGACTCCCGCTATTGGCACTTTTCCGTTTCATTGGACGTCCGCTTTGCGCACAAGCGGTCCCCCGCTGAAAAATAGCGCGAGACGGTCATGTTGGGCTGATCGGCCACACCAGTAGATCTGGGAAGCTCCGCCTTGACGCAAGCTGCATCGTCGGCATGCGCGCCTTTCACCCGCCGCCCTACGTTCGTATATGTTGGAATTCGTTGAGCCCAACGACGAGATGCCCACCGCACCAGTTTCGCACCAGAAACGACCTCAACAAAGCGCAACGAACGCGATCAAAGGCAAACGAAAACACAGCGAAATCAATGAAGGCGATCGATTTACTGCCGCTCATAACGGTCTGGTTGCTGGTTGAAGGCGTGCCGCACACGTCGGGAGATCGTTCGCCCTCGATTTTGACTAGCCTCTTTTACCCTGCGGCTTTGAAGCCGCTATTACTTCGTACGCTTGAACGCCGCGTGATAGCTTCGCTACTAGATGGACTTTTTTCTGCTCAGCCTTCCAGGAAATTCCTCTGGTCAACCGCCAATTGCGGTCGCCCAGCTGAAATCATAATGAGCACTCAACAACTTCATCGCGACAACAGCAACGAGAACGCAGATGATTTGCAACAACGTTCTGGTCGAGAACACTCTATTGAGGAGCGCCATAATGCCGCCTTTAGCGCTGGTGACCAAGTCGGATTCCAAGCTTGAGTGCCTTTTGGCGGAGTGAGCCTTCGGAGCGCTTTGTGAGCTTCGCGATTTTTGCAACGGGCGTCTTTGCTTTCGAATGAGCACGCAGCTCTTTCACGTCAGCCTTTGTGTATTCACGGCGCACAGTTTTCTTCTTTGTAGCCGTCTTCTTTGCGTTCTTCGCCACTTTTAGCTCCTCGATTCGAGAGTGGGCGTACTAGCACAGCCGCATTGAGGCGCAACTCTCGAACAGTTGACTCTGAACCCTGGTCCGGGCGCGCTGTCCGCGAGTGGGCCAGCTCACAGTTGGGCTTACGCAATCTGTGATATAGATTGGCTTTGGGCGCACTTTTTGGGGATGGTGTGAATGCCGAAGAACATTGTGATCTTTTCCGACGGCACAGGTCAGGCCGGCGGCATCAATTTCGACGAAGCGCGGACAAACGTTTACAAGCTCTACCGCGCCTGCCGCGTCGGCCCGGACACGAAGGTCGAACCATCCCAACAGGTCGCCTTCTACGATGCCGGTCTCGGTTCTGCGTCTGATGGCGGTCATTTCAAGATTGGCTGGATGCGATGGCTGTACAATCTCGCCAGCATGGCGACGGGCCTGGGGATCACTCGGAACATTGTCGATTGCTACGCCGCTATCATCGCCCTGTATGAGGAAGGTGATAGGATCTTCCTGATCGGTTTCAGCCGGGGCGCCTACACGGTCCGATCAGTTGCAGGGGTCATGACCCATTGCGGCGTGCCTCGCCATATGCCCGATGGCTCGCCCTTGCGCCGCGATCCAAAGAGCATCCACAAGCT
>Ga0134122_10002384_pt1 | contig 13790 bp, 15 predicted proteins | sample KB302_FD_96461 | JGI IMG/M metagenome (GOLD analysis project Ga0134122, IMG submission 96461) | Terrestrial soil microbial communities without Nitrogen fertilizer from Kellogg Biological Station, Michigan, USA - KB3-0-2 | ecosystem: Environmental > Terrestrial > Soil > Unclassified ... | reverse complement strand
GTGACCAGCGTGACATCCTTGCCCGGGCGCACGACCTTGGCCTTGCCGATCGGCAGGACATAATCATCGACATCGGGGACGTCGAAGGTCTGGCCATAGAGCAGCTCATTCTCGAGGAACACGACCGGGTCGTCCGTCCGGATCGCGGCCTTCAGCAGCCCCTTGGCGTCGGCCGCGCTGTACGGGCAGATCACGATCAGGCCGGGCACGTGCGCGTACCAGCTGCCGTAATTCTGGCTGTGCTGGGCGGCGACTCGCGCCGCGGCGCCGTTGGGCCCGCGGAACACGATCGGGCAGCGCATCTGCCCGCCCGACATGTAATTGGTCTTGGCCGCCGAATTGATGACGTGGTCGATCGCCTGCATCGCGAAGTTGAAGGTCATGAACTCGACGATCGGGCGAAGCCCGCCCATCGCCGCTCCGGCGCCGAGGCCGGCGAAGCCATATTCGGTGATCGGGGTGTCGACCACGCGCCTCGGCCCGAACTCCTGGAGCAGGTTCTGGGTGACCTTGTAGGCGCCCTGATATTCGGCGACCTCCTCGCCCATCACGAACACGCGCTCGTCCTTACGCATTTCCTCCGCCATCGCGTCGCGCAGCGCCTCGCGGACGGTCATGGTGACCAGCGGCGTTCCTTCGGGCACCTCGGGCTCGTCGCGGGTCGCCGTGACGTCGGCGACAAGGTCGCGCGCCGCGGTTTCGAACACGTGCGGGGTCGGCGTTGCTTCCTCGGCCTGCGATTCCGGCTGCGGGATCGACGGCTCTGCCTTCATCGCCGGCTCTGCCTCCTTGGCCGGAGCCGCCGCGGGCGCTTCGCTGACCTGCTCGCCGTCGGCCGCAAGCAGCGCGATCGCCGCGCCGACCTTTACGCCCTCGGTGCCCTCGGGCACCAGGATCTTGGCGATCTTCCCTTCGTCGACCGCCTCGAACTCCATGGTGGCCTTGTCGGTCTCGATCTCGGCGAGGATGTCGCCCGATTTGACGTCGTCGCCTTCCTTGACCAGCCACTTGGCGAGAGTCCCCTCCTCCATGGTCGGGGACAGAGCGGGCATCTTGAGCTCGGTCGGCATCAGTAGCTCTCCACCAGCACGTCGGTGTAGAGCTCGTTCGGCCCGGGCTCCGGCGCCTCTTCCGCAAACTTCGCAGCTTCGACGACGATATCCTTGATTTCCTTGTCGATCGCCTTCAGCTCATCCTCCTTGACGCCGAGCTTCTCGAGCTCCTTCGCGGCATGGTCGATCGGGTCGTTATGCTCGCGCACGTCCTGCACTTCCTCGCGCGTCCGGTACTTGGCCGGGTCGGACATCGAGTGGCCGCGGTAGCGGTAGGTCAGGAACTCGATGATGATCGGCCCCTTGCCGCCGCGGGTCCAGTCGAGCGCGACCTCGGCCGCGCCGCGAACCGCGAGCACGTCCATCCCGTCGACCTGCAGACCCGGGATGCGGTGGGCCTCGCCGCGCCGGTACAGCAAAGGCTCCGACGACGAGCGCGCGATCGACGTCCCCATCGCATATTTGTTGTTCTCGATCGCATAGATCACCGGCAAGTCCCACAGCTTGGCCATGTTGAAGGCCTCGTAGACCTGGCCCTGGTTGACCGCGCCATCGCCGAGGTAGGTCAGGCACACCCCGCCGTCCTCGCTATACTTGTGCTTGAAAGCGAGGCCCGTGCCGAGCGGCACCTGGGCGCCGACGATGCCGTGGCCGCCGTAGAAGCCGTGCTCGACGCTGAACATGTGCATCGAGCCGCCCTTGCCCTTGGAAATGCCGGCCTCGCGCCCGGTCAGCTCGGCCATGATGAGCTTGGGATCGATGCCGTAAGCGAGCATGTGGCCGTGGTCGCGGTAGCCGGTGATGACGCTGTCCTTGCCGACGGTCATCGCCGACTGGAGGCCGACGGCGACTGCTTCCTGGCCGATGTACAGGTGGCAGAAACCGCCGATTAGCCCCAGCCCGTAAAGCTGCCCGGCCCGCTCCTCGAAGCGGCGGATCAGCAGCATCTCACGGTAGAGCTTGAGCAGCTCGTCCTTCGACGCCTTCCACCTTTTGGGCTGCGGCGGGCGCTCGACCTTCGGTTCTGCGGGCGCCGCCGGGGCGGCAGCTTTCTTGGCGGTTCGCGCCACGGCGATCTCTCATCAGTTGGAAGCGCGCCCGCCTATAGGCAGCGGTTCGGGAAGCGGCAACTATTCGAGCGGGACGATCACTTCGTCCGGGCGGACGAGGCCGAGGTCCTTGCGGACCAGCTCGTCGGCCATGTCGGGGTCGGCCTTGCGCGGGTCGAGCAGCGCCGAGTGATGGCGCAGCTGCGCCTTCTGCTGCTCGAGCTGGGCGAGCTCGGCCTTCCGCTCGTTCAAGGCGCGGTGATAGCCGCCCCAGGCGAGCAGGCCGTTCGGGCCGGCGACGGCATGCGCGGCGAAGGTGCCGACCACGAGCAGCGCCAGCGCCGGCATCGCCGAGCGGCGGATCAGACCGAGACTGCGCTTCGCGGCACCCATGACTCGACAAGGAGAATCACGAAGACGTCATGAAGGCAAGCACAAAGGAATGATTCGGTGGATATTTCGCGAAGAAACCGGGGATAAGGCTGTGAATCGGCGGTGGAAACCGTCACCCTGAACTTGTTTCAGGGTCCATTTCCCAGACCCGCTCCGCACTTCACCAGCATGGATGCTGAAACAAGTTCAGCATGACGCGCTACGACGGCTTGTACGCCTTGATCGCCGCGCGCCCCGCATAGCGCGCCGCTGCGCCGAGCTCCTCCTCGATGCGCAGCAGCTGATTATATTTCGCGGTGCGGTCGGAGCGGGCGAGACTGCCGGTCTTGATCTGGCCGCAGCCAAGCGCGACGGCGAGGTCGGCGATGGTCGAATCCTCGGTCTCGCCCGAACGGTGCGACATCACCGCGCTGTAGCCGTTGTTCTGGGCCAGGCGCACGGCGTCAATGGTCTCCGTCAAAGTCCCGATCTGGTTGACCTTGATCAGGATCGAATTGGCGATGCCGTCGGAAATACCCTTCTCGAGCCGCCTGACGTTGGTCACGAACAGATCGTCGCCGACCAGCTGGACTCGCCCGCCGAGCGTCCGGGTCAGCAGGGCCCAGCCGTCCCAATCGTCCTCGGCCATGCCGTCCTCGATCGACGCGATCGGATAGGCTTCGGCCAGCTCGGCCAGGAAGGCGACATTCTCGGCCGACGACAGCACCTGGCCCTCGCCGATCATGCGATAGGCACCGTCCTTGTAATATTCGCTCGCCGCGCAATCGAGCGCGAGCAGCACGTCGTCGCCGAGCCGGTAGCCGGCCGCCTCCACGGCTTTCTCAATATAATCGAGGGCTTCGCGGCTGTTCTGGATGGCCGGCGCGAACCCGCCCTCGTCGCCGACCGCGGTCGACAGGCCGGCGCCGTGAAGCGCCCCCTTCAGCGCATGGAAGACCTCCGCCCCGCAACGCAGCGCCTCGGCGAAGCTGGGAGCGCCGACTGGCATCACCATGAATTCCTGGAAGTCGATGCCGTTGTCGGCATGCGCGCCGCCGTTCAGGATGTTCATCATCGGCACCGGCAGCAGGTTCGCCTCGGCCCCGCCGACATAGCGGTAGAGCGGCATTCCGCCGGCCGCCGCGGCCGCCTTGGCCGTCGCCAGGCTGACCCCGAGAATCGCATTGGCGCCGAGCCGGACCTTGTTCTCGGTCCCGTCGAGCGCGACCAGCGCCGCGTCGAGCCCGGGCTGGTCCTCCGCCGCGCGCCCGATCACCGCGCCGGCGACCTCGCCGTTGACGTTGGCGACCGCTTTTTCGACGCCCTTCCCGCCCCAGCGGCCCTTGTCCCCGTCGCGCAATTCGACCGCCTCATGCGCTCCGGTCGAGGCGCCCGACGGCACCGCGGCGCGGCCGAGGCTGCCGTCGTCGAGCCGGACGTCGACCTCGACCGTGGGGTTGCCTCGGCTGTCGATGATCTGCCGCGCGCGGACGGAAGCGATTTGCGTCATCGATGACCTTGTTTCGTAACTGGAACGAGCCATATCGGCTCTCGGCCCTAATAGGCGTCGCGCCGAGGCGTGCAACTTTCGGAATGTGGCGCCGGAACGAAGGCCGCCGGCTCATGGTTGGAGTCGGCGTAAGGAGGACTCGAGTTATGGCTGACGACAAGAGCGCCGTATTGCCCGAAGGGACCGACAAAGTGATCAAGGGCGCGTCCGGCGACACGGCAACGATCGACGCACCGGCGGTGCGGCAAAGCGACGGCAAGATCACCGACAAGATCCGCCGCGGCACCGAGAATCTCTCGAGCCAGGCCGGCGAGAAGGCGCGCGGGCTGGTCAGCCAGGGCCTCGAGCGGTCGGCCGAAGCGCTCGGCAACGTCGCCAAGCTGGTCGGCGACACCGCCCCCGGGATCGAGGACCGGCTCGGCGCCGAATATGGCGACTATGCCCGCCGCGCCGCCACGGCGATCGAGGATGCGGCCAACGCCATCGCCGAGAAGGACCCCGACGAGCTGATCGAGGACACGCGCAATTTCGTCCGCAACTCGCCGGGCATTGCGCTCGCCGGAGCGGCGGTGGTCGGCTTCGTCCTCGCCCGGCTGCTCAAGACCGGGCTCGCGAAGGGCGATGACGACGACGATGGGGATTGATGCTCAAGCCCGCTGACCCGGATCCGGGCGAACGGCCGATCGGCGACCTGGTCCGCGACCTCGTCGACGAAGCCAAGGCCTATGCCCGGGCCGAGCTGGATGTCGCCAAAGCGATTGCGGCGGCCAAGGGCAAGGCGCTGATCGTGCCGTCGATTCTGTTCGGCGTCGCTTTCGTTCTCATGCTCGCCGCGGTCACCGCGCTTGCGGTGGGGATTGTCATCGCCCTGGCGAAATTCGTCGGGCCGCTCGCGGCCGGCGTGCTGGGCCTGCTGGGCTTCGCTGCGGTTGGTGGCGGCTGCGGGTGGTACGGCTATCAGCGCCTGAGGCGCGACCTGTGACGGACAGCCCCGAGATCGCCGCCGCGCGGATCGAGGCGGATCGGGCGCGGACGCGCCTGTTCGCCACTGCCGAACAGCTGCAGCAGCGGCTGAGCCCGAAGAAGCTGACCAAGGACGCGTGGGAGGGCGCCAAGGACAAGGGCGCCGACCTCGCCGAGAATGCCGTGGACGCGGTCCGCTCGCGTCCGCTTGCGGCGACCGGAGTGGTGGCTGCGATCAGCCTGTTCCTCGCCCGCGCGCCGCTGATGGACCTCGCCGGCAAGATCGCCCACGGGTTCGGCACGAAGCGTGCAACCAAGAAGCGACCCAAAACGTCGAGACGGACGAAGAAGGACACGGAGACAGTCGAATGACCGAGACACGGACCAGCCCCGACCAGCAGCTGACCGGCGAGGGCTCGCGCGGCACGGCTCGCGATCGCGCCATCGAAGCCTATGACCGCGCCCGCGGCAGCGTCGCCGGCGCCGGCCGCAAGGCCGGGAGCGCGCTCGAGGCTGCGCCGCTGATCGCGCTTGCCGGCGGGATCGCCGCAGGGGCGCTGATCGCCTCGCTGCTGCCGCGCACCCAGGCCGAGACCAAGGCGCTCCGTCCCGCCACACGCCGGGTGCGCAAGGCGGCCCGGGCGGCGTTCGACGCGGCGAAGGAGACCGGGACCGAACGGCTCAACGAACTCGGCCTCAGCCGCGACAAGGGCGAAGAGACCATCCGCTCCTTGTTCCAGGGCGTGACCGACGCTGCCAAAGCGTCGGGCCAGGCGGCGGTCGACGCGGTCAAGAAGCAGCGCTGACTCCTGTCTCATTTTCCTGCTAGCAGGAGGGACATGAGCAAGCTTCACCTGGTGTTCGGCGGACGGGTCAAGGATCCGCGCGGACTCGACTTCAACCTCGACACGATCGACCTCGTCGGCGTCTACGACAGCTATGCCGCGGCCGAGGACGCATGGCGCGGCAAGGCCCAGCGCACCGTCGACGACGCCGAAATGCGCTATGTCATCGTCCACCTCCATCGGCTGCTGGAGCCCGACGGCGAGGGCATCAAGCGCCCCCAACAGGCGCAACCCGAAGGCTGACCTCCGTGAGCCGGAATCCTGCGCTCGAGGCGGTGCTGACGGCCTACCGCGAATGCGGCGACGCCCGCCTGCTCGGCTCGGCCTTCGATCTCGCCGGCGACGACAGCGACCGCCGCAAGGTCATCGACGAGGCTCTGGCCGCCGAGACGATCGGCGATGAGGTGCGCGAGAAAATGGCCCGGGCCTCGCTCGATATGGGCGACATGAAGGCCGCGGTCGAGCTGTCCGGCGACCGACCCGAACTGCTCGCCGTCCGGACCGAGGCGATGATCGGCATGGGCCAGCTGGCCGAGGCCGAGGCGCGCTACCTGAAGCTGGTCGCCGAAAATCCGCTGCTCGAATCCCCCGACGTCGCGAAGCTGATCGAGGAGGCGAAGGAGTCGGCCGCGCCCGAGCTCGGCTCGAACGTCATCGGCTTCGCCTCGGCCGCCCGCGGCATCCGGTCGGGCGCGCGCCAGGCCGATGACGACGCCAAAGCTGCGCGAACGATGTTCGGCGAGACCGCCTCCCCGCTCCGCTTCGACGACGTCGGCGGCCTCGACGAGGTCAAGAAGCAGATCACCCGCCGCATCGTCACGCCGTTCAAGAAGCCGTCGCTGTTCGCCAAATATCGGCGCAAGGCCGGCGGCGGAGTCCTGCTGTTCGGGCCGCCGGGCTGCGGCAAGACGCTGCTCGCCCGGGCCACGGCCGGAGAGTGCGAAGCGCGGTTCGTCAACGTGCCGGTGGTCGACGTGGTCGACAAATATCTGGGCGAAGCCGAGCGCAAGCTGGCGGCGATCTTCGCCGACGCCCGGCGCGACACGCCGACCGTTTTGTTCTTCGACGAACTGGAGGCGCTGGCCGGGTCGCGCAGCGGGATCGCCCACCAAAGCCAGGTCAGCCTGGTCTCGACCTTCCTCGCCGAGATGGACGGCTTCGCCGACAACAATGAAGGCGTGCTGATCCTCGCCGCGACCAACATGCCGTGGGGCGTCGACGCCGCCTTCCGCCGGCCGGGCCGCTTCGACCGGGTCCAGTTCGTCCCACCGCCCGATCGCGCCGCGCGGGCCCGGATCCTCGAAATCCATATGGCCGGGCGTCCGATCGACCCCAAGGTGGATGCCAACGCAATCGCCGGGGTCACCGCCGGCTTTTCCGGCGCCGACCTGGTCAATCTGGTCAACACCGCGGTCGACCTCGCAATCGAGGAATCGCTGGCCAGCGGAACCGAGCATCCGGTTTCGCCCGAGCATTTCGCCGAGGCCCAGCGCGAGGTTCGGCCGACGACCCTCGAATGGCTGACCACCGCCCGCAACTATGCGAAATATTCAAACTCGGGCGGGCAGTATGACGACGTCGCTGCCTTCCTGAAAGCCAACGGGCTGTGACCGACCCGTTCCGCTACCGCCTGATTGACGAGCCCCGGCCGAGCCCGCTGGCGCGGATCGCCCTGCCGCCGACCCTTGTGTTCCTGGCCGCGACCTTCTTCCAGCCGTGGGGCTTCCTGTTGATCGTGTTCAACGCGATCGCCCTGAACGGGCCGTTCCGCAACCGCGAGATCCTGCTCGCGCTCGCCCCCTTCCCGATCTATTTCGGGTCGCTCGAAATCCTTGACCGGGTGGTCCGCGCCGGGATCCTGGCCGTGCCGCCGGCGCATTATTGGTTCGTCGGAGCGGTCGGCATCGGCTTCGTCTCGGCAGCGTTCGCTTATGTGTCGCAGGAACGGACCTTCCAGCTCCGCCGCTATCTCGAGCAGCTTCGGGGCTATTCGACGTGAATTTCGAATATCGCGCGCTCACCCGGGCCGAGGCCCTGATGCGCGCCGGCAATTTCGCCTCGGCGGTCGAACCGCTGCGCGACGTGCTGACCGCCGATCCCGAAAATGCCCGGGCCCACGATTGTCTCGCCCAATGCCTGGTGATGCAGAACCGGCTCGCCGGCGCCGAGCATGAGGCGCGGGCCGCGATCGCCCTCGATCCGCTGGCCAGCCGCTATCGCCTGACCCTCGCCTCGGCGCTACACCTCCAGCAGCACCGCCGCCGGGCGCTGGCCGAGGTCGACGCCGCGATCGAGCTCGACCCGGACAATGCTGCGGCGCACCTCACTCGGGCGCAATTGCTGCGGCTGAAGGGCGATCGCCCCGGCAGCGCCGCGAGCCTCGCCCGGGCGCTCGAGCTGGCGCCGGGCAGCGCCGAGGTCCTCGCCGAGTCAGGCAATGCCGCTCTCGAGCGGGGCGACATGGCCGGAGTCGAGGCGGCCGGCCGAGCGGTGCTGAGCATCAACCCCGACAATGCCGACGGGCTGATCCTGCTCGGCCGGCTGAGCCTGGCGCGGCACGACACCGACGAGGCGCTGCGGCTGGCGCTCGGCGCGCTCAGCCAGGCCCCGACCGATGTCGACGCTCTGTCGCTGCTCGCCGCGACCAAGATGAAAAAGAGCTGGCTTGGCGGCCTGTGGTGGCACTGGAACCAGCTGCTGATCCGCCTCGGCGAAAGCCGCGCGATCTTCCTCGTCGTCGGCATCTGGGTGATCTACCGCTGGTCGGTGCTGGCCAGCCGCGACGCCGGCCTGCCCGAGGCCACCGGCACAGTGCTGAGCGTCGTCTATCTCGCCTTCGTCGTCTACACCATCTCGGCCAACGTCATCGTCACCCGCTTGGTGCGCAAGGAAATCGAGCGAGTCCGGCTCGATCCACGCTTCTAGATGAACTCGATCTTCTTGATCTCGTAATAGCGGTCGCCCGACGGGGTCGAGACCTCGACCTCGTCGCCCTTCTGGCGCCCGATCAGGGCCCGGCCGAGCGGCGAATTGTAACTGATCCGCCCGTCCTTGGCGTCCGCCTCGGCCTGGCCGACGAGCTGGTATTTCACCTTCTTGTCGTCCTCATCCGTGAGCGTGACCGTCGCGCCGAACACGACCTTGTCGCCCGACAGGGTCGTCGGGTCGATCACCATGGCGCGGCTCAAGCGATCCTCGAGGTCGGCGATGGTCGCCTCGACCTGGCCCTGGCGCTCCTTGGCCGCATGATATTCGGCGTTCTCGCTAAGGTCGCCGTGCGCGCGCGCCGCCTCGATCGCTTCGACGATCGCGGGGCGCTCCTCGACGCGCAGCCGCCGCAGCTCGTCGTTGAGCTTGCGGTGGCCTTCCTCCAGCATCGGCACCTTGTCGGCACTCGCCATCTTAAAAACCCTCTCAAAATCCCGCCCCGGCGCGCCGGCATCGGCGTCGCGATCGCTGCAAAGCTGGGGTGGGAGCTAATTTCCTAGGAAGCGGAATAATAGGACTGGAGCGACGCGACTTCAAGCGCGTGGCCGCGCAGCGCCTCGATCGACTGCGCCGCCGCCAGGCTCGCCGCCGCGGTGGTGAAATAGGGCACCTTCTTGATCAGCGCCGTGGTGCGGATCGAATGGCTGTCCTTCAGCGACTGCCACCCTTCGGTGGTGTTGAACACCAGCGCCACCGCGCCGTCGGTCAGCCGGTCGACGATGTGCGGCCGCCCCTGCGCGACCTTGTTGACCCGCTCGACCGCGATGCCCCGCGACGCCAGATGGTCGGCCGTCCCGCCGGTCGCGATGATCCTGAAGCCGAGCTCGACCAGTTTCTGGGCTGCCGGCACGATATTGTCCTTGTCGGCGTCCTTGACCGACACGAACGCCGTGCCCGATTGCGGCAGGTGCATGCCGGCACCGATCAAGGCCTTGGCGAAAGCGATGTGGAAATCCCTATCGATTCCCATGACTTCTCCGGTGCTCTTCATCTCCGGTCCGAGTACCGGGTCGGTCCCCGGGAAGCGTGCGAAGGGGAACACCGATTCCTTGACCGCGACATAGTCGAGCGGCCGCGCGATCTCGCCGAAGCCGGCGAGCGCTTCCCCCGCCATCACCCGGGCGGCGATCTTGGCGACCGGCCGGCCGATCGCCTTGGCGACGAACGGCACGGTGCGGCTGGCGCGCGGGTTGACCTCGATCAGATAGACCTCGCCCTCCTTGACCGCGAACTGGACGTTCATCAGCCCCTTGACCTTGAGCGCGAGAGCCAGCTCCCGGGTCTGGCGCTCGATCTCGCCCACCGTGTCGTCGCCGAGGCTGTAGGGCGGGATCGAGCAGGCGCTGTCGCCCGAATGGACCCCCGCCTCCTCGATATGCTGGAGGACTCCAGCCACCTTGACGTCAGTCCCGTCGGAGATCGCATCGACGTCGACCTCGATCGCGTCGCGCAGATAGCGGTCGATCAGCACCGGGCTCGTCCCCGATACCGCGACCGCGGTGGCGATATAATGATCGAGCTGCTGCGGTCCCTCGACCACCTCCATCCCCCGCCCGCCGAGGACGTAGGACGGGCGCAGCAGCACCGGATAGCCGATCCGTGTCGCGACCCGCAGCGCCTCGTCGCGGCTGCGCGCGATGCCGTTGGCGGGCTGCTTGAGGCCGAGCCGCTGGACCAAGGCCGCGAAGCGCTCGCGGTCCTCGGCGAGGTCGATGCTGTCGGGGGAAGTGCCGAGGATGGGCACTCCGGCGGCCTGCAGCTCCGCCGCCAGCTTCAACGGCGTTTGCCCCCCGAGCTGGACGATCACGCCCAGCAATTCGCCCTCAGCGGCCTCGCGCCGGACGATCTCGAGCACGTCCTCGCCGGTCAGCGGCTCGAAATAGAGCCGGTCGGAGGTGTCGGGGTCGGTCGACACCGTTTCCGGGTTGCAGTTGACCATGATCGTCTGCAGCCCGGCGTCGCGCAGCGCGAAGGCGGCGTGGCAGCAGCAATAGTCGAACTCGATCCCCTGCCCGATCCGGTTCGGCCCGCCGCCGAGGATGATCACCTTGCGCTTGGCCTCGACCGCGGCCTCGTCCTCGGGCTCGCCGAACAACGGCGCTTCATAGGTCGAGTAGAGGTAGGGCGTGGCGGCGTCGAACTCGGCCGCGCAGCTGTCGATGCGCTTGAACACCGGGCGGACGCCGAGCTTCAGGCGATGCTCGCGCACCTCGACCTCGGTCACCCCGCCGGTCATCGCCCGGATCGCGCTGTGGACCACGCCCGAGCCGCCGGCCGCGACCGCCTCGCTCATCCCGCGCTCCATGCCGGCCGAGCGCAGCGACAGCTGGGCCAGGCGCACGTCGGCGAAGCCCATGGCCTTGAGGCGCCGCATACCAGCGGCGTCGCTCGGCAGGCCCTTCAGCCGCACTTCCTCCTCGGCCTCGACAATCTCCTTTAAGCGCTCGAGGAACCATGGGTCGAAGTGGGCGATGGCGTTGATCCGCTCGACCGTGAAGCCCTGGCGCAGCGCTTCGGCGGCGACCAGCAGCCGGTCGGGGGTCGGGCGCGCCAGCACGCTCTCGATCTGCGCCGGGTCGGCCGCCTCGAGCTCGCGCACCCGGTCGAGGCCGGTGAGCCCGGTCTCGAGCCCGCGCAGCGCCTTCTGCAGGCTTTCGTGGAACGAGCGGCCGATCGCCATCACCTCGCCGACCGACTTCATCGAAGTGGTCAGGAGGGCGTCGGCGCCCTTGAATTTCTCGAACGCGAAGCGCGGCACCTTGGTCACGACATAGTCGATGGTCGGCTCGAAGCTCGCCGGGGTTGCGCCGCCGGTGATGTCGTTGGCGATCTCGTCGAGCGTGTAGCCGACCGCGAGCCGGGCCGCGACCTTGGCGATCGGGAAGCCGGTCGCCTTCGACGCCAGCGCCGACGAGCGCGACACGCGCGGGTTCATCTCGATCACCACCATCCGCCCGGTCCTGGGATCGATCGCGAACTGGACGTTCGAACCCCCGGTTTCGACGCCGATTTCGCGCAGCACGGCAATCGATGCCGAGCGCATCCTTTGATATTCCTTGTCGGTCAGGGTCAGCGCCGGGGCGACGGTGATCGAATCCCCGGTGTGGACCCCCATCGGGTCGATATTCTCGATCGAGCAGATGATGATGGCGTTGTCGGCGCGGTCGCGCACCACCTCCATCTCATATTCCTTCCAGCCGAGCACCGATTCCTCGATGAGCACCTCGTCGGTCGGACTGGCCTCGATCCCGCCGCGGACAATCGCCTCGAACTCGTCGCGGTTGTAGGCGATTCCCCCGCCCGTCCCGCCAAGCGTGAAGCTGGGGCGGATGATGGCCGGGAGCCCGACCGTTTCGAGCGCGGCCAGCGCCTCCTCGAAACTGTGGGCGATCGCCGAGCGCGGGCTTTCGAGCCCGATCCGGTCCATCGCCTCGCGGAACTTGAGCCGATCCTCGGCCATCTCGATCGCCGCGGCATTGGCGCCGATCAGGGCGATTCCCAAACGGTCGAGGGTCCTGTCCTTGTAGAGGGCGAGCGCGGTGTTGAGCGCGGTCTGCCCGCCCATCGTCGGCAGGATCGCGTCCGGCTTCTCTTTCTCGCAGATCTTGGCGACGATCTCGGGCGTGACCGGCTCGATGTAGGTGGCGTCGCCGAGCTCGGGATCGGTCATGATCGTCGCCGGGTTCGAATTGACGACGATCACCCGATACCCTTCGGCCTTCAGCGCCTTGACCGCCTGAGAACCCGAATAATCGAACTCGGCCGCCTGCCCGATGACGATCGGACCGGCGCCGATGATCAGGATGGAGGAGATGTCGGTCCGTTTAGGCATGGATCGCAGTGACGTTTTCGGATGGAATGGAGGAGTGCCGACTTTGCAATCCCCTCACCCCCTTCAGGGGGAGAGGGCAGGAAGAGGGGGACGGATGAAGCGGCACATCGAAACGCGAAGCCGCGCGAAGGAACAGCGGACCAACCTCACCGAACCAGAACGGCGGCTCTGGTATCGTCTTCGCGCGAACCGCCTCGGCGTGAAGTTCCAACGCCAGGTCGTGCTTGCCCCGTACATCGCGGATTTCGCCGCTCGATCCCGGCGCCTGGTCGTGGAGCTGGATGGCGACACGCATGCCGGACGCGAAGGCTATGACGCCGCCCGAACGAGAGCGCTCGAGGCCCTGGGCTACCGAGTGCTGCGATTCAGCAATTCGGACGTGATGACGAATCTCGATGGTGTGCTCGGCGCCATTTTGATTGCGCTCGCCCCGGACAAATCCCCTCACCCCCGTCAGGGGGAGAGGGCGACTCCGCGCAGCGGAGCGGGGAGAGGGGAACAATCGAACAAACCCCTCTCCCTTCGCCGCTGGCGCGGCTCTTCCCTCCCCCCATTGCTGGGGGGAGGGGATTAATTGGAGCGCCTGCATCACGACGGAAAACTCATCGAGACGAACACCGGCTTCAGCCCGTTGCGCCGCGCCCAGCGGGTGACGCAGACGCGCTGCTCGGGGGTGGCATCGTTGCGGAGCGCGATCAGCACCTTCTTCTCAATCTCGTCCTGGATTAGCTCGCCGAGCGCGAGGCCGCACTGCCGGGTGACGGCGTTGATCTCGTCCTGCGTATGCATCCGCGGCGTCACGCAGGCGGTGAGAGCAAGCGCCGAGAAAACCACCGCGCGGCGCATCACTTCGCTGGCTCCGGCGGGGGTTCGGAAACAAAGCCAATTCGCAGACCGTTTTGGCCTGCCCACGATACGAAGCATTGAAACGCTTTGAACTCCGGCAACTGGCCGCTCGGACTTGGGAAGATAACCCAGCTACCTTCGTGTGCTTGTGAGAATCGGACCTGGTCCTTCGCGAGGCCGCACTCCGTCGCCTTCGCAAGGACGACGACGTCCGAAATCTTCGCCGGTGGTTCGGCGCGAGCGCAAACTCCGCAGCCGAGCGCCACAAGCAGGAACGCAGCTCTCACTTCATCATCCCCACGAACTTCTCGAACAAATAGATGCTGTCCTGCG
>Ga0134122_10002383_pt1 | contig 13791 bp, 11 predicted proteins | sample KB302_FD_96461 | JGI IMG/M metagenome (GOLD analysis project Ga0134122, IMG submission 96461) | Terrestrial soil microbial communities without Nitrogen fertilizer from Kellogg Biological Station, Michigan, USA - KB3-0-2 | ecosystem: Environmental > Terrestrial > Soil > Unclassified ... | reverse complement strand
TGCTCATGGCCGTGGACGCCGATGCGCGCGAGCAATTCGAGATTGCGGATCAAGATATCGGTTGTTTTGTTCGTCATTCTTTCACGCTCACATCGGCGGTTTGCCAGATCAGATGCTGACCGCCGTCCACCGCGATCATTTGGCCCGTGACCGCGCGCGCTTCAAGGAGATAACGCACCGCGCCGGCGACATCTGCAGGCGTCGAGCCTCGGCCCAGTATGGTCGCTGCCTGCTGGCGGTTGAAATGCGCGTCGCTCTGCCGGTCGTTCTTCAGCGTCGGCCCGGGCGCGACCCCATTGACGCGGACGCGTGGCGCTAGAGCCTGCGCCAGAGTCACCGTGAGCCAACCCAGCCCGGCCCTGCTGACGCCATAGGATAAGAACTGCGGTGTCGGCTTCAATAGCCGCTGGTCTAAGAGATTGACGATCGCGCCCTCCTGGCCGTCAGGCAGCTGCTCGGCAAAATCCCGCGCCAGCACCAAGGGTGCGCGCAGATTGGTCTCGATGTGCTTGTCCCATGAGGCCCGCGTCATGGTCGTGATCGAGTCTTCTTCGAACACCGACGCATTGTTGATGAGCGCGGTGAGCGGGCCGACGACTTCGCGCGCGCGATCAATAAGCCGGTCGACGTCGTCCTCCATCGTCAGGTCGGCGTTGATGGCGGCCGCATGGACGTGCTTTCCATGCAGCAGCGCGACCGTTTCCTCGGCATCGGCTTGCGAGCTGTTGTAGTGGACCGCCACGGACCAGCCATGGGCGCCCAAATCGAGCGCAATCGCGCGGCCCAAGCGCCTCGCGGCACCGGTAACCAGAACAGCTTTCACAGCCTTGGTCATGGCTGTTCCTTACGCACTTCTCGACCAGCCAACAACCTCAAAAAAGCCGGCGATTTGAGCTGCCTTGCGTTTGGCCGTCCGTCGTCATTGTATGGGTATGGATACTCGAGCTGAATCGGCAATGGCGATCGACTCGCTGCAGCAGACAAGAGCGAACATCGCGGACAGCGCACAGCCGCTGGACGGCGATGCGCTCCGCCGCGACCTGACCGCGCTCGCCCGCTCGTCCGGCGGCGAGCGGACCGCGCTTCGCAAGGCCGCGCTCGAGGCCATCCGCACTGCCTTCACCGAAGCCCGCGCCCAGGTAAAGGAGCGGATGGAGTCGGGCACGACGCCTGGCGTCGCCGTGGCGCGCGCTCTGTCGGCGCTTCAGGACACGACCATTCAGGTCATCTACGACTTTGCCGTCCGGCACTTTTATCAGGCGCCCAATCCGACCAAATCCGAGCGCCTCGCCATTGTCGCCACCGGCGGCTATGGCCGCGGCCTGCTCGCGCCGTTCTCCGACATCGATCTCTTGTTCATACGGCCGTTCAAGGAGACCGCGTGGGATGAGAGCGTCATCGAATTCATCCTCCACATGCTGTGGGACATGGGGTTGAAGGTCGGTCACGCCACACGTTCGATTCCGGAATGCGTGCGTCTCGGCAAGCAGGACATCACCATCCGCACCTCGCTGCTGGAGGCGCGCTATCTCTGGGGTGATCGAGAGCTGTTCGACGAGCTGCGGAAGAAATTCTGGACCGATATCGCTACCGGCAACGGACAGGACTTCGTCGACGCCAAGCTCGGCGAGCGTGATGACCGCCACCAGCGCCACGGCGAGAGCCGCTATCTGGTCGAACCCAACATCAAGGACGGCAAAGGCGGCCTGCGCGATCTGCAGACGCTCTATTGGATCGGCAAGTATCTCTATCACGTCGAGGACGCCAACGATCTCGTCCACCACGGCGTCTTCACCAAGGAGGAGTACAAGACCTTCCAGAAGGCCGAGGCCTTTCTCTGGACCGTGCGCTGTCATCTGCATTATCTCGCCGGCCGCGCCGAGGAACGCCTCTCCTTCGACATGCAGCCGGAATTGGCCAAGCGCTTCGGCTATGTGGACGAGAACCTTCACCGCGCCGTCGAGCGGTTCATGCGCAGCTACTTCCTCGTTGCCAAGGACGTCGGCGATTTAACACGCATCTTTTGTGCCGCGCTCGAGGAGCAGCACAAGAAGACGCACGCCTCGCTTTCGCGCCTCTTGCCCGGCTTCATGAAGCTGCGGTCGTCTGAAGACGATTTCTACGTCGAGAACGGCCGCCTGGCGGCGCGCACGGGGCTGTTCCGCGACGCGCCGATAAATCTCATCCGGCTCTTCCATGTCGCCGATGCAAAGAACGTCGACATCCATCCCGCGACCTTGCGCAACGTGACGCGGCAGCTCGATCTTATAGACGACGATCTGCGCAACGACCCGCAGGCGAACCGCCTGTTTCTCGACATCCTCTGTTCGCGGCGCAATCCCGATCAGGCGCTGCGCCGCATGAACGAAGCCGGAGTCATGGGCCGCTTCATGCCGGAGTTCGGCCGCGTCGTCGCGCTGATGCAGTTCAACATGTATCACCACTACACGGTCGACGAGCACCTCTTGATGGCGATCGGCAATCTTGCCCGCATCGAACGCGGCGATTTGCGCAACGAGCTGCCGCTGGTCAGCGATTTGATCAAGCGCGTGAAGTCGCGCGAAGTGCTCTATGTCTCGATTCTGCTGCACGATATGGCGAAGGGTTTGCCCGGCGATCATTCGGTGATCGGAGCGGCGCTCGCGGAATCGGTGTGTCCGCGGCTGGGGCTGACGTCCGCCGACACCGCGACGGTGTCGTGGCTGGTGCGCCAGCATTTGACCATGAGCGACGCGGCGCAGAAACGCGATGTCTCCGACCCGAAGACCGTGCAGAATTTCGTCGAGATCGTGCAGACGCCCGAACGGCTGCGCTTGCTGCTCATCCTCACCGTCGCCGACATCCGCGCCGTTGGGCCCGGCGTGTGGAACGGCTGGAAGGCCCAGCTCCTGCGCGAGCTCTATTTAGAAGCCGAGACGCTGATCTCCGGCGGAGACTCGACGCCGGCGCGGAGCGCGCGCATTGAAGACGCCAAGCGCGATCTCGAAGGCCGGCTCAAGGATTTTTCGGAAACCCAGCGCCGGCACGTTATCGCTCGTCACTACGACGCCTATTGGCTCGCCTTCGATGCCGAAGAATACGAGTTTCACGCCCGCATGATGAAATCGGCGGACGAGAAGGGGGAGAAGCTCGCTTTGGGCGCCCGTCCCTCTGCCGGCAACACGGTGACCGAGATCGTGATCTACACGCCCGATCATCCGGGACTGTTCTCGCGTCTGGCCGGTGCGATCTCCGTGTCCAACGGGACCATCGTCGGCGCCAAGATCTTCACCACCTCCGATGGCTACGCGCTCGACGTCTTCCGCGTGCAGGACGCCTCCGGCGGTCCGTTCGGCGACAGCGGCCGCATCGAGCGGCTGCGCCAGACCATCGGCAAGACTCTTGCCGGCGAGATTCTGCCGCGCGCCGTTTTCGCCAAACGCATACCCGGCCGCCGCGCCGCCGCCTTCAAGACTCCTTCGCGTGTCATCTTCGACAACGAAGCCTCGACGGTGTCGACGGTCATCGAAGTCGAAAGCCTCGACCGCGTCGGTCTGCTTTATGAGATCACGCGCTCGCTCTTCGTGATGGGCTTGACCATCTCATCGGCCATCGTCGCCACCTATGGCGAGCTTGCCGTCGACGTCTTCTATATCCGTGACGGCTTCGGTCATAAGGTCACGCATGCCGCGCGCCTCGCCGCCATCGAAGAACGCCTGATGAAGGCTCTGGAAGGGTAATCCTTCGAGGCTCGTATCCCGCGCGCGGGATACGAGCGCCTCAGGATGACGACCTTCGAGGCTTGTGTCCCGCGGGCGAGCACCTCAGGCTTGATGTCGCGCCCCGGCTCGGCGATAAGGCGCGGCTTCTTTTTGCCGGACCCGTCATGTCGCAGCCCGCCAAGCACACGCCCCTGGTTTTTTCGGGCATGCAGCCGACCAACACGCTGCATCTCGGCAACTATCTCGGCGCGCTGAAGAATTGGGTGAAGCTGCAGGAGCGCATGCCCTGCATCTACTGCGTCGTCGACATGCACGCGCTCACCGTCGAGACCGATTCCAAGGCGCTCGCGCAGGCGACGCGCGAGGTCACCGCCGCCTATATCGCCGCGGGCGTCGATCCTGCGCGCTCGATTCTGTTCAACCAGTCGCGCGTCTCGGCGCACGCCGAGCTCGCCTGGGTGTTCAATTGCGTCGCGCGCATCGGCTGGCTCAATCGCATGACGCAGTTCAAGGACAAAGCGGGCAAGAATCGCGAGAACGCGTCCGTCGGTCTCTTCGTCTATCCCGATCTGATGGCGGCGGACATCCTTGCCTATCGCGCGACGCATGTTCCGGTCGGCGAGGACCAGAAGCAGCATCTCGAGCTGTCGCGCGACATCGCGCAAAAGTTCAACAACGATTTCAACGCGCCGGATTTTTTTCCGCTGCCCGAACCCGTGATCATGGGACCGGGCATGCGCGTGATGAGCCTGCGCGACGGTTCGAAGAAAATGTCCAAGTCGGACGAATCGGAATTCTCGCGCATCAATTTGACGGACGATGCCGATGCCATCGCGCAGAAGATCCGGAAGGCGCGCACCGATCCCAATCCGCTGCCCGACAACAAGGATGGCCTCGCCGGCCGTCCCGAGGCTGAAAATCTCATCAACATCTATGCGGCGCTTTCCGATCACAGCGTGGAGACCGTCATCGGTGAGTTCGCCGGCGCGCAGTTCTCGGTGTTCAAGAATGCGCTTGCGGATCTCGCGGTGGCCAAGCTGACGCCGATCGCGAGCGAAATGCGCGCGCTCCTCGCCGATCCTGCCGAAATCGACCGCATTCTTGCATCGGGCGCTGAGCGCGCTGCTGCGATCGCGGCGCCGGTGATGGCGGAAGTCCGCCGCTTCGTCGGATTCGTTGGATAAGTGAATTGACATTGCCCGTCCGCACCCCATTTGTGGGCGCGCACGAGGCGGGCTTTAGATGCAGCTCAACCATAAGCTTCGCAGGGTTGGACGCGGTGTGCGTGCGCGGGTGAACAAGCGCGTGCGGCCCATGCTGCTGATGGATTCCTTTGACCGCGAGCCGATTCCCTTCGCGATCTGGCCGCCCGCCGATTCACCGGTCTCCGTGCGCACCTGGCTCAAGGAAGTCGCCGCGGTCGGCCGGCTCACGGCATCGCCTCCGCTTTTTCCCGAAGATGCCGCGCGCGGCAGCGGCCAGAAGGTCATCGTGCTGCCCGGCTTTTGCGCGGTGGACAATTCGACCATCAGGCTGCGCAATTTCCTCAATCGTCAGGGCTTCGACGCGCAGCCCTGGGACTGCGGCCCCAATCTCGGTCCGACGCGCACGATCCTGAACAATCTCGAGCGCCTGCTGGAAGACAGCGCGGCGGAGCAGGGGCGCCCGGTCGCGCTCGTCGGCATCAGCCTTGGCGGCACTATTGCGCGCGAGATCGCCAAGCGCCGGCCCGATTGCGTCGCGCGCATCATCACGATGGTCAGTCCGATCAAGCTGCCGGTGGCGTCACCGCTGGCACCGCTGGCGAAGTTCGCCGCGCTCGTCTGGGACGGCGATGCCCGTCAGGCGATCGCGCGTGTGGCTGAGCCGCCGCCGGTGCCGCTGACGGCAATCGTCAATCCCAAGGACGGCGTCGTCGATTGGCGCGCCTGCGTTCCCGATCCCGCGCCAAATGTGGAGATCGTCACAATAGAAGGCGAGCACATGACGATGGCTTCCAACCCAAAAGTCCAGCGCGTCGTCGCCGCGCGCTTGGCCCTCGATTGAGCCCCCCGGACGCGCTGATGGCCGGGTCTCCGCCCGGCCATGGATGTGCGCCGGAGGGCAAGGCTTGATTTCTTGATTTCCCAACCCCCCGGTACGCGCTGACGCGCGTCCGGAGGGCAAGCTTGTTTTTTTTCAGCCTTTCCGCGGAAACTTGAATAAAAAAATCTTGAATAAATTCAAGTTGGGCTCGCAGCCGTGGCGACGCCGGTGGAAAACATTTTTTCGGAGCGGCGATGTTTGATTTCCGTTTCGCACCGACCGTTGAAATCGTTGACGTTTTTGATTTTCCAAAAGTGGATTTAATCAAACGGCGTGACGGCTCTTTTGATTTTCCGCTCGAAAAAAAACATTGATTGAAATCAGAACCTCCGCGGTTTGCCTGGGTTCCGTTTGAAAAAAAATCAAAAGGTTCTGATTTTTTGCCGCCCTGAGCGGTCAGGGTTGACCCCCACCCGGCGCGCGCCGCTGCGCAGCGCGCGCTTCCTCCCCCTTTTCCGCCTTCGCTCTTCGAGCTATGGCGGATAAGCAGGGGGGAGATTCTAGACTGTTTGATTCCCGTATGATTGTTTATCAAAGCGCCTCCGGTCCTCTTTCTTTACGGGCAACGTGAAAGAGAGCGGCGTGCGCGAGCATGGGCGCCGCCCCCGTGAATTCCTGGATAGCAATGTCAAAGAGCCAGATGTGATGTATAACTCATGGCTATTGACATTGCAATTGAAAAATCATAGTAATGCGCCAGCGCGAGCGGATTTCGTAGATGGAGTCCGCCGATAGGCCTGCTTACTTCTTTTCCTCGGCCAGGGCGGCGGCGAGCTCGGCTTGCTTGATCGTCGTGCCGTGCCCGCCGGCAAAAGTCAGGTCGGTGTCGACGACGTCGAACTCCCGCAGGGTGTTGCCGACGGCAATGGTCTCCGCCGCCCGCGGAATGGGAGCGCCGCGCGGCGAGATGAGATCGGTGACATAGATGAGCTTGGCGCCGATCACGTGGCCGATCAGCATGCCCTCGACATGCGGATTGGAAAGCCTCGGCACGCCGTCTCCCTGCGATGCGAGGTTGTAAAGGCGGATCTCGGCCGTCTCGTCCCTGATCGTCATATTCTCGAACACACCGTAGATCACCGGGATGCGCGGCTTCTTTTGCAGATCGTCCGGCACCACGGTGTGCGGAGCCTTCGAGATTTTTTCGAAATAGTCTTTGCTCTGACTGGGAACGACGATGGTCGCGCCTTCCGCGACATAGGTGCGCATGCCGCCGGTATGATCCATATGATGATGCGTCAGCACGAGATAGCGGATCGGCTTGCCCGGATATTTCGCTTTCGCCGCGTCGATGGTCCAGCGCGATTGCAGCTCGCCATAGGGCGCGTCGAAGATCACCAGGAAGTCCTTCATCGCGACGATCAGATTGTTCGCCGTGCCGCCTTGGACGTGCTGCACGTTGGGTGCGAGTTCGACCAGGCTCAGTTTTCCGCCGGTCGGATAGATGATGTCATCGCTGTCGGTGAGCCTTGTTAGGAACAGCCGGCGCAGCACCCATTGATAGGGCACGTTGGCCGTGGCCGGGGGCTTGGCGCCCGCTCGCACGGCGGCGGGAACATCAAACGCATCGGCGGCAATAGCGGGATTGGCCGTGAGCGTCGTGTAATCGAGCTTCGCCACTTCGATGCCGTTGATCCGATAGGACAGCGACTTGGCGACGCGCGCGCTTCCGGCCGCCGCCCAACCGTCGAGCACGAGATCGTAGTTGGAATCGCCGCTGATGTTGTCGTCGTCGCGCGTGCGGATGGCGGCGGGCAGATGCGTCGCCGGATCGAACAGGATTACGAATGTCGTGCCGGCGTCGTTATAGGAGACCGCAGGCAGCGAGCGATTGCCGAGAGGCTGCGCCGGCATGACGCGAACGTTGCCGGGATTGTCCATGGCCTTCAAAAGAAGGCGAGGGGAGGCGCGTTCGAGCTCGCGAAGATGCGCGGCCACGCGAATGCCCGACATCGGCTGATTGCCCGTGCTGCTGGCGACGAACCCCAGCGTGGGCAACACGATTTCGGTGTAGTTCAGTTTGACGGCAGGCGGCGGGTATTGCTGATCGCGGTCCCAAGTCGTGCGCGACATGCCTTTGGCAAGGTCCCAATTGACCTCGAAGGTCGCCGTGCCGAGGAAACGCGGCTCGCCGCCGGCCACGAGGGATTGGCCGGGCTCCCAGAACTTCGCGTCGCCCTTGGCGCTCAGCCCGTTCAATCCGCGCAGCGCATCGGCGCCGCCTTCGGCCGCAACGGCCTGCCTGACGAGATCGCCGGCGTTCCCTTGCGCAACGCTTGGCTGTCCTTGGCTGACGGCCAACAGCACCGCTGCGATCGACAAAATCCGTTTCATGACGGCCCTCCGCGAATAGCGGGGAAATGTACGCGTTAGCCGGAGGCTGCTTCAAGCTCCGGCACCGCATTCGCCTTCAAGCTTCCGTGGTTTCTTCTCATTGGGCGGGGATGCTATCTTCGGTCCAGGCTCAGAATTGCCTTTCAGAGTGCCTTCATTAAGGGAGAATACCGTCGTCATGTCCTTCTTTCGCCCGCGTCACGCCGTCCTTCTCTTTTGCGCTGTTGCGTCCCCGTTGCCCATGGCGTCAGCCGCCGAAGAAGCCTCGACGCTCGTCCCCAACATGCGCGTCTTTTGCCAGTACCACGTGGCGGCGATTTTTCCGGAGGAGCCGAAGATCCGGGACACCACTTATCGCAATGGCGGCAGGACGGTTCCGGCGCGGCAATTCTATGTCGAACGGGGCAGGGACAAGTTCACCATCACGATCGCCGATTTCACCAATGGGCCGGCGATCGATGACAGCATCGTCGAGAATGCGGTGGTGCCTTACCGCCAGCGCGGGCAAATCCGCGACCAGTTCCCGGAGGACTACACGCCCGGCATCCCCGGCCGTCAGCTCAACATCATGGACTCCGGCGGCCGCCAGTATCGCGTCTCGATCTACATGAACGACCACCGCCTTTACATCAACGAGACCTACGCCGCGCCGAACGACTTCGCCGCGCTTCAGTTCGAGCAATCGATGCTGGTCATCAACGGCGAGGGCGCCGACCAGAATGCCGTCGCCAACCCAACGCGCTATCCCTGCACGAAGTAAACTGACGAAGGGACGTTTGAACCGTCACTTTCAGTTCGGTCGGGGCCTACGGCGAGTTGAGTGTCCGCTCACGGACGCACTGCGGTCATTCCGGCCTTCGGCCGGGAACGGCAATGAATCGCCAGTAGCAGACATGGGGCCGCTAGCCTGCGAGCGTTGCCGTCAATGGTTCGTGCAGCACAGCTTCCAGTCGATGGCCGTCGGGGTCCCTAACAAAGGCAGCGTAATATCCCGGATCGTAATTCTCGCGGATTCCTGGCGGGCCTTCGTCGACACCGCCGGTTTCCAACGCTGATTTATAAAACCAATCCACAGCGTCACGGGATGAAGCCGCAAAAGCGAGGTGGAAACCCGGCCCAGGGGCCTTGGCGTTTTTTTGCTGCCGAAAGTCCTCCTCCAACGAAACCCGCCGCAAACGTTGAGACCGACAGGAATGACAAGCCGCCTCTGATTGTGCGTAATTCCGACGGGACCATCACCGTGCAAAAGGCACCGGCGCCTGCGAGAACCGATGACGCGGCCCCGAAGGGATTGACCATACCTCCGCAGGTCGTCGTCCCCGTGGTGCGCGCACCCGCAAACGACAAGAAGAAATAGCAACTACGGCGGTCGTGTCGAACCGGCCCTTAAACTTCAGAATGTACTCTTATCGTTCAATGGATCTGCAGGTCATACGGCACACAGCCGAAATTACCCGGGATGCAGTCCTCGCCGAAGATACCCCTTCCACCGAGGGTGTTCACGTGATGATCGTCGTTGTAAGTGTCCGACCCGGACCTGCCTCCGCTGTTGGACCCGCCGAACAACAAAGCGCCGATAACGATGGCAGCGAAACCCAACCCGAGTACTGCGCCAGGCGAGAGCTGTTGCGCGCTGCTTTTTGACGACCGAACCAACGGACTTTGCGGCGGCCTTTCTGACGTGGTCTCGCGCCTGGACGGAGGCGGCGTGTTGCCGGTGGCTTGCTGCGTCGGGCTCTGTTGCGCGCTCGATTTGGCGGTTGGTTGCTGCGCCGTCTGCGCCTGTCCGGAATCGTTGTTCAGAGGACGGATGAAACCGCCATTACCACCGAACGGATCGTCCGGAATGTCCGGCCAATAATTGCCTGAAGGCTGCGGCGCGGGTGCGGGCGGCGGCGAGGCCGCCTGGTTGCGAGGTGGCGCAGCATCGGCGCGACCGGCGCCATAGACAAAACTGCCTGACGGCGAGGGCTTCCCATCGAGCTTCGCGAGACGGTCTTTGCCCATGATCGAGATCGCCGCTCGGGTATCGCCCGCGATCTGGCCGTAGAGAGCGCGCGCCTTGCCGAGATCGCGCGCGATTCCGTTGCCGTCGCGGTAGGCGTCGCCGAGATAAAGCTGCCCCAATCGATCGTTCTGTGCTGCTGCCTTCTGAAACCAGCCCACAGCCGCGGCAGGATCTTTCTTCAAGCCGCCCTCGCCCTCCAAATAGGCGATACCAAGATCGACTTCCGCATCGGAAAAACCCAATGCCGCGGCCTTTCGCCACCAGCCGACCGCTTCATCGTCCTTGTGCTGATCTTCCAGCATATCGCCGGCTTTGGCCATGGCGACCGGGTCGCCCGCATTCGCGGCAGTGAGGTACCATTCCAGGGCTGCTTCATCGCTCTGCGGAAGACCACCATCGCCTTCCTGGTACATGTAGCCGAGCAGCTCGGCTGCCTGCGGATAATTGAGTTGCGCCGGATTGGCGAGAAAGCGCGCGGCCTTGGCGTGATCGCGCGGCACACCCCATCCCTGGTAATACATCAATCCGAGATAGAGCTGAGCTTCCGGATCGCCCGCATCCGCGGACTTCTGCAGCAGGCTGAGCGCCCGAGGCTGATTTGCGGCGACGCCGGTACCGCTGAGATACATCTCGCCAAGATAGGTGCCGGCGGCGCGCGATCCCATGCGCACGGCGCGATTGAAAGCGTCAAGAGCTTGCGGATAATTCGGCGGCTGGGAACGCAGCGAGACGAGGCCGATACCGAGGTAACCGTCGGAATCACCGGCGTTCGCCGCGCGCCGGAATAACTCCAACGATTTCGCGAGGTCGGCTTTCACGCCTTGTCCGTTCGCGTAAAGCGCGCCGAGAGAAGAGGCGGCCGGCGCGTAGCCGGCGCGGTCGGCGGCGGCATATTGCGCGGCCGCGTCGCCAGGACGCTTCGCCGCTTCCAGGACGACGCCGTACAGATACTGATAGCGCGCTCGGGCTGGCTGCCGCTGGGCCGCCGCTTGGCACGCCGCAAGCGCTTGCGACACGACGATGTTCGCAAACGCCACGCCGGCCCCAACGCGACTGGGATCGTTGGGTGGGTCCGCGAATTGGTCGCAGCGCAGCGCGGTCGGATCGTTGCGATCCGGTGCGAAGTTTGCGCTCGTCGCGCCGTTGGCTATCAGCGGCGACACGCAAAAAAGAAGAGCGGAAGCAAAGCCGGTAAGAAAGCCCGGCCAGTGTGCGCGCATGAATAACCCCCACATGTGCAGCCGACGCGAGCATGAACCCGCTGCGCGAAAATCGGAAGAGTTGCGAAAGCGTTTGACGACGATTGCGAAAGATTTTCTGCTTGATTTTCATACCGTGTCGGACCCTGCCTGTCAGGGCGGATTTCTGAGAAGAACCAAAAGATTCACCCGCTTAGCCTCGGCGGTAGAGCGTCCAAATAAACGAACGCATGCGCACTGCCCGCGCGGAATGCTGGTCCGCAATTCGAAACGGACGTATCGTCGCGCACTGTGTCGCAGGGGGTACAACCATGGATGCACGCCTATCCCGCGGGGCTGTAGAGCCGCCCGGCGCACGCAAGGACGCGTGAACATGACGACGTTGCCCAATGCGGTGCTTGGACAGGTCAAACGCCAGGCTTATGAGATTTATCTCTCTGACGGGCCGACCCGATATGTGCTGCAGATCAAGAACGGTTTTGTTCCGGGGGTCTTCCTGGACGGTGTAAAAATCGCCGACCTCGACAAAGACCAGATGACCTATATCGAAGCCCGCTTCGAATTGCCTTTCCCGGAAGCCACGTTGGACTGTTTCACCTCTTGCCGGCATGCGGTGGGCCTTTTCAAGCAAACCCGTGCGGTAACGTTCAGCATCGGCGGCCAAGTGCTGATCGACAAAGAGGTCCGCTGCTAATCGTTATCGAGTCTGTTATTGGCGAGCGCGATGCAGACGGCGTTGCCGATCACGTCGGCGGGCGCTTCTGGCCTTGGGGTCCCTTGGGCATAGGCCTAATATCGCACCGGAAGATCACCCCATGGGGAGGGCAAACATGCGTAGAACAATAGTGGCGGCGATTCTCTCAGCGGTAATGGTCTTGCTCGCAGATCGCATGCTGGTACTCGGCGTCGGGCAGGCGCGCGCGCAGGTAGGCACTGACAGAATAGTAGGCTATGCACTTACGAGTGGGGATGTTTTGACAGTGCTCGCGGTACGTGACAACGGCGTATTGCGGCAATGCGTAGGTGGACAGACGCTCAAAGGTAGCGCTTGGCAATGCGTGTTTTTGCCCCTTCTACCACCTAGGTAAATTCAAACTGAGACACTACCCAAATTTGGGCAGTGGTACAGTTTGGATTGATCAACCGCCTTGCTGCACCTGAATTGTACATGCGGAAGCTGGCAATCGTCGCGGGTTTTCGCTTATATGGCGATCGCAAAAAAATCGGGTGGCCATTCAAGGAAGGAACACGCGCTATGCGCAAATCTGCATTGATAGCTGGAGTTGCTCTTTGCCTCATCGCATCTTCAGCCTTCGCACTCTCCGACAAGCCCTACATCACCCAGGCGGATATCGATATTGCCTCTTTATTGCCGTCGCCGCCTACCGAGATGTCGCCGGCCGGTCAACTTGATCTTCAGATCGTGCGGGACCTGCAAAAAAACATGACGCCGGATCGCGCTAAGGCCATTCGGAGCGATCTGGCGCAGGATGTCTACACCATTGCCGGACCTGTTCTCGGACCAAACTTTACGAAGGAAAAGTTTCCGCTGACGGGCGAATTTATCGCAAAGGTCGTGAAGGATGCGGGGTTCGGGGTAGGTCCCGTTAAACAGAAGTATATGAAGCCGCGTCCCTTCAAATACAGTGGCGACCTTGCAACTGCCTTTGACGACATCGCGAAGTCCACAGGGGGCGCGACCTATCCCTCCGGCCACAGCACGACGGCTTTCCAGGTCGCGTTGATTCTCGGCACCATGCTGCCATCCAAACGCGATGCTTTGTATGAGCGCGCCTACACCTACAGCCTACATCGCGTCACCAGCGGCGCCGCCTATCCTTCGGATGCGGAGGGTGGCCATATCACGGCAACGCTCGCCGTCTACGAGATGATGAAGAAACCTGCGTTCCGTGCGGATTACGACGCCGTCAAGGCCGAACTGAACAAAGGGGGCATCAACTAGCCGGCACGTCGCTTACAGCACTAGCCACCGGGCTTTGACCCCAACCCGCTATTAGCCCTGGGACGCGGGCCTTAACTGCTTCCTGCCTGGGTGTTAGCCTACCTGACCCAAGTGCGGATCGGGCGCGGGAGGCAGCATGATGCATAAGACTGGTCAGGATCGCAGGCAATTCGTCGCCAAGGGGCTTCTCCTCGCCGGTGCGGCCGGCATCGCGGCCTCCGGAGTGGCATCCGGCGCTGCCCGCGCCCAAACAGCGCCGCGGCCAATTCGCCGCTCGGAGCGCTATGATGATTCCTTCATCTTCGAGCGCAAGCCGTTCAAGTGGCCGGGAAACAACACGCTCGCCGTATGGTTCGCTCCCAATGTCGAAGTCTGGCATTACGATTCCGCCGTCGGCGCCGCGATCACGCCTAATCCGACCAACCGTGTGCCCGACGTCTTCAACTACGCTTGGCGGGAGTATGGCATGCGGGTCGGGTTGTGGCGCCTCGCCGACGTGTT
>Ga0134122_10002381_pt1 | contig 13798 bp, 12 predicted proteins | sample KB302_FD_96461 | JGI IMG/M metagenome (GOLD analysis project Ga0134122, IMG submission 96461) | Terrestrial soil microbial communities without Nitrogen fertilizer from Kellogg Biological Station, Michigan, USA - KB3-0-2 | ecosystem: Environmental > Terrestrial > Soil > Unclassified ... | reverse complement strand
GGGCTCGGGAGCGGCGTCGAGGAAGGGGTCGAAAGGAGTGTCGAGGACGGGTTCGGGCGTGGGTGCGCTGTTCGACACCGCGTCCTCGTCGCCTTCAACGAGCATCACATCGCTGTCGTCGATCTCCATCACCTCCGACGAGTCATCCTCGGAGGGCACTTCGTCTTGAGCGGAGGCCTCGATCACCGGCTCCGGAGGAGCCTCAAGCACCGGTTCCGGCGCGGCCTCGAGGACGGGCTCGGGAGTTGCTTCGATAACGGGTAGCTCGGGAGCAGCTTCGAAAACCGGCTCGGGCGGGACCTCGAACGTGGGCTCCGGAGCGGCCTCGAGCGTCGGCTCGGGCGGAGCCTCGAACGTGGGCTCCGGAGCGGCCTCGAGCGTCGGCTCGGGCGGAGCCTCGAACACAGGCTCCGGAGGAACCTCGAGAACCGGCTGGAACGCCGCCTCGCTCGCGACCTCCTCGCTTGCCTGCGCCGCGATCTCCGGCGCAACCTCGGCGGGCGTTTCCACTCCCACGCCGTAGTCAGCTCCCGGCGCGGTCTCTTGCGCCTGCTCCGGGAACCCCTCTGACATCATCTCCGGCGCCGCCACCGGAGCGGGAGCATCGAATCCATTCCCTTGCGACAGCGCTTCGACCGGCGCCACCGGTGCGAACGCGTCCTGCGGCGCCGCGCTCGGATCCTGTCCACCGGCGTATGCGTTCGGGTCGGAGTACGCCGCGTACGCATTCGGGTCATAGCCCTGCTGCGCAGGGGCCGCGTACGCGTTCGGGTCATAGCCCTGCTGCGCGGGGGCCGCGTACGCGTTCGGATCGTAGCCTTGCTGCGCATACGCACCCGCCGCGTTCGGATCGTATCCCGCGACCGCCGCGGGCCCGGAGACCTGCTGCTGCGCCCACGCCGCCGCCTGCTCAGGGTCATACCCCTGCTGCAGCGCCCACTCCGTCAACTGTTCGACGGTGTACGGATACCAGTTCCCGTCCTCCGCGTAGTACCCCTGCTGCGCGTAGGCGTTCGGGTCATACCCCTGACCCTCCTGCGGATACGGGTACCAGTTCCCATCCTCCGCGTAGTACCCCTGCGCCTGCGCGTTCGGATCCGCGTACTGCCCATCCGGCGCCGGCGCGACCGTTTCCTCCGGCAATCCAAGCGACTGGCGCAGATCTCCCCACCGCTGCTCCTCGGATGGAGAAAGGCCGCCCTGCTTCCGCTTGTCGTCGAGGAAGCGAAACTCCCGCATCGCGGCGCGCGTGTCGGACATCTGGGGATAGTGAGTCTAGCCTGGACCCTGGTTCCCGTCTCCTCGGAGACAGGCCAGCCCTTGCTCGGTTGGGCGCCCTCGATGACCCGCGGCCATGCCTAGAACGCCCAGTTGGCGAGCACCTTCTGGAAGTCGGCCAGCTCCTCCTTCCGCTTCCCCTTCTCCATCAGCTCCACCACCTTCTCGTTCATCAGGAGTATCCGGCGGCTCATCACCTGGGCCAGGTTGTTCACCATCTTCAGCGCGGCCACGCTGTCCTTCTGCAGCAGCGCCTGGAACCGGGAAGAGCTGATCTTGAGCAGCTTGGCGTCCGAGGTGGCGGTTACCGACGCCGAGCGCGCCGCGTCCCCGCTCACCAGGCTCATCTCCCCCACCACCGTGCCGTCGGACAGGCGGGCCATGGACTGCTCCTTGCCGGAGCTGTCCCGCTTGGTGACCTCCACCGTCCCCTCCAGCACCACGTACACCCCGTCGCCCGCGTCGCCTTCCCGGAAGATGGCCTGGCCCTTGCCCGCCGCCTGCTCCTCGCAGATGGCGATGATCTGCTCCGCCTCCGCCTCCGTCAGCCCCTTGCAGATCGGGATCTGGATCAGCTTCTGCTTCGTCGACGGCGACGCTGGAGGCGGCATGAGTCTTCCCCTGGCTGCTAGATGCCCCGGAGCACGGTGGCCTTGCCCACCCGGCCGATGGCCAGGATGAAGGCCGCGGTGCGCAGCGGGATCTTCCGGGTGCGGGAGATCTGCGCGATCCGCTCGTAGGCGTCCTTGATGATCTTCTCCAGCTCCGCGTTCACCCGGTCCTCGTCCCAGGTGAGGTGCTGGAGGTTCTGCACCCATTCGAAGTAGCTGACGGTGACGCCGCCGGCGTTGGCCAGGATGTCCGGCACCACCAGCACGCCGCGCTTCTCGAAGATCTCGTCCGCCTCGGGCGAGGTGGGGCCGTTGGCGCCCTCCACCACGATGCGGGCGCGGATCTCCGCGGCGTTGCGCTTGTTCAGCACGTCGCCCAGCGCGGCGGGGATCAGCACCTCGCACTCCGCCGCCAGCACCTCCTCGTTGCTGCACGAGGTGCCGCCGGTGAAGCCCTTCACCGTGCCGGTGCGCTTGACGTGCTCGAACAGCGCCGGGACGTCCAGGCCGGACGGGTTCCTCACCCCGCCGTGCACGTCGGAGATGGCGACGATGTGGCCGCCGTCCTCGTGCAGCAGGCGGGCGGAGTGGCTGCCCACGTTGCCGAAGCCCTGGATGGCGAAGCGGGCGCCCTTCACCGGCAAGCCCACGTCCCGGAGGATCTCCCGGCAGACGTAGAGCAGGCCGCGGCCGGTGGCGGCGTCCCGCCCGCGCGAGCCGTACAGGTCCAGCGGCTTCCCCGTCACCACCGCCGGGGAGTGGCCGTGGTACTTGGAGTACTGGTCCATGATCCAGGCCATCACCTGGGGGTTGGTGTTGACGTCGGGCGCCGGGATGTCGCGCGTGGGGCCGATGACGTCCTGGATCTGGTCGACGAACTTCCGGGTGAGGCGCTCCAGCTCCTTCACGCTCATCTGCGCCGGGTCGCAGGTGATGCCGCCCTTGGCGCCGCCGTAGGGGAGGTTGACCACCGCGGTCTTCCAGGTCATCAGCGAGGCCAGGGAGACCACCTCCTCCTGGTCCACCGCCGGGTGGTAGCGGAGGCCGCCCTTCATCGGGCCGCGGCTGTTGTCGTGCTGGATGCGGTAGCCCATGAAGGTCCGGATCTCGCCCGAGTCGAGCTCGATGGAGACCTGGACCTTGACCTCGCGCAGGGGCGTGGCGAGGAGGGTCTCGATCCGCTCCCCCACGTCCATGATTCGCGCGGCCTTGCGGAAGTAGTAGTTGGTGGCGTCGACCGTGCTCATCGGGCGGGCGGGACCTTAACAGACGGGCGGGGGGCTACCACCTTCCGGCGCTCCTGACGCAGGATGTAGCCGATGGCTGCTTCCTCCGAGGATCGCTCGCGGAACCTGCTCAACGGGGTGGCGCGGAAGATCCGCACGCTGCGCGAGCGGCACGGGATGACCCAGGAGGACTTCGCCGCCCGGTGCGGCATCTCGGTCAGCTTCGCCTCGCTGCTGGAGCGCGGGGAGCGGACGCCCTCCTACGAGACGCTGGTGCAGGTGGCGGCCGCCCTGCAGATCCCCCTGGCGGAGCTGTTCCGCGAGCAACCCGCCGACCCGTACGACGACCCCTACTACCTCCGGCTGATCGAGTTCGCCCGCCGCCGCCGGCTCACCCGCTCCCAGGTGGACCGGATGCTCGCGGTGGGGGACGCGATGTTCGAGGAGGCGCCGCAGATCAACCAGCTCCCGCCCGGCCAGACGGTGTGCAGCGAGCCCGGGTGCGGGCGGAGGGTGCTGGCCAAGGGGCTGTGCGCGTCGCACTACCACCGCGCTCGGCGGGCCCGGCTCTAGTCCCCCAGGTAGTGCAGCGCGACCGTGCGGACGTGGCCTCGGGCGCGGTGTTCGAAGACGTAGAGGCCCTGCCAGGTGCCCAGCGCCATCCGTCCGGCGACGACCGGGATGGAGAGCTGGGTCTGGGTGAGCGCGGCGCGGACGTGGGCGGGCATGTCGTCGGGGCCCTCGGCGGTGTGCTCGAAGAGGGGATCGCCGTCCTTGACCAGGCGCGAGAGCCAGCGGTCGAGGTCGGTGCGGACGTCGGGGTCGGCGTTCTCCTGGACGAGGAGGCTGGCGGAGGTGTGCTGGATGAAGAGGGTGAGCAGGCCGCCCTCCGGGCCGGGGCGGGCGGCGTCGGCCAGCCAGCGTTCGACCTCGCGCTGGCAGGGGTGGAGGCCGCGGCCGGGCGTGCGGACCTGGATGGCGCCGTGGGCTTGTCTCATGCCGTGACCTCGCTTCGTTGCGGGGGAGGACGGGCACATGGCAGGCTCGCGCCCGAGGGGCCAACCTGATGCCCGGCGCCACCCGGGGTCGAATCTTCATCAGCCACAGTCATGCGGACGGGGCGCTCGTCGAAGCGGTCCGCGAGCAGACCACCAGGCTCAGGCCGCTGGTGTTTCAGCTCCCCGCGAGCGAGTTCCTGCCCACGCTGCAGCGCATTCAGGCACGGCGCGGCGATGACCCGGACGCGATGAGCGCCTTCATGATGCAGCTGCTCGGTGAGGACTTCGGGCACCTGTTCACCAAGAAGGAAGCGGTGGTGGCCAGCTGGCAGTTGGTGAAAGCCATCCCCGCCTACTCCGCCAAGGTCGAGGCGGCGTGGATGAGCGATTGGAGGCGCTCGGCAAACAGGGTGAGCATAACGAATGGACGCTCGCCACCGCCTCCACGGCGGCCATCGTCCTTGGGAACGAGGGGCGGGTGATGGAAAACCTGAGGGCAATCCAGAAGCTGAAACCAAACGCCGACGTCATCGGCTCCATCACGCGCGGCCTCCGCAGGGTGCAGGCGCAGCTCGGGCTGGGCGAAGAGGTGTTCAACCGGTGGATGGAGGCGCTCCAGCCGTGAGCCCTCAGGATCCGGCAGCTCCCAGCGCCACCCTGGCCGCCACCTGGCGGGAGCAGAACCGCTGGTCTCGCGCGGCGGATCGCGCCAAGCGCAGTTACCTCCGGTGGAGCGGCGGAGTGGTGGCCATGAGCATCGCCGCCGCCGCCGCAGCGACCCTGGCGAGCCAGCTGCCGTGGCCGCCGTTCCAGCGCGCGGCGTCGTTCGCCAGCGCCGTCCTCATGGCGACGGTGGCGCTCGTCGGCCGCACCAAGACGAGCCCCGAACGACTGCGGGAGTGGCTCCGGGCGCGCTCGGCGTCGGAGGGGCTCAAGACCGAGGCCTACCTCTTCGTCATGCGGTGCGGGCCCTACCGCGAGGACGAGCCGCACCTGAAGCTCTCCGACCGCGTGGCGGTCATCGCGGACGCGACGAGGGACCTGACCACCGTGGCGGCGGACATCCTGCCGGCCGAATCCAGGCCGCCGCCGGATCCGATGTCGCTCGACACCTATCTCCAGCAGCGGGTGAGGTCGCAGATCAACGAGTACTACCGGAAGAAGGCCGCCCAGGAGGCGAGGAGGGTCTCAGCGTATCGCTCCGCCGAGTTCGGCCTCGCCATCCTCGGCGTCGTGCTCGGGGTCTGGTCGGGAACGGGCGAGCACAGCGCCCCGATCGCACCGTGGGCCGCCGTGGTGACGACCGCGATCGCCGCGGTGGCGGCGCACCTCGCCGCTGGGCGGCACGAGTACCAGGTGACGACCTACACCGCCACCGCCCTGCAGCTGGAGCGCCTCTCGGCCCGCTTCCAGGATCGGCATCGCGATCGGCCCGCCACGCCGCAGGAGATCGACGAGTTGGTCACCGAGTGCGAAGCGGCCATCTCGGTCGAGAACCAGGGGTGGATGACGCAGTGGGAAAAGCCGGTCGCCTCACCAGGGCTGCGCTCCGCGGCTCCACCGTCCGAGGCCGAGTAGGTCAGGCCCCGCGGCGAAAGAAGCGGATCAGGACGTCCAGCTTGTCGGCCATGCCGCGGAAGCCCGGCGACACGGCGGCCTGGAGGAGCTTCAGATCCTTGAGCGCGCTCGTCCGCTGCCAGCGGCCGTGGGGGGCCGCCAGCGCCAGGCGCGCGTACAGGTCCCAGGCCCTCTGGTCTCGCTTGTGGACGGACACGAACATCATCGCCACCAGGTCCCAGAAGCCCGGTCGCGCCAGCACCCGCCGCATCGAGGCGCTCTCCACGTGCGACAGCAGCTCGGCGTGCTCGGCCATGGCGTTGGCCGTCCCCTTCACCGCGAGCAGAGTGAGGACGTTGACCCCTGGATAAGGGTCGAGCGGCGAGCTCTGCATTCCCCACCGGTACCAGCGGATCGCCTCCTGGAGATGGTAGGGGTCATCCGTGCGCCGCCAGCGCTCCTTGTGCACGCTCGCGAGGAGCCCGCACGTCTCCCCGTTTGGACCGATCTCGTCGATGACCCCTTCCAGGAGCTGGGCGGCCTCGTCCAGCGCGCCCGGCCGCGCGCTCCATTTCAATGCCAGCGCCCTCTGCTCCCGCACCAACGGCGTCAGCCGCAGGGAGGGCGAGAGGACGCGCTCGACGCGGAGCATCCCCTTCCAATCGCCGAGCGACCGGAACAGGAGCAAGGCGTCCAGCTGCACGGTGGTGGACTCCCGGTGGAGGGACCGGGTGCGAAGCGCCGGCAGGTGGCCCGCCGACTCCCGGATGGCGAGGCCGCCGCGGACGGCGCGCGCCTGGGCGCGGAGCCAGCTCGAACGACGGCGGTCCGCCGGCGCCGCGCGATCGCACGCCGCGGCAGCCTCGCGGAGGGCCTTCCGGATGGGGAGCGGATCCCGGAACGACGGCCCGGTTCCGAAGGAGGTGGTGTACGCGATGGGCGGGCTCCCGATGAAGCTCTCCGCCGCCGGCTGATCCTCCGCGCGAATCTGCACCAGCCGCCTCGCGCGCCCGCGCCCTCCCGCGAGCCAGGCGGCGGCGACCGCGATCACCTTGGGGTCCCCGAACGTCAGATCCGCGAGCATCAGGTCCGCCTGTTCGATCGCCTGCTGCATCTCCCTGGAGAGGAGACCGACCGGCGGCGCCCGGACCCCGATGACCTGGGCGCCGGCGAGCGCGTCGCCCAACGCTCCGTCGAACAACATCTCGAAATCGATGGGTTGACCCCGGGCCGGGTCCTCGCGCACGCCCTCGGGGAGGACCACCAGGCAGACCCGCGTCAGGTCCTTCAGGGCGCGGAGGCGCGCCCCGGCCTTCTCGCGGCGGCGGGCCGCCAGCTCGTCGTCGAGGTTCCGGGCCAGCTGCAGCACGAGCGGGACGGGGACCTGGAGGGCGCGGGCCAGCGTGGGGGCGCTGGCCGAAGCGAGGTCGCCGAACTTCCGGGCGCCCGCCCAGGAAGGGAGCTTGCTGGCCGCGGGGCGCAGCTCCGGCTCCAGCAAGTCGAGCGCGGCGTTCGTCAGGTCCCGCGGCGCTCCGGCCCCGCGGTCCGCCCACACGATCCAGACCGGGCTGGCGACCAGGCCTTGCGCCGTGCGCAGCGCCTCTGGACCTCCGCTGACGCTCTTCAGGCGCTCGAGCGAAGCGGACACCAGGATGCGCCAGGTCGAGACGAGCAGGGGCGGCGGGGCGAGGCTGACCTCCGGGATCCGCTTGCCGATCAACGACCCGAGCGCCGCCACGTCCGCGCTCCCGGACAGCCAGGTCTCTCGAAGCCGTTCGTAGGCGGCGGTGACCAGCTCCACCTCCACGGCCCGGAGCGTCACCGGCTCCAGCGGGTGCTGCATGAGCGCGCGGCGCGCCTCGACCAGGCCGTGAGCCCCCAGCAACATCGCGAACGGCGAGAGCGAGGCGAAGCTCCTCCGGTAATCCGCGGCGCTCATCAACGGACGGCCGCGGTGCAGCGCCTGCTGCGCCATCTCCTGGAGGAGCAGGCCGTCGTCCCTCGCGGAGACAGGTCGAGGCGACACCAGGAGCGAGGACTCGATCAGGGCGGCCGTCATTCGCTGTGCCTGCAACCCCCGCGAAGGGAGCTGCATCGACAGCACCGTCTGCCCACCGGCGACGATGGGGACCGTGCGGCAAACCCGCGCGCCCTGATGGAGCAGCGCGAACGGGTGATGTCCCTCGCGGAGGACGACCGACCCGAGGCGAAGGCCCGGGAGCTCCTCCCATCGCACCGGCGCGTCGGAGACGGAGACGTCGATCCGTGGATGTCGCCCGTGCCGGCCGTGCAGAAGCACCAGCAGCGCGCCTTCTCCCGGCCCGGGCCGGAGGTCCGCCGACGTCTCCGAGACGCGCGCCAGGTCGATCCGCGGCGCCGAGCGGACGCCTCGCGATCGCCGGGGGCGGGTCAAGCCAAGGGGAGCCGGCGAGGCGGCCAGCTGGCGAGGGCCAATGACCTCCTTCTCCTCGCCCCTGGCGAGCTTGAACGGGTGATGAGCCACCGCGTTGCCGAGCTCGAAGCGCGCCTCGTAGACGCCTGCCGGCACCCGGGCCTTCAGCCGCTGGAGCCCGCGCGCGATCTCCTTGAACGTCGAGTCGAACAGGGTGACCTGGGTCGCCGGGGTGTCGCCGAGCAACCTGACCGTCGCCGCCCGCCGCCTAGAAGGACACATGGAAGTCTCCCGGTTCCCCGCTGACCTTGAAGAAGCGCTCGGCGTCGCCGGCGCTCGCCGCGTACAGGCCGCGCGGGAGGTCGACCCGGTACTCGCCGGGCAGGTCCCCTTCGCGCACCTTCCACTGGCGCTGTCCGGGCCCGCCTTCCACGACCGGCCGCGCTCCGCCCTTCACCAGCAGGTGGACCGAAGTGTGGGAGGCGCGCCGGCTGGAGAAGACCAGGTCGCCGGAGAAGACGATGGAGGGCTCCTGGTCGCGCCACGCGACGGATTCCACCTCCGGAGGGGTGTTGAAGTACGCGGCCACCGAGCTCGCCGTCACGTCTCCATCCTCGTTGCGCGCGCCCCTCAATGCCTCCATCAGCGCCTCGGTGAAGGCCCCGCGATCGCCGCCGTCACTCCGGAGCTCGAGGGCCATGCCGCCGTACCGCGCGGCGTATCCCCTGACCCAGTGCACGCGCTTCGGGCTCCCTCGCTTCACCTGGGGCAACGGGAAAGCGCGCACCGGCCACTGGCCGTCGACGGTGCGACAACAATCGGAGAACAGCACGACTTCATCGAAGTAGGCCGACTCGAGGAACCAGTTGAGCCAATGCCACCCGGGGACGTGCCGCTCGCGTTCGTTCCGCCCGCCGTCCGCCGCCAGCATGGAGGCTTCGTGCGCGTTCTGCGCGATTCCATGGCCGGCGAGGTAGATGTACAGGCGTCTCCCCCGGTAGCGATTGGTGGTCGACTGGCAGAGCTTGACGAAGGCTTGCTCGATCCGCTGGATGTTCGCCTCCGGCTCCGGCTCCTCGGCCGCGAGGACCACGACGTTGTCCGGCGAGACGGCCCCGCCGCCGGGATCCGTGACCCATTCGCAGAACCTGCGCGCGTCTCGCCCCGGCCCCTTGAGCACTCCCAGGCCCGGGTCGTCGTATCGCTCGATGCCGATGACGATCGCGTAGTCGCTGGTGCCCATGAGGACGGGACAGCGGTCTACGGTCGAGGGTACGTCTTGCCGATGAACGCCTTGTCGGTCGCCGAGAGGTCCAGGTTCAGCCCGACCTGGAACCTGCCGTCGGTGTGCTCCGGGGGAATGGGATAGATCATGATCGAGGCGGGATCGAACTTGCTGTGGACCGTGAGCGTCCGGTCGTAGCGGTAGAGCACCTGTTCATCGACCTGCTTCCGGTCCCAGCGCCGGTGCGTCCAGTACCAGGCGTAGACGGCTTCCTTGTTCCACGGAACCCCCCCTCTGGGGTGGAAGTGCTCGTGGACGCATCCCAGCGCATGCCCGAACTCGTGGAGCACCACCCGCCGGATCTCCTCCTGTGAAGAGCGCGGCGTCAGCCACCCGAAGTTCATGGTCGGCTGCTGGGGGGTGACGCCCACGCGGTCCTTGCCCACGTAGGACCAGGAGCCGGGCAGCCCGAACGAAATCCGGATCTCGCACTCCTCGACCCGCCGGGCGCTGGGGAGGAAGGCCACGTTCGCGTGCCTGGACCATTCCGAGGCGACGGCCAGGATCTCCCGTCGCAGGCCAGGGTCGCCTTCTAGGAAGCCCACCTCCAACTCCACCGGTTCCGGGCTGTCGTCGTCCGGCTCACGCCACAGGGTCCCCCGGTCGAGCACGAGCCTGCCGGCCACGTTCTCCGGGAAGCGCCCCACCTGGTCGATGCAGACCTTGAGCGTATCCATGCCCATCTCCGGCGAGGGGTTCTCCTGGCCAGACGCGCTGCGCAGCGCGCATTACCTGATCCCCTGTCACTTCTCGACTTTTCTCGTGGTGGCTGGAATTCGGGGGTAAGGTTGAAAGGCCCCCGCGTTTCCCAGACAGGTGATCGCCACCACACGGTTGCTGGGAGCCAGCATGAGGGAGGAGCGCTTTCGAGTGCTTTCTCAGCTGCGTCCGTGGCTCCTCAAGCGTGCCCAGCGGTTGTGTTACGGGCGATCGGATGCGGAGGATCTCGTGCAGGACGTGCTTGCCAAGTACCTGGATACGTTCAAGGACGATCAGCCCCTCAACGAGCAGAGCAGCATGGCCTGGCTCGCCACGGCGCTGAAGAACGCCTTCATCTCGAACATCAGGAAGCAGAGCGTACATCTGAAGGCGGAGCCGGACCCTGCCCTGACCGTCACCCTGGGGCTGGTCCCGCCAGACCCGGACACCGCTCCATTCTCGACCACGGTCACGGACCAGGAGCTGGAGCAGGCGATGGGGAGCCTGAGCCAGAAGCAGCGGGAGGTCTTCGAGGCCAGCGCCAGGGGGCTTCGCTACGCGGAGATCGCCCGCGAGCTCGGGCTCCGCGAGGGCACGGTGGCCAAGCGAATCTTCGACGCGCGCCGGAGGCTGCGGGCCAAGCTGCTGGAGCTCAAGGGTCTGGAGGCTCTTCCCGGCGGTCGAGAGGAGTGAGCCATGGCGAATCCTCATCAGGCCCTGGGTCGATTCTTCGATGGCGAGCTCCCGGAATCCGAAGTCGATGGGTTCAGGGCGCACCTGGCGACTTGCCGGCAATGCCAGGCCGGGCTGGACGAGCTGATGCAGCTCGACGTGCTTGGCACACGCCACCTCCAGCTCCAGCAGATGCAGAGATCGCGGGTCGTGCCGATCCGGCGCGTGGTCCGCCCGCCCTGGCTGAGGTCGGCCGGCATCGGTCTGGCGGCAGCCGCGGCGCTGGTGCTGGTGGTGAAGGCGCCCTGGTCGCGGCCGTCGCCGGAGCTCTGGCAGCCGGACAAGGATGGGCGACTCGTGGAGGCGCGTTCCTCCTATCCCCAGGCATCGCAGTATCGACCGGTTCAGAAGACCCTCGGGACGGGGACCGCGCTCCCTCCACCGGTCCAGGAGCTGGGGAAGCTCGGGGATGACCACCGCGGGATCGCCGCCGCGTACCTGGTGCGCGGAGATCCGGGCCTGGTGAAGACCGCCCTGGCGGAGCTTCAGCAAGCGACGTCGCCGGAGGCGGACGTCGACCGCGCCATGGCGTACCTGGTGCGCGGCGACGCGGATCTCGCGGATCCCGAGGCGGCGCTCCAGTACGCCGAGCGGGCCCTGGAGTCCCTCCCGGCGCAGCCCGGACCCGCCCTCTGGAACAAGGCGCTGGCCCTCCAGGCGCTGGGGCTGACGATGTCGGCCGCGAACACGTTCGACCAGGTCGCCCAGCTCGGAGAACCGGGCTGGGCCACGGAGGCCAGGAGCCGCGCCACCAAGCTGAGGGGTGAGGCGACCCACGTGCGCGAGTCCTGGCAGCAGGCGCGGGAGGCGGCCACCAGCCTGGTGAAGGGTGGAACCTCCCTGCCCGAGGTGGCCCTCAACGCGCCCATCACCCGGCGGCTGTTCTATGACGCCGTGCGAACCCGCTCCTCGTCGGCGGAGGTGGCGGCCCTGCTCCCGCTCGCCGATCAGCTCGACCTCCGGAGCGGTGGGACGACCCTGCACGACTACGTGCGCTGGGCTGCCGGACGGGACTTCAAGGTCCGCGGCCCGGACGCGGACAAGTACCGCCGGCTGGTCGTGGATGACGATGTGCGGGTGATCCCGGAGCTCTCCGCTTCCAGGGAGGACGACCTCGCGCTCGGAGCGATGACCCGGCTCGATCCGGTGCTGGATGAGAAGGCCCTGAACGCGCTCGAAGCGCACGTCAAGAACCTCAAGGACCCCTGGTTCGACGTCCTCCTGCTCCAGAAGCGCTCCGAGCGGGAAGAGGCCACGAACCTGCGGATGGCCATGAAGCTCCTGGACGATGCCATTCGCATCGCGGACGCCTCGCGGCTCCAGTATCGCTCGCTCTACCTGCGGATGAAGCTGATCACGTTGCAGCTCCGCGCCGCCGAGACGGAGGCCGCCCGAAAGGAGGCCATGGCGTCCCGGAAGCTGGCGGAGGGGATGGGCGACTGGGGGATACAGGTCCAGATCATCCAGCAGCTCGGGCAGCTCCACCGGTTCCTGCGGAACTACGTCTCTGGAAAGGCGTACTTCGACGAGGCGATCGAGCGAACCCGCGACGATCACGATCGCGAGCAGGAGCTCTTCGGCCGCGAACAGCTGGCGTTGCTGGCGGTCGAGCACCTGCGCTTCGACCAGGCGCGCAAGCAGATGGACGCGGCGATCGATACCGGGCTCGCGCTCAGCACCGCCGGCATCGGCGTGCTCGCGGACCTGGCCCGGCATCACGAGTCCTCCATGGATCGCCAGGCGATCGACCGGTACCGGGCGGCGTTGCCCGGGCTCCCGGCCGGCGCGCAGGTGCTCGGGATGGGGAACATTGGCCGGTGGACCCTGGAGGTGAATCCCGAGGAGGGCCGGCGGCTCCTGAACGAGGTCATCCGGCGCGTGGGCAAGCCGTCGGACCCGGACGGCGACCTGAGCCGGGCGCGCGCCTTCGCGTATTCGGCGCTGATCCTGGACGCCGCCAAGCAGAAGGACTTCGAACGAGCGCTCGCGCTCTTCAGTGAGGAAGCGGGAGTGCCTTTCCCAGCCACCTGCGCGGTCGCGATGAGCTTGAACGAAGAGCGCGCGGCCATCGTGGTGCGCGGGCCGGCTGGAGAGGTGGAGGGCATCTACGATGGCGCTCGCACCACCCCCCTCCCGGACACCTTGCGCGGCTTCGTCCCGGAACGGCTGCTGGCCCGCCTGAACGGATGTCGGGAAGTGAAGGTGGTGGCGCGTCCCCCGCTCTTCGGACGGCTGGAGGCGCTCCCCAACACGATGGCCTGGAGCTACCTGCTGTTGAGGCCAGGAGCCGCCTCGCCGCCTGGAAAGACCCCGGAGGGGAAACACCTGGTGGTCCAGAGCCCCGCGCTCTCGCATCGGGTCCAGGCGCTGGGGCTGACGGTGCCGCCGCCCATCATCACGGACCGCCCGCCGGAGGGATTCGTCGTGCTCGAGGGGGCGGAGGCCACCCCGGACCGCATCCGCTCGGAGCTGCAGACCGCGGTCGACGTGGACTTCGTCCTGCACAGCGCCGTCAACCCGTACTCGGGCGAGGCATCACTGCTCGCGGCCGAAGGGCCCGGGGGCGACACGGTGACCGCCACCCAGGTCCGCGCGAACGCGCTCGCGAAGCAGCCCACCGTGATGCTTTCGGCCTGCCACGCGGCGCATAGCCCGCCGGTGCTCTACGAGCATCGAAGCTTGCCGGCGGCGTTCCTGCTGGCGGGCGCCTCCGCCGTCTTCGCCGCGGACGACGATGTCCCCGACCGGGAGGGCCCGGCCTTCTTCGAAGCCATACGAGCCCAGATTCACAAGGGAATTCCGCCATCGGTCGCCTTGCGGGACGTCCGGCAATCGTGGCTTGCCACCGGGCAGGTAAAGGATTGGGGCAACCGCGTCTTGCTATTCGAGTAGTTCAACCGCGGGAGGGGTCCAATGGAGCGGAATTCAGGGGAAGCACAGGAGCCGAAGGCTGCGAACATCACGCGCAGGGGTCCTCAGCACGACTGTGGAGCGAGCCCGCCTCCCACGAACGTGAGGGG
>Ga0134122_10002380_pt1 | contig 13799 bp, 13 predicted proteins | sample KB302_FD_96461 | JGI IMG/M metagenome (GOLD analysis project Ga0134122, IMG submission 96461) | Terrestrial soil microbial communities without Nitrogen fertilizer from Kellogg Biological Station, Michigan, USA - KB3-0-2 | ecosystem: Environmental > Terrestrial > Soil > Unclassified ... | reverse complement strand
CGTCGTCCCCGGCGTGGTGGGGTGCTCGGGAGCGGCCTTCACCTCGCCCGGCGTCGTCCCGGATTGAGCGACGGCGGCGGGAGCCCCGGCGTCCACGGAGGCCTGCTCCGCGCCCGGCGCGGCGTTCCGGCCCGTCCACCAGGCGTACGCCAGCGCCATCGGGATCATGATGGCCATGGCGAGCAGCAGCCGGCGCTGCTGGTCCATCCCCTGCGGGTCCATCTGGTCCATCAGACGTGCGCCTTTCGCGCCGGCGGGACTGGGTCCAGCCCTCCGGGGTGGAACGGGTGACAGCGCAGGAGCCGGCGGGCGGTGAGCCAGAGGCCCACGAATGGCCCGTGCCGGTCCAGCGCCTGCAGCGCATAGGCGGAGCAGCTGGGCTCGAAGCGGCAGACGCGCGGGAGGGCCGGGCCCAGGGTGGCCCGGTAGAGGCGGATGGGAAGCGAGAGGAGGAAGGCGAGGAGCCTCACGGGAACAGGCTCCGCAGCCGCGAGGCGACCTGGTCGAAGGCGCGGGTGAGCCGCTGGAAATCGGCGTCCGGGGCCGACGCGCGCGCCACGATGACCACGTCCACCCCGCCCGGCAGCGAGGCGCGCCGCTGGCGGTACAGCTCGCGCAACCTGCGCCGGATCCGGTTTCGCACCACCGCGTTCCCCACCTTGGTCGTGACGGTGAACCCCATCCGCGTCGCCCCGACCTGATTGCGGAGGGCCAGCGCCAGCAGCGGATCCACCGCCACCTTGGCTCCCTCCTCCTGGACCTTCACGAACTGAGGCCGGCGGAGCAGCCGCGCCCGCTTCGGGAAGGTGGCGCCGAGGACCGGCGCGACTACTTCTGTGCCGCCCGGACGACCAGGCGCTTGCGCCCCTTGGCCCGGCGGCGCTTGAGGACGGCGCGGCCCGCCTTGGTGGCGTTGCGCTTGCGGAATCCGTGCGCCCGGTTCCGCTTCACCTTGGACGGCTGGTAGGTCGGCTTGCGCTTGGCCACGACGCTTTCTCCCCTTCGCGTTCTTCAATGAAAGGGGGCGCGTGTAACGCGAGGTGCGGATCAAGTCAACGCGCTCCGTCAGCGGACCGGGTCATCCCGCGACCCGAAGAGTTGTGGAAGGACCTGTGAAGAACGTGGTGATTGGCTGTGGAAAGGTTGTGGCGCGGACGTGCGTAACGCGGACGTCAACAGTCGGCCAGAGGGGCAGTTATCCACAGGTTCCGGGCTTTTGCGCGGCAATGACCAGGTGCAACATCTGTCCGGGGCCCACCCCCCATTTGTTGGGGTCAGTGTCATGCCCAGCACAAGGTGATCGCGCGCGAGTCGCCGGGGTCTTCGCGGAACGCGTCACGTTCTCATTCTGATCCAACCACTTGCTTCCAGTGCTTGATCGCCCCCCCACCCTCTGTTAGCAAGTCGGCGTTTTCAGCCGCCCCATTTTTTGCGCGAGGCTGTTCGTGCCCGCAACTGCCGAGAAGGCCGCTAGCGTTCCAACCGCAGAGAACATCTGGACAAAAACGCTTGACACGCTCCGGACCGAAGGCAAGACCTACGCGCTGACCTGGCTGGAGAAGCTGCGTCCGCTGGCGGTCGTCGACCGCGCGCTGGTGCTCGGCGTGGAGGACCGCTTCTTCCGCGACTGGGTGGACGACCACTACCGGGGGCTGCTCGAAGCGACGCTCGTCCGGATGGGCGCCGGGCTCTCCACCGTGCAGTACGAGGTGGTGGAGATCCCTCCCACCCCGGAAAAGCTGGCAGGCGTACCGTCAGTCACAGGGGGGGCCGCTCCCCCGCCCCGTCCGGTGCGCCTGAACGAGCGCTTCACCTTCGAGACCTACGTGGTGGGAGAGTCCAACCAGCTCCCCGCGGCGGCGGCCCAGGCGGTGGCCGAGGACCCGGGCCATCTCTACAACCCGCTGTTCATCTACGGGGGCACCGGGCTGGGGAAGACGCACCTGCTCCACGCGGTGGGCAACAAGATCCACCAGCACACCCCGGAGGCGCGGATCGTCTACCGCTCCACGGAGGACTTCACCAACGAGTACGTCGAGGCGGTCCGCGACCACAAGATGCCGGAGTTCCGGCGTCGCTACCGCGAGCAGTGCGACGTGCTGCTGATCGACGACATCCAGTTCCTCGGCAAGCGCGAGGAGACGCAGAAGGAGTTCTTCTACACCTTCAACGCGCTCCACGAGATGTCCAAGGCGATCATCCTCACCTCGGACGCGGTCCCGGCGGAGATCCCCGGGCTGGAGGACCGGCTCCGCAGCCGCTTCACCATGGGGCTGCTGACGGACATCCAGGAGCCGAACTACGAGACGCGCATCGCCATCCTGAAGAAGAAGGCGGACCTGGAGCAGCTGGACCTGCCGGACCGCGTCTGCCACTTCATCGCCCGGCATGTGCAGCGCAACGTCCGCGAGCTGGAAGGCGCGCTGGTGAAGATCTCCGCCACGCACAGCCTCACCCACCAGCCGGTGACCGAGGAGTTCGCGGCCCAGGTGCTCAAGGACATCCTCCCCAGCCAGCGCCCGCTGGACGTGGAGCACATCCAGCGCGAGGCGGCCCGCTACTACAAGGTCGCGGTGGAGGAGCTGAAGCAGGACCGGCGGACCAAGGCGCTGGCCCACGCGCGCGCGGTGGCAATGTACCTGTCGCGCAAGCTCACCAAGAGCTCCTTCCCGGAGATCGCCGCCCACTTCAACAAGGACCACTCCACCGTCATCTCCGCGGTGCGGAAGGTGGAGAGCTCCCGCGAGAACGACGCCGCGGTGAAGAAGCAGCTGGAGGACCTCGAGGTGAAGCTGGGCGTGGGGTAACCGGTTTCAGCGCCGCGCCGCCGGCGCCGCGTCCGATGGCCAGGCAGGGCTTCGACGATCCGGCGCGAGGCCCTTCACCGCTTCGCCTTCGGCAGCGGCGCCAGGCGCTGGGTCAGGTTCAGCGTCTTCCCCGGCTCGATCTTCACCTCCAGCCGTCGCGCCGGCCCGGAGTCGGGCACCAGCGTGAGGCTGTGCGGGCCGGGGGGGAGCGTGACCTCGGTCAGCGGCGTCTGGCCGAGCACCTCCCGGCCTTCCATCACCTTGCACCGCGGGGTGGTGTTGAGCGTGAGCGCGCCGGCCTTGGCCTCCGGCTTCGGGTCGGGCGGGGGCGGCGTGGGCTCCGGCGGCGGCGGCTTCACCACCACCACCACCGGCTGGGTGACGATGGTCGGGTTGGGCGGCGGCGTCCGCGACAACGCCAGTACCGCCGCCACCCCGCCCACCGCCAGCACCGCGGCGATCCGGAGCGCCCACTTGGTCGTCGAGCCCCCACCCCTGCGCGCCGGCGCCGACAGCGCTGGCTCGGAGGTTCCGGAGTCACCGGGCCGGTCCGCGCTGTCGACGCGGTCCACCCGGTCCGTGCGCTCGGTTTGAGCAGTCTGCTCGGCCTTCCGGGCCGGGATCACCTCGTCGGCGTCGAACGCCGCGGCGGCCTGCTCCGGCGTGAGCGCGCCGTTCAGCGCCGCCGGCTCGGAGTCCTTCCGGGCGTGGACCGGCGGCGGCTGCACCGGCGTGGTAGCCACTACGTCCATCATCGGGTCGTCCGGCAGGTACTCCGGGTCGGTCTCGGGGACGCTCAGCTCCGGGAAGACCGCGCCGGCGTCCTCGGTGAGGGTGTGGGCGGCCTTCTTGTAGTCCTCGGTGACCTCGGCCTTGCCGGCGGAGTCCAGCAGGCGCCTGGTCGCGTCGATGCGCTCCGCGAACAGGCCCTTCATGAACGAGGCCCGCTTGTCCTGGTCGTACATCCACTTGGCGGCCACGTCGTCCAGGGCGCGCGCCATGGCCCGGGCGCTGGCGAACCGGTCCGTGCGGTTCCGCGCCAGCGCCTTGAGGACCACCTCCACCAGGCCGGAGGGGATCTTCCGCTGGAGCGCGTCCGGGCGGGGGATGGGCGCGGCGAGGATCCGCTCCATCTCCTCCGTCTCGGTCTCCGCGGCGAAGAGGCGCTTCCCGGTGAGCAGCTCGAACAACACCACGCCCATGCAGAACACGTCGCTGCGGCCGTCCAGGGCCTCGCCGCGCACCTGCTCGGGGGACATGTACCCGGTGGTGCCCTTCACCATCCCGGCGGTGGTGCGGCCCAGGCTCCCGCGCGCCTTGGCGATGCCGAAGTCCAGCAGCTTCACCCCGCCCTCGTACGTCACCATGACGTTCTTCTGGGCGACGTCGCGGTGGATGATGGGCGACTCGCGCCCGGCGGAGTCCTTGATGGTGTGCGCGTAGTGCAGCGCGTGGCAGATCTCCCGGCAGACGGAGACGGACAGCCCCAGCGGGATGAGCCGCTTCCGCTTCTGGCAGACGGCGCTGATCTGGTTGAGGTTCTGCCCCGGGATGAACTCCATCGCGATGTACGCGGCCTCGCCCTCGCCGCCGAGGTCCAGCACCTGCGCGATGTTCGGGTGGTGGAGGACGGAGGTGATCCGCGCCTCGTCGTAGAACATCTTGATGTAGCTGTCGTTGGTCTTGACGTCCGGGAGGATGCGCTTGACCACGACGAACTTCCGGAAGGCGCCGGCGCCCTGGGTGAAGCAGAGGAACAGCTCGGCCATGCCGCCCACCGACAGCTGGGTGAGCACCTCGTAGCTGCCGATCTTGTCGCCGCGGTACATCTCGCCGTGCGGCAACCCGATCGTCGACGAACTGGCGGCGGTCTCCCGCTCCGGCATGGGTCGGGGAGCGTATCGCCTTTCTGTGGGTACTGCTGTGGGTCGTTGGTTGGGGACCATGGGGGAGCGTGTGGGCCGGCCGCCTGGCGGGCGTCCAGCTGTGGAATGCTGGGGACTGGCGGCCCGGCGCTCCACAACCCACCGGGGCATGATTTCATCGCTGCGGCGCCGATCTCCGGAGTTGTCCCCAACTTTCAGGTCCCTACCTCCACGACCACTGTGATCCGATCAGGACACTCAATATGGAAGACGTGGTGGTCCGGCGCGTTGGCGGTGCTGGCGCTGGCCCTGACGCCGGCGTGCCACGAGGAGGGGACGTCCACCTCCCTCCGGCCCATCCAGGTCGAACCGGCGTCGCTGGACTTCGGTGACCTGTACCCCGGACTGCAGACGACCCAGTCCTTCGAGATCCGGAACTCCGGACGAAGCGACCAAGCCCTCCGCTTCGTCCCGCCAGCGCCCCCATTCTTCCTGGTCAACCGGCCCTCCATCGCCTCCTCCGGCCCCACGCAGGTGGCGGTGGTCTTCGCGCCGGCGGACGCCACCGAGGCCGCCGGCGAGCTGGCGGTTCAAGGCGAGCTGGGTGGACCGCAGGTGATCCACCTCACCGGCAAGGGCAAGCCCATCCCTCCCTGTCCGGTGGCGGTCACCTGCACCGAGGAGACGTTCGACCCCATCCTCGAGCACTGCGTCCGCCGCACCCTGCCGGACGGCACCGGCTGCGACCCCCACAACGCCTGCCTGACCGGAGGGACCTGCAAGCAGGGCGTCTGCCGCGGCGCGCCGGTGATCTGCGACGACGGGAACGCCTGCACGCTCGACGTGTGCAACCCGCTGGACGGCTGCCACGCCCTGCCGGCGCCGCCGTGCCCGTCGTTCGGGTGCGCGGTGGGCCGGTGCGACCCCCAGCAGGGCTGCGTGACGGACCAGGCCCCGGACGGGACGGTGTGCGGCCTGGACGCGACGTGCGACGCGGCGCCGATCTGCATCGCCGGGCAGTGCGTGGTGCGCGACCCGCCGGACGGGTTCGTCTGCCAGAAGGCCTCGCCGTGCCAGGGAGAGGGCCGCTGCGCCGGGAGCACGTGCGTCGTCCCGCCGGCGTCCCCGCTGTCGCCGAACTGGTCGGTGGACGCGACGTTGACGGGCGGCCAGGAGCTGCACGACTTCATCCTCGAGGCGGACGGCCGGATCTCCCTCTCCGGCTGGTTCGAGGTCCCCATCCTCCGCGCCAACTCGTCGGGCGCGATCGCCCCGCCGGGGTTCAGCCGCCGCTGCATCCTGTGGAACGACCGGGTGGTGTGCCTGGACTACCCGTGGCGGTACGACCACCCGGACGGCTCGGTGGACTTCCACCAGGGCACGGTCGCGATGCTGGAGCTGGACACCGCGCAGACGCTCTGGCGCTACGACCTCCCGGCGGAGCGGCCCGACTTCGTGGCGATGACGGAAGGCATCGACACGCTGTTCCTGGCGCGGGTGGCGGTGCTCGCCTCGGACCGGTTCGCCATCCTCTTCGAGGGGTACCCGAAGGGGACCAACAACCGCTCCCACCCGGCGCCGTGCCGGAACTACTTCCTGGTGCTGCTGGACGCGCGCGGGCACATGGTGTCCGCCAACAAGCTCGAGGACCCGTTCCTCCAGCGGTGCGACCACCCGCACCCGTACGGGTTCTCGTCGGACGCGGACGGCAACCTGTACATCCACTTCGCCCCGTCCGAGCCGGGCGGGGCGCCGCTCACGCCGCTGTCGCCCAGCATGTACATGTCGTTCACCCGCGAAGGCCTCCAGCGGTGGCGGCGGGACGAGACGTGGGTGGGCGGGGAGATCGCCGTCGCCAACGGCCGCCTCTACCCGGAGCGGGGGGACGCGGTGCTCACCACCGCGGACGGCACGCGGGTGGCGTCCACGCCGCTGCAGGGCCGGAGCATCGTGGCGGCGGACCGGGTGGTGCTGGGGCCGCAGCCGTGGGTGCCGGGCGGGACGCTGGTGGGCCTCAACCCGGACTTCACCACCCGGTGGACGCGGTCGCTGCCCGGGTCGGACGTGTTCCTGACCCAGGAGATCCGCCTGGCGAAGTGGCAGCCGAAGCCGCTCGACCTCCCGGAGACGGTGGCGCTGGGCTTCGCCACGGTCGACGGGACGCGGACGTTGTCCGCCTGGCGGGTGGCGGACGGCAAGCCGGTGTGGAGCTGCGTGGTGCCGGCCAACTTCCGCGGCGACCCGGACCTGTTCGAGCTGGTCTCCGGCAAGCTGGGCCTGATGAGCGGCGCGCAGACCTGCGGCCGGTGCGACCCGCCCTACGCCCTCTCCAGCGCGGCCTTCAGCGTGTTCGACGTCCCCACGCTGTCGCCCATCGAGTCGCCCTGGCCGGGCACCTTCGCCGGTCCGTCGCACGACGGCCACGAGAAGACGGTCTTTCCGCCGCCGGGGCCTTCGCCGTGAGCCAGCGCCGGCGCCCGGAGCTAGAACATCCCCATGGCGCGGAGCGCGAGCACCGCGCCGCCGAGGACGAGGAGCGCCACCAGCGTCCCGACCACGACGAACACCGCGGTGCGGACGCCGGTGGGGTTGGGCTCGGAGTCGGGGGCCTCCACCACGCCGGTGATGCCGCTGATGGAGGTGGAGTGGGGGCCGGCGGTGGGGTCGGAGGGCTCGGAGATGTCGGAGACGTCGCCCACGGGACCGGTCTCGCTGATGCTGTCCATCAAGGCGGCGGCGGGGTCCATGTCCTGCCGGGCGCGCTTGCCGCTGGGGAGGCGGGGGACGGGCCGCGTCACGTTGGGGTTCTCGCCCGGGCGCGTCCGGCCATCGTCCTTCTCGTCCTGCTGTGGGTCCTCGCGAGCGGCCCCGGCGCGAGGGACCTTGTCGCGCTCCCGGTCCGACGACGGGGGGCGCCGCCCGCCCCGGCCGGGCCGGACCACCGTCTCGTCGTCGAAGGAGGTCTGGCGGCCAGACGGCGTGCGCGCCTTGATCGGCACGTCGCCCGGGTCCGTCCGCTCCGACTCGCCCGGGGCCGGCATGTCGTTCGAGATGGCGGTCCGGAGGTCTGACGCCGGCGGACCGGCCGAGACCCCGCGCTTGGGCACCGGCGCGGAGATCAACGGGTCGATGCGGACGGGCCGGCTCTCGGGGAGCTTGTCGCGCTCGGGCACCGCCGCGGAGATCTGCGGCACCTTCCCGAAGTTGGTCTTCTCCCCGAAGTTGAGGTCCTCCAGGAGCTCCGCGGTCTGCTGGCGCCGGCGCTCGAAGTGGCGGGTCATGAACTCCGCGCTCTCCTCCGGGTGCCAGAGGTTGCTCCGGCTCACCTTCTCGATGGCGCGGGCGAACTCCAGCGCGGTGGCGAAGCGCTCCTCGCGCACGTGGGCCAGCGACTTGAGCACCACCGCGTCCAGCTCCCGCGAGATCTCCGGGTTCCCCTCGGACGGCGGCGGCGGGGCGGCCTTGAACACCGCCAGCATCCCCGCCTCCGGGTCCTTGTCGTAGTACAGCCGCATCCCCGTGAGGCACTCGTGCAGCACCACCCCCAGCGAGAACACGTCCGAGCGCGGGTCCAACTCTTCGCCGCGGATCTGCTCCGGGGACATGTAGCCGGACGTCCCCTTCACCTTGCCGGCCGCGGTGCGGGTGATGCGGCCCACCGCCTTGGCGATGCCGAAGTCGAGGAGCTTGGTCAGCCCCTCGTACGTCACCATGATGTTCTTCTCGGCGACGTCGCGGTGGATGACCTGCCGGGGGCGTCCCACCGGGTCGCGGAAGACGTGCGCGTAGTGGAGCGCCAGCGCGGTGTCCCGCACCGCCATCAGCGACAGGCCGATGGGGATGGACTCGTTGGCGTCTCGGCAGGCGCGCGCCACCTCGATCAGCGTGGCGCCGGGGACGAACTCCATGGCGAGGAAAAGCTCGTCGTCCTGCGTGTCCAGGTCGTAGACCTGCGCGATGTTCGGGTGGCTGAAGGCGGCGGTGATCTTCGCCTCGTCGAGGAACATCTGGACGATGTCCTCGTCCGCCTTGATGTCCGGGAGGATCTGCTTGAGCACCACCAGCTTGCGGAACCCCGCGTGCCCTCGCTGGAAGGCGAGGAAGATCTGCGACATCCCTCCGGAGGAGAGCTGGCACAGCACCTCGTACTTGCCGAGCTTTCGGCCCGTGTAGCGGTCCGGAGCCAGCGGCAGGGTCTGCGACGTCATTCGGGCGCGCGAGGATACATCGGAGTGGCGAAAAGCCTCACCCCTCACACTGGCCGGGGCAAGGGCACCGGATGCACTGGACCTGGTGGCACTTGCCGCCGCCGGGGCACTGGGACGCCTGGTGACAGCCGGGGACGCACTCCTTGGGCCCGCCGCAGCCCTCGCAGACCTTCCCGCCCGGACAGTCCGTGTCGGTGGTGCACTGGCCCAGGGTGGCCCGCGGTGGGGGCGCCGGCGTCGTCGTCTCCGGCGGGGGAGCGGGAGGCGGGGCCGGGGCGGGGGCGGCGCAGCCGAGGGCGAGGAGGGTGGCCAGGGTCAGCAGGGAGCGGAGCATCCGCCCATCCTTCCCCGGCGCCGTGCTAGAGCAAAGCGTCATGAACACCCCGCAGGACCGAGAGAAGGCCCACCAGATGGTCGCCGCCGGCGCGAAGCTGGTCGACGTCCGCACGCCGAACGAGTTCGCCGCCGGGCACCTCGACGGCGCGGTGAACATCCCGCTCCAGGAGTTGCCGAAGCGCTTCCAGGAGATCGGCTCGCCCTCTACCGCGGTGGTCCTCTACTGCGCCAAGGGCCCCCGGTCCGCGATGGCCGAACAGTTCCTGCGGCAGCAGGGCTTCGCCGAGGTCCACAACCTGGGCGGCATGGGCGCCTGGTAGCCGGGCCGGGGCTACTTCTTCTTCTTCTTCGGGTGGGGCCGGTGGCAGTAGCACCGGCACTCGCCGGCGCCGATGCAGCCCAGGCCCACGCACTCGTCGCAGGGGAGCGACTGTCCGGGGTCCCAGCGGTCCTTCCCGTAGTAGGCGTCGAAGGCGTTGCCGTTTCCCGCGACGACGGAGTCCTCTCCGCGGGAAGAGACGTAGGCGGCGAACCCCCAGGCCGCCAGACCGGCGGCCATCACCAGCAGGGCTAGAGTTGTCAACATGGCGTTTTCACGAGCCTTTAAGCGTAATCGCCGCGGACGTCAACCGCCCAGCGATGCGTTGACGGGGGCAGTGCCGACACGCTAGACCGCGCCGTCCCGCGTTGAGGGTCACGCCATGGAATTCCGCATCGCCGCCGACGAGCTGAGGAAGGCGCTCAACCGCGCCCAGGGCATCGTGGAGCGGAAGACCACCATGCCCATCCTGGCCAACGTGCTGGTCAACGCCACCAAGTCCGGGGTGACGGTGACCGCGTTCGACCTGGACACCGGCGTGGTGAGCGAGCACGCGGCCGAGGTGATCAAGCCGGGCGCCGTCACCATCTCCGCCAAGTACGTCTACGACATCGTCCAGAACCTGCCCGAGGCGCAGGTCACGCTGAAGAAGACGAACAACAACTACGTGGAGATCTCCTCCGGCACCGCCCACTTCAAGATCGTGGGGATGGCGCCCGAGGAGTACCCCAAGCTCCCGAAGGAGGAGAACGCGCCGCTGGTGAAGCTGAACGGCGCGGTCTTGCTGGAGATGATCCGCAAGACGGCCTTCGCGATCTCCACCGACGAGACCCGCTACATCCTCAACGGCGTCTACTTCGAGCCGCGCGAGGCCGGGAAGGTGCGGATGGTGGCCACCGACGGGCACCGCCTGGCGCTGGTGGAGCGGGAGCTGGAGGGGGACTTCAAGCTCAAGGGCGGCGTGATCATCCCGCGCAAGGGCCTCTTGGAGCTCAAGCGGCTGCTGGAGGAGGCGCCGGAGGCGGAGTGCCACCTGGGCTTCGCGGAGAGCTCCGCGCTGTTCAAGAAGTCCGGCCTCACCATGGTGATGCGGCTGATCGACGGGCAGTTCCCCGAGTACCAGCGCGTCATCCCCAAGGAAGGCGAGCGCAAGCTGGCCGTGCCCAAGACCCGGCTCATCGAGGGGCTCAAGCGCACCGCCCTGCTCTCCGCGGACAAGTCCAACGCGGTGAAGATCAGCCTCTCCGAGAACCTGCTCCGCATCACCTCCCACAACCCGGACCTGGGCGAGGCCAAGGACGACATGGAGGTCGCCTACCGGGGCGCGGAGATCACCATCGGCTTCAACGCCCGGTACCTGCTGGACGTGCTGAGCGCGGTGGACACCGAGGAGGTCGCGCTGGAGCTGGGCGACGAGCACAGCCCCGGCGTCCTCCACGCCCCCGGCGACGGCAGCTACACCGCGGTCGTGATGCCGATGCGCGTCTAGCAGGGCGATGCCCGAGCGCGCGGTCAAGACCGACTCGCTGCGGCGCCGCCTGGAAGGGCGGGCGGACCTCCTGGATGCGGCCGCGCTGCGCTACCGCGCGCTCCGCAACGCCCTCTCGCGCGTCGTCTTCTGGCGGGACCGCCTCCGCCGCAACGCCGAGGTGCTGCGCGCCACCGCCGGGGCCCAGGTGGAGGTGGAGGAGGTGCTGGCCTCCGCGCTCCGCCGCGCCGACGCCGAGGGATGGCCGCCGGACGACCCGTGGGTGCGGCAGCTCCACGCGCTGAAGGCGTCGGCCTCGGAGCTGGCCCAGCTCGCCGCGCGCCGGCTGAAGACGCCCCCCGGGCAGCCGCTGGCGGTCCTGCTGGGCGACCTGGAGGCCTTCCTGGCGGGGCCGCGGAAGATCCGCCCCGGCCAGCGGTGGGCCGCCGCGCTGGAGCTCCTCCCCCGGAACCTGCCCGAGCTGCGCGAGCTGGAGGCCGACGCCGGCTTCGTCGAGGAGCTGTTCCGCCGCCCCTTCGACCCGCGGGCCGCGCTCCCGCTCTCGCCCGAGGAAGCGCGTGCCCTGGCGGAACGGCTGCCCGCGGCCGAGGACGCGCTCCAGGCCATCTGGAAACGGGTGGAGCGCGCCGACCCCTCCGGCGGCCTGCTCCGTTTCCTCCAGCGCCGCGCCCGCCGCGCCCCCCGCGGCGAGCCGCAGAACGGCCCAGAGGACCTGCTGCAGGCCGCCTTCTGGATGGACGTGGCCCGCGCCCGGCTGCGCGCGGTGGTGGACGAACGCTTCACCCCGGTGGCCATCCAGGAGCCGGAGCTGCTCCAGGTCTTCGAGTGGGTCGTGGCCCGGGAGAAGGACCCGGACGCCCCGTCCCCGAAGCCGCTCCCCCGTGGGCGGGCCCCGCTGCTGGAGCTGGCCCACGCCTTGTGGCAGCTCCCCAAGGCCGCCGGCGCGGTGGCGCGCGGGGCCGGCGCCTCCGGCACTCGCCCCAGGCCGGCGGCGGCGCTCTCCCGCGAGCGGCGGGAGCGATTGCAGGACCTGGCGCGGCGGGCGGACGCGGCTCCTCCCTCGCCGGACGCGGACCGGCTGCGCGACGCGCTGTGGATGTTCATCCGCATCCGGGCCGCCGCGGTGGGCCCGCTCCCCTCGGCGCCGGCCGACCGAAGCTTCGAAGCGCTCGTCGCGCGGGCCTGGTAGAGACGGGCCACGTGCTCCTGCGTTCGCTGACCGTCGGGGACTTCCGCAACCTGGCCCAGGTGGAGCTGGCGCCCTCGCCCGCCGCAACCGTGGTGGTGGGCCCCAACGGCCAGGGGAAGACCAACCTGCTGGAGGCGATCTACTTCCTGTGCACGCTGCGGCCGCTGCGCGCGGGCAAGCTGTCGGAGCTGGTGCGCTTCGGCGCGCCGGGCGCGTTCGTCCAGGGCACCTTCTCCCTGCGCGGCGCCGACCGCACCATCCGGGTGGAGGTGCAGGACGGGGCGCGGGTGGCGCTGGTGGACGGCAAGCGCGCCGCCACGCTGCTCGACTACTTCGGCGGCGTCTCGGTGGTGGCCTTCACGCCGGACGACCTGGAGGTCATCAAGGGCGCCCCCGACCAGCGCCGCGCCTTCCTCGACCGCGCCGTCTTCAACCGCTTCCCCGCCTACCTCGACGAGAGCCGCGAGTACGCCCGCGCGCTCAAGAGCCGCAACAAGCTGCTCCGCGACGGCGCGGAAGGCGCCTACCTGTCCGCCTTCGACGAGGCGCTGGTCCGCGCCGGCGCCAAGCTCTGGGTCCGGAGGCGGGCGCTGATGACGGAGCTGGCGCCGCGCGCGGAGAAGGCCTTCGCCGCCATCGGCCGCGCGGACCAGCCCGCCCGCTACACCTACGCGCCCAGCCACCTCGGCAGCTCCCTGGTCTTCGACACGGCGACCGAGGGCGAGCTGGCCGAGGCGTTCTCCCTGGAGCTCGGCAGGCGCCTGGAGCGAGACCAGGAGCGCGGCTTCACCTCCGTGGGGCCGCACGCGGACGACCTCGGCGTCTTCCTGGGGGAGCGCGGCGCGCGGGCGTTCGCCTCCCAGGGCCAGCAGCGGGCGTTCGTGCTGGGGTGGAAGATCGGCGAGATCGAGAACCTCCGGGAAGCCCACGGGATGCTGCCGCTGTTGCTGCTGGACGACGTGTCCTCGGAGCTGGACCCGGAGCGGAACGCCTTCCTGATGGGGTACCTGGCGCACAGCGGCGCGCAGGTCTTCTTGACCACCACGGACGCTGACCTGGTGCGTCGAGCAGCCGGTCCCGGGGCCCTGTGGTTCCAGGTCCGGCGAGGCGTGGTTGACTCGTTGGATTTCACCGTTAAATCAATGACTTGAGGCTCCTCGCGCCGCTTTACGGTGGGGGGCCGAAATGGTACGGGAAACACGTGTCGAACCCACCGCAGGCGCCCACCGAACGGACCGAGTACAGCACGGCCTCCATCACGGTCCTGGAGGGCCTGGAGGCGGTCCGCAAGCGCCCGGGCATGTACATCGGCGACACCAACGTCTACGGGCTGCACCACCTGGTCTACGAGGTGGTGGACAACTCGGTGGACGAGGCGCTGGCCGGCTACTGCACGGACATCGACGTCGTCATCCACGTCGACAACTCGGTGTCGGTGAAGGATGACGGGCGCGGCATCCCGGTGGGCCCGCATCACACGGTGAAGGGGATGGACACCGTGGACGTGGTGATGACCAAGCTCCACGCGGGCGGGAAGTTCGAGAACCAGGCGTACAAGGTCTCGGGCGGGCTGCACGGCGTGGGCG
>Ga0134122_10002379_pt1 | contig 13800 bp, 8 predicted proteins | sample KB302_FD_96461 | JGI IMG/M metagenome (GOLD analysis project Ga0134122, IMG submission 96461) | Terrestrial soil microbial communities without Nitrogen fertilizer from Kellogg Biological Station, Michigan, USA - KB3-0-2 | ecosystem: Environmental > Terrestrial > Soil > Unclassified ... | reverse complement strand
TTCCTCTACGACAACACGGTGGGCGACGGCCCCTACAACGCCTGGGTCGATCCCATCCTCACCAACGAGTGGCAGCTCTTCGGGTGGACGAACGTGGCGCAGATGGGCAAGCTCGGGATGCCGGGGGTCTTCACCCACGGCGATTTCGACACCTGGAGCCCGGGCTATCTGATGTTCATGGCGGCGATGCACAACGGCGTGTCGCGGCTCTACGAGACCTTCGGCAACGGCGGCGCCGATACCGAAACGCGCGAGCTCGATCCGGGCGAGACGTCCCGCACCTGGTATCGCCAGGACCCTCCCTACCGCACCGTTTCCTGGTCGCAGCGCAACAACAACAACTATGAGGAGACCGGTCTCCTGGTTTCGCTGGCTTTCGTGGCGGAGAACCGCGAGCCGCTGCTGCGGAACTTCTGGGAAAAGAGCAAGCGTTCGATCGCCAAGCCGGAACGGGAAGGGCCGGCGGCATACGTCCTGCCCGCCGACGACCGGCGGCCGGGGGCCCAGGCCGAGCTGCTCCGCGTTCTGCAATTGCAGCACGTCGAGATCTCGCGCGCCGACCGGGAGCTCACGGTGACCCTGGAGAGCAAGAGCAAGACGTCCGAGAAGAGCGCCGCGAAAGATCCGGAGCCGAAGGCCGGCGGCAAGGACACGGCCAAGGACAAAGCCCCCGCTACACGAACGTTTCCCGCCGGCAGCTACGTGGTGCGCATGGACCAGCCCTTCAGCCGCGCCGCCGACGCTCTGCTCGACCGCCAGTACTGGAGCCCGGACGATCCGCAGAAGCACCCGTACGACGACACCGGCTGGAGCTTCCCCGCTCTCTTTGACACCGAGGCTGTCCGGGTCACCGACCGCAAGGTGCTGGCGGCGCCGATGAGCCGCGTCGAGGCGCCGGTCCGGCCGCGCGGCGGCGTCACGGGCGGCGGCCCCGCGTTCGTCGTCGCCCAGCACGGGGACGATGCGATGTTCAGCTTCCGCTACGCGCTCGGGGACGCCACGGTCGAGGCCGCGGCCGAGCCGTTCAAGGCCGCGGGGCGCAACTATCCGCGCGGCACCTGGCTGGTGCGGGGAATCGCGAGGGACGCGATCGAACGCGCCGCCGCCGCGGCCGGCGTCGCGGTGGACGCGGCCGCCGCGACGCCGAAGGTGGCGACGCGGCCGGTCGCCAAGCCGCGCATCGCGCTGTTGCACACCTGGCTCGACGCCCAGACAGAGGGCTGGTGGCGCCAGCGCCTCGATCTGCTGAAGATTCCATACGACTACATCAGCACCCAGGACGTCGCGGCCGAGCCGAGCCTCGCGGCGCGCTGGGACGTCATCCTCTTTCCGCCGGTGGGGTTCAGGGATCCGCTGCGCATCGTCATCGGCCTGCCGATGTGGGGCGAGCCGATGCCCTGGAAGACGACGCCGGAGACTCCCAACCTCGGGCGCATCGACTCGACCGACGATCAACGGCCCGGACTGGGATTCGCCGGGCTCGACCACCTGCGCCGGTTCGTGGAGGGGGGAGGCCTGCTGGTCGGCGTCGAGGATACGGCGCAATTGATGATTGTCACCGGCATGGCTCCCGGCGTGCGCGTCGCGGACTCCGGAAAGCTCCGGGTCGTCGGCAGCGTGCTCGATGCGCGTTTCCCCGACGCCTCCTCGCCGATCGCCGACGGCCTCGGCGACCGCCTTTCGGTCTACAGCTCCGAGGGCATGAGCTTCGAGCTGAGCAATGCGGTGCGGGGCGGCTGGTCTGAAGAGGAAGGCGATCGCCCGACCGGCCGCGGCGGCCCCAACGACGCGGACGCAGCACAGGGGAGGTCCCCCCAGCCGCCGCAGCCCACGCCGGCGAAGGTGGAGCGCTGGGAGGCGCGGCCGCTCGGGATCGAAGAGCTGCGCCACAACCCCGGCGTGATTCCCGAGGCGTTCCGCCCGCGGACGCTGGTGCGTTTCGGCGACGCCGACGAGCTGCTGGTTTCCGGCCTGCTGGAGCACGGCGGCGAGCTGGCGCGCCGCGCCGCGGTGGTCGAGGTTCCCCTCGGCAAGGGGCACCTGCTGCTCTTCGCCATCAACCCGATCTGGCGCGGCTCGACGATCGGCAGTCATCCCCTGGTGTGGAACGCGATTCTCCAGCATCAGTCGTTCGCTCCGCCGGCTTCCTCAGGGCAGCCTGCCGCGCGCTGACGGGAGGGCGCTCCGGCGGACGCCAACGATGCGAGCCTGCGCGTTCCTGACCATGGACAGCCTGCAGGGCTTTGTCAGCGACGACGAGCTCGCCTGGGAGCCCCTTCGCGAGCTGGGGTGGGAGGTGACCGCCGTTTCCTGGCGGCGCCGGGACGTGGACTGGAGCCGGTTCGCGGCCGTCGTCATCCGCACCACCTGGGATTACCACCTCGACGCCGATACCTTTCTACAGGTCCTGGAGAGCATCGACGGCTCGGGGGCGCGCCTCGCGAATCCGCTGCCGCTGGTGCGGTGGAACGCCAAGAAGACCTATCTGCGGGACCTCTCGTCTCGTGGGTTGCCGGTCGTGCCGACGGTCTGGGGCGTGAGCCCGAGCGCCGGCGGCATCCATCGGCTCTGCGACGAGCTGGGCTCGGAAGAGATCGTGATCAAGCCGGTGATCAGCGCGACCGCGCACGACACCTATCGGGTGGGACGCCGTCAGGGTCCGGACGTGGCGGCGGAAATCGCGGCGGTCTTTTCGGAGCGCGAGTACATGGCGCAGCCTTTCGTGGCGAGCATCGTCGACGAGGGAGAGCACTCTCTCTTCTATTTCGGAGGCGAATACAGCCATGCCGTCCGCAAGACTCCAAAGCCGGAGGATTTCCGCGTGCAGGAGGAGCATGGCGGTCTGATCGTGCCGGTCGGCCCGCCGGCAGGCCTCATCGCGCTGGGCCGCCGGTGCCTCGCGGCGCTGGATCACTCGACGCTCTACGCGCGGGTCGATCTCGTCCGTCTTCCCGCGGGCGACTATGCGCTCATGGAGCTGGAGCTCATCGAGCCGTCGCTCTATTTCCGGATGGATTCAGGCGCCGCCCGCCGGTTCGCGCGTGCCTTGGATGCCTGGATGGATCACCCACGGTAGAAGCCCATCGCCAGGCTGGCGGGAAGTGCAGTTGAGATCCTGAAACCGCTCTCCCCGCTCCGCGCGAGTCGTATCGGCGGAGCGGGGTGAGCGGGAGCCTCGAGGTTACGGGCTCGGGACGAAATACCCCACGACGTCCACCACGACGTGCGTGGAGCCTCCCGCGTTGAGGAACGGCCTGATCTTCAGCTTGCCGCCCAAGGAGACCATGGCGATGGTGTTGTTGGCGCGCGCCATGCCGAGGTCGAAGTTGACGGTGCTGACCGGGGTCGACGGCTCCGCGGAGAAGACCGTGAGGAAGCCGACACCGGCGGCCCCGACGGCGGTCACGTTGATCGCCACCGCGGTGGCGTTGGCCGGCACGCCACAGGCCGAGACGGCGGGGACGTCGAGCACTCGCACAGTGCCCGAAGCGATGGCCGAGCTGGGGCGCGTGTCGAGCAGCCGGCACGGAGAGACGGTGTAGAAATCGGCGCCAGAGGGAGCGCCGGCGGCCGGAGCGAGGGTCTGCATCCGGAGCTCCAGGAGAGAGCTCACGCTCGATCCGGCCTCGACCGGGCCCAGGCTCGCCTGCGCAGGTCCCGAGCTGACGTCGCTGTCGAAGCGGAACGAGACGAGGCTCGCATAGTCGAGCTCGGCGGGCGGGGTGACGGCGGTGTCGGGCACCGCGAACGTGATCCCCGTCACGTCGACGGTCGGCGTCCAATCATTGGCGGCGAAGCCGTCGCCGTCCGCGTAGGTGGCGTTCTCGATCACATGGCCGATCGTGTTGAAGGGCACGTGGATGCTCTTGATGCGGCGGTCGAAGTCGTGGTTCTGCAGCGCGTAGGCATAGCGCCACCGGGTGGCGCTCAGTTGGGTGACCTTGACGGCGAGCTGCACGTGCCCCTCGCCGGTGTCGAGCGTCCGGTTGTCGGCGCCCGGTCCCGGGGTTGTCGGGTTCACCCAGGCGTTGATGGCGGGGCCCTGGGTATAGGCGCCGACCGTGGGGAAAGTCCATACGCTGCCGGGCTTCGCCGGGGCGACCTGCCGGTAGCCCATGCTGTTGAAGATGTTGACGTCGTTGCGGATGATGTAGAAGGCCTCGACGTAGTACGAAGAGCCGGCGACCATCAAGTCGGATTCGGCGGCCTTCAGCCCGTGGGTGAAGGCGTTTTCACCCGAGCCCGAGAAGTCCTGGACGCAGTCGCCGTTCTGATCGAAATGGCTGACGATGCCGCCGCAGTGGGCCCAGATGCCGGTGGAGGCGGTGACCTCTGCGCGCGGGGCGAGCGAGCCGACGCTGTTGTTGGTGCCCGTCGAGTAGACGTCGGTGCAGCCGAGGCCGAGGACGTGCGAGTCCGTGCAGGCGCCGGCGTCGCAGCCGTTGTTGAGAGTCAGGAAGGCGTGCTTGAGGTCGCTGCGGCCGAGCGGCTCGAGGATGCTGCCGCCGTTGCTGGAGCGCACCATCTGCCAGACGAGGAAAGGATGCTGGTCGTTCCAAGGAGGGACCCCGAGGTTGGTGAACTTGCTGTACCAGGGCACGTTGGCGGTGCCGACGTTCTTCAGGTCCGCCGACGGCAGGACCACCACCACCGACCGTCCGTTCACGGTCGCTATGCCGGCCTGCCCGATGCTGGACATGTTGGTCAACGAGACGTCCACCGTGCCGGACCAGTCGCCGCAGGGCGGCGGCACGGCGCCGACGGGTGGCAGCGGACCGTCCGGCACGGGACCGACGCGCAGCGTCGCGTCGAGGTCGAGGATGCCGACCGTCATGCCGGTGTACCGCTCGTCGCCCAGTCGCTGGGCGAGGGCGGGCAGGACTCGCACGTCGGCGTTCAGGTAATGGAGCTGGCCGCGGCCGGCTTCGAAGATCCACTGCGCGTCCGCCGTGGTGAGCAGCGCCACGCCGGCGGCGTCGACGAGCTCGAGGGTGGACGACGGCCGGCCGACCCGTAGCTCGAGGTGCGAGAGATCGAAGTCGCCGGGTGCACCGCGCAGGGCAAGGCCGCCACGGTGGCGGATGGGTCCGCCCTCGAAGCCGTGGAAGCCGTCCGCTCCGATCGCGGCCCGCAAGCTGGTCGTGCCGGCTGCCTGGAAGGACGGTGCCTCCGGTGAAACCACGGAGAGCGGCTGGGCGGTATGCCCGGTGACGAGCCCCTCGACGAAGGTCGTCAGGCCGAGGCGCCTCAGGGTCGTCGTGTCGAGATCGACCGTCGTCACCGCGTCGAGGACATCCCAGGAAGCCGTGGCATATCCGTTGCCGGAGGGTGGCGCCTGGGCGCCTGCCTGCCACGGCGGGACGCCGAGAGCGAGGGTAAAGAGGAGCCCGATCCGTAGGATCGGCCATCGCGATCGGCGTTGCGACATCTCGGCCTTACTCATGCACATTCCCTCCGGAAGATCGGTTGAGTCTAGCGATAGTGCCCGAGCTCTGACAAGCGTTGCGATGGCGAAGAGAGCGGCGTCGTCTAGTCTTCGCTCTCGGGCGCCGCTTCGCGCGGCTCCTCCTCGGCGATCCACCGCGCCGCCTGCTCGGCGAGCGAGCGCTGCGCCACCGCCAGGCTCTCGGCTTCGCGCCGCATCCTCCCGTGGTGGCTCTCCGCCGGCGTGGCTTGCCGTCCCCACCGCGCAGGCGCGGTGAGGCTCCGCCCCACCCGCCAGCTTCGCGAGCGCAGGATCTCCGCCACCAGCCGGTCCAGCTCGTCGGCCTGGAGCCGGGACCGCTCGGCGTGGCGGGCGGTCGCGCCGAGCACTCGCCGTACCTCGTCGAGGCGGCGCCGGAGCGTCTCGGCCTCCCGCTGCCGGACCTGGCTTTCGCTCTCGAGCCGGCCGATCGTCTGCCTCAGCTCGTCGAGCTGCGCCGTGAGGCCCGCCACCTCTTCGAGCTGCGCCGCGGCGAGGCGCGAGGAGTCGCTCTCCGCCGCCGCGAGACGGGCGGTGAGGGTATCGTTCCAGCTCGAGATGTCGGCGTCGCGCTGGCGCAGGCGCTCGAGCTCGGCCTCGGCCGCGGCCAGAGCTTCGCGCAGGCTCGCGATCCAGCGCTCGTGGCCGACCTCGCGGTCCCGGCGCCAGGCGGCGTCTCCCTCCGCCTCCGCGCAGCGTCTGGCGAGCTCAGCCGCGCGGCGGCTCAGGGCAAGCCGTTCGCGCTCGGCGGCGGTAAACGAACGCAGCGCCGCGAGGGCGCCCGCCGAAGGGGGCGGCATCACCTCCCATTCAAGGGCGGTCCCTTCTTCGAGGGCGCGCAGCAGCGCGCTCTGGCTCGCGTTCAGGTGCTCGTCGAGCTCATGGGGGCAGGTGCATTGATGGTGGAGATCGCTCGCCACGACCTCCGCCAGCTCGTCGGCGTTCGGCGTGACGAGAGCGCCGGGCGCGAAAGGCGCCAGGCCGGCCGCGAGGGCGGCCGCGGTGTCTCGCGGGTCGCTCAGCAGGCGGTTGTAGCTCACGCACAGCCGCGGCGCACCGAGCGAGTGGCGCAACGCCGCCAGGTTGTAGACCTCCCAGAGGGCAATCCCCACGGCAAGGGGCAAGCCGTCCCGCGCTTGCAGCGACCGTGCAACTTCCAGCGGATCCCGGTAAGCGAGCACGAACACCGGCGCGGAGAGCGCGGGCCGCCACAGCGGCAACACCAGGCAGAGCCTGGGGTCCTTGAGCACCCAAGGCCGCCGCTCGTCGAGCTCCGCGACGAGCTCGCGAGCGTGCGCTTCGAACCTCCGGCGCTCGTCTTCGTCGAGCGACCCGAGATCGAGGTCGGCCACCTCCTGCCAGTTGGCGCCCGCGGCAGCCAGGATCTGCTCGTCCAGCGCCCAGGCATCCCATCGCTCCCAATAACCCCGTGCGTTCGCGCTGTCGCTCGGCTTGAGGCTCTCGGGAGAACCGGCGTAGCAGCCCATGCGACAGAGCAGGTGAGTCAGGACCGAGGTCCCCGAGCGGTGCATACCGAGTACTAGGACTTGCAAGGCGTGCGAATTGTACGCCAGGAAACGCCTCGAACGAGCAGGGGTTCGTCAAGGTTGCAGGCAGGCGGTGCCGCGTCCTTGCGCGGGCGCTGGGGGCTGCGCTAGCCTCTGCGCTCTGCATGTCCGACGATCTCCTTTCGACGCCTGCCGCGCGGCGCCGCTTCTGGCTTGCCGTCGGCCTTCTCGCCCTGGCTCTGCAAGCAGCGCTGCTGTGGATCGAGTGGCGGCCACAGCCGCGGCGGCTCTGGGGGGACGAGATCACCTACCGGGACGCCGCCGTCCAGATCCGCGCCGGGCAGGCGCCCGATCTCCACCTGCTGTGGCCGCCGCTCTATCCGCGCTTCCTCGCCGCCCTGATGCCGGTGAGCGGCGGCAGCCGCATGGCCGCCCAGATCGCCCAGATCGCGCTGCTGGCGATGGCGGCGATCTGTTTGCGCGCGCTGGGACGCGCCCTCTTTCCCGCCACCGCCGCGGCCGACGTCGCCGCCGCTCTCCTGGTGCTCGACCCGCAGGTGGCCGCCTTCACGGCTTATCTCTGGCCGGAGCTCTTTCACCTGGCGCTCTTCCTCTTCGCCTGGTGGGTGCTCGCGGCGCGCGCCGACCGTTGGCCTTGGCTCGTCGCGGCCGGCGGCGCGCTGGGGCTGGCCCTGTTGACCAAGAGCCTGCTCATGCCGTTCATTCCGGTGCTGCTCGCGCCGCTCGTTCTCGCCGGACCGCTGCGTCATCGCCTGCTGCGGCCGGCGCTGGTTCTCGGCACCTTGACGCTCACCATCCTGCCGACGCTGCTGGCGAACCGCGCCCGCTACGGAGTGGCCGCCATCGCCGATTCATCGCTGTTCAACGCCTGGGTAGGCCTCAACGACCGGACGCGCCGGAGCTTCGTCGGCGAGATCGTCGGTGACGAGTACGGCACCTACCTGCGCAGCGCGCCCGAGCCGCGGGCGCGCGACGCCGTGCTGCGCGCGAAGATCGCCCGGCTCGTCGAGGAGCGCGGGGTGGGGCAACTGCTGCGCGCCCAACTGGGACGCCAGTACTTCAGGCTCTTCCATCGCGATTCGTTCTTCACCGAGCAATTGCCGGGCGGCGGCATCGCCGCAGCGGGATACGGCTATCCGGCGCCGCCCGGTTGGCTCGCGGCGACGCTGCGGATCTGGGCGGCCTCGCTGTACGGCGGCGTGCTGATCGCCGCGGCGCTCGCCGTCGCCATGGCGCCGGCGGCTCAGCGCGCCTGGCTCGCGGTGGCGATCCTGTTCGTCGCGTACAACCTGGCGTTGTTCCTGGTGCTGCACGTCATGTCGCGGTACCGCGTCCAGCTCATGCCGGTGCTCTATCTGGGCGCCGGGGCGACCGTGGCCGGCGCCTGGCGCTCCCGGCCGCGGCGGCCGGCCGCCGCCTGGGTGGCGGGCGGCGTCATGGCCGCGGTGCTCGTTTTCCTCGCCTTCGGTGGGCAATGACCGGATCGGCGCCGGCGGAGCAGGGGCGGCACGAGGACCGTTCTTTCACGCCGGAAGAGCTCGCGGCAGGCGCGCATCGCGAGCAGGTGGGGGGGCTGTGGGATACGATGGGTGAGCTGCAGCTCTCCTTCCTGCGCGTGCACGGGCTGCGCCCCGGCATGAAGCTCCTCGACCTCGGCTGCGGCTGCCTGCGCGGCGGCGTGCGCCTCGTCGCCTACCTCGACCCCGGCAACTATTTCGGCATCGACTCCAGCCCGGCGCTCCTCGCCGCCGGCTACCACGTCGAGCTCGTGCGGTATGGCCTCCAGGCCCGCCTGCCGAACGCCAACCTCTTGCAGGACGAGAACTTCGCCGCGCGCCGCTTCGGCGTCACGTTCGACATGGTGATCGCGCAGTCTCTCTTCAGCCACCTGCCGTGGAATTCGATCCGCCGCTGCCTTGCCGAGATGGCGGTCGTGCTCGAGCCGGGCGCCGCGTTCTTCGCCACGTTCTTCGAGTGTCCCGCCGAACGCCCGGCCGCAGTGACGTGGATCCAGCAGCCCGGCGGCGTCACCACCTATCTCGACCGCGACCCATATCACTACCGGCTGGTGGATCTGGCCGCCTGTGCCGAGGGTCTGCCGTGGCGTTGCGAGGGGCTCGGGGAGTGGGGCCATCCCCGCGGCCAGCGCATGGCGCGTTTCGAGCGGCTGGTTGCCGAGCCGTGTGAGATCCGCTAGCATCCTTCGCGAAATGATGTCGTCATCGGGACGCCCTGCCACGGCGTGGATTCTTGGTGTCTTCATTGCCGCGGCGGTCTCGGCCGTCGCGCCGCCGGAGCGTTTTCGCATCGAGGTCCGCGACGACGGCGTTTACAGCGTCACCTGGGAAGCGCTGGCGGCGGCGGGCCTGAGCGGCGCGCCCGAGAGCGCCCGCCTGGCGCTCAGCAACCGTGGCGTCCCGGTGCCGATCTGGATGGAGGACGGCGGCGACGGCCGCTTCGGGCCCGGCGATCACCTCGAGCTCGTCGGCCGCCACCTCGCCGGCACCACCTCCTACTACGATCCCTACTCGCCCACCAACGTCTACGTCCTCGAAGTCCTCGCGGCGGGCGGCCAGCGGCCGGCGCGGCTGCGCGACCCCGGAAGCGAGAAGGCGGCGGCGGGGCCGGGCGCCGTGCTCGTCGCCCGCCGGCACCTCGAGCGCGACGAGCTGCTGCTGCGCTTCTCCGGCCACCAGCAGGAAGAGGAGCTGGAGCTCTGGTACTGGGCCAAGCTGACCCAGATCGATGCCGAGCCGTTTCGGCAGACGCTCGACCTCACCGACCTGGATGCGGCGGGCCGGCAGCCGCTCGAGATCCGTCTGCGGCTGCGCGGCTGGTCTCGCCCTGCTACCAAGCTGGGGGCGGTCGTCGCCGACCATCGCGTCGAGGTCACCTTCGATGGCCGCCCCGTCGGGCAGGGGGAGTGGAACAACGACGACGGTCCGCATGACCTTCTGCTGCCGCCGATCGCGGCCGCGCAGGTGGCGCCCGGCCGGCACGAGCTGGCGGTGCGCGTGCCGAAGCGGCCCGGCGCCGGCGGCGACCCCATCATCGACGTCTCCGTCGTCGACTGGATCGAGCTGGTCTACCCGCGGCAGGCGCAGCTCCGCGGCGAGCAGGCAAGGCTGGAGCTGGAGGGCGACGCGGCCCGGCTGCGCCTCGCCGCGCCGGGACGCGCCCGCGTCGTCCTCTATGGTGAGGACGGCACGCGGCGGGTGGGCCGTGCCGAGGCGCCGGGCGTCTTCGCCTTCGGACCGCTCACCGGCCGCGGCTTCGACGCGGTGGCCGACGGCCTGCTGCGCCGCCCGGACGGCATCGCTCTCGAACCGCCCTCGGCGCTCACCTCCGGCGACCATCGCGCCGACTACCTGATCGTCACCACCGCGGCGCTGCGCGCTGCCGTCGAGCCGCTCGCCGAGCTGCGGCGCCGCCAGGGGCTGGTGGTGGAGACGATCGACATCCAGGACGTCTACGACGAGCTCAACTACGGCATCCCGCATCCCAAAGCGCTGCGCGATTTCCTCGTCCACGCCTACCACGCCTGGCGCCCGCCGGCGCCGCGCTTCGTGCTGCTGGTGGGCGACGCGAGCTGGGACACCAGCGAGCATCCGGACGAGGCGCGCTATCCCGACGCCGTCTTCAATCCGGGCCAGGGGACCGCTTTCGCGCACGTCGACAGCATTTCCTACCCCCCGGATCGGCGGGCACACCGCAACCTGATCCCCACGTGGAGCTACGACACCCACGACGGGCACGCCGCCGGCGACAACTGGTTCGCGGCGGTGGACGGCGACGACGAGAAGCCCGACCTGGCGATCGGCCGTTTCCCCGTCACCACCCCCGAAGAGGTCTCGGCGATCGTCGACAAGATCGTCCGCTACGAGACCGCGGCGCCGGCGGGGGCCTGGCGGCGGAGCGTGCTGTGGATCAGCAACGAAGATACCGGCTTTCAGCAGATGAGCGACCAGCTGGCGGCGCACCTCGGGGAGCGCGGGTTCGCGGCCGAGAAGATCTATGCCCGGCAGGGAGCGGTGGCGGGCGAAGGGGACCAGCAGGCGATCCGGAGCGCCATCGAGCGCGGGCCCCTGCTCGTCCATTTCGTGGGTCACGGCGGCCGCTTCATCTGGCGCACCGGCCCGCCCGACTGGACGAAGCACCGCGACCTCTTCAACCTCGACGACGTGGATCGCCTGGCTCCTGGCGACCGCCTGCCGGTGGTGCTCGCGATGACCTGTTACTCCGCGCCCTTCGATCACCCGACCGCCGACTCGATCGGCGAGAAGTTCCTGCGGGAGCCCGGCCGGGGCGCGGTGGCCGTCGTGGCCGCCTCCTGGCGTAACTCGCCCAACTACACCCTCAGCCAGCGCCTCGTCGACGAGCTCCTGCGCGCGCCGACGGTGGGCGAGGCGCTGGAGAGCGCCAAGCGCGCCTCGGACAACCGTGACTTCGTCCAGCAGTACAACCTGCTGGGTGACCCGGCGCTCCGCCTGCAGCGGCCGCGGCTGGCGATCGAGCTCGCGGCGCGGCCGGATGCGGCCGGACGTCCGGGGATCCGCGCGGAGATCGGTGAAGCAATCTCCGGCCGCGCCATCATCGACTGGCTCGACGCCGCGGGCGAGCCGTTGCGCAGCGACGAGGTGCCGGTCTCCGGTCTGCGGTTCACCGCCACCTTCGACGGCGGCGAAGCGCAAGCCGCCGCCATCGCCGCGGTGCGCGTCTACGCCTGGGACGGGCGGACGGGGCTCGACGCCGCCGGCGAGCTGCGGCTGCCGAGCGTGCCGGCCGCCGGAGGGCGATGATGCGACGCGGTCTGGCGAGCGCCACCGTCGCGGCCTTGGCCCTCCTGGGATGTCGTACCGCTCCGCCACCGAGCCCGGCGGCGCCTCAGCCGCCGGCCGCTTCCCAGCCGCCGGCCGCCGAGCACTATCAGAACGTCCTGCACTGGACGACGGCGAGCGAGGTCGACAACTTCGGCTACGACGTCTACCGGGCGACGAAGGAAGAGGGGCCCTTCGAGCGCCTCACCCGCGATCCGATCCCGGGTGCGGGGACCATCGACGTGCCGCAAAGCTACAGCTTCGTCGACGACACCATCGACCCTCGCCGCGCCTACTATTACTATGTCGAGAGCATCTCCCTGACCGGCGCCCGCGCGCGCTTCACACCGGTGATCCGGGCGAAACCCAAGCTGCCGGAGAGCGTTCCGCCGCCCGGCCGCCGGGAAAGCACCCTCAGGCCGCACCGCATCCACCCTCTGGACAACGCGGCGGCGTATCTGATAAGAAGGGGCCTCCTTGAAGCCGTTCCTGAAGCCTTTGGGGTTGCGTTTTTCGGGATTCTTGTATAATGCCTAGCTCTTTCTGCTCGATGGAGGTGAGATGATGACCAGCAGGCCGAAGCAGTGGAAGGTTGTCTTGCTTGGAGTGTTGTTGCTCTTCGGCGGTTTGGCCGCGGCCCAGGCGGCGGACCAGCTCGCCGGGGCAGGAGGTTTCGAGCCCGTAACGTTCCCCCCCACCGGTTGGATCGTCCGCAATCAGAGCACCACGATCGGTACGAATGCCGCTTGCTGGAACCGCTTCACCACCACCCCATGGGCACCCCACACGGGCGTCGGCCATTCGGGCGCGAACTTCAACTGCACCTCCGGCACGAACACCATCAGCGGCTGGCTCATCACCTCGCAGATGACCAACCTGCAGAACGGCAACGTGGTGGACTTCTGGACGCGCAAGGGCTCGCCGGACACGTTCCCCGACCGTCTCCAGGTTCGCCTGTGCCTGGACACCTCGCCGGACTCCTGCGGCGCCGCCGGCAGCACGGGTGCAACCTCCACCGACGTCGGCAGCTTCACGACCGTGCTTATCGACATCAACCCGACGCTGATCACCGGCGTCTATCCGACGGTCTTCACGGAGTTCTCGGCCACCCTCTCCGGTCTGCCGGCCGGCCCCAACGCGGGCCGCATTGCATTCCGCTACTTCGTGACCAACGGAGGTCCCTCGGGCGCCAACTCGGACATCATCAGCATCGACGACGCCACGGTGTCGGACGCCGTCCCGGTCGAGCTCATGACGTTCGAGGTCAAGGACAAGGATTAGGCGCCCAGGCGCCCGGGGGGTTTGAGCCGGGCGAAAGCCCAAAGGACAGCAGGGACATCAAGGGATCGGCGCGAGCGCCGTCCCTGGTGTCTTTGCTGTCCTTTGAGCTCTGTGCTGGAAGTGAGCCTGCCCCTCCCTCCTTGACTCCCTCCGGTCGCGGCGGTATTTTCCGTTCCAGGTCTGTCTTTCTGTCGGCAAAGAAAAGGAGGTCGGGATGTCGCGACAATGTGGCGTGCGTCTGCTCTGCCTTATTCTGCTCCTCGCCTGGGTGCCGGGAGCCTTCGCCCAGTCTCAGGCGACGACCGGCGTCATTGAGGGGACCGTCGCGAATGAGAACGGCGGCGTGCTGCCCGGCGCGACGGTCACTTTGCGGAACACGGCGACCAACTTCGAACAGGTCGTCACCACCGGTCCTGACGGCCGCTTCCGGGCGGTGCTGCTGCCGCTCGGCCCCTACCGGCTCACCGTCGAGCTCGCGGGGTTCGCCAGGCTGGTCCGCGAGGGCATCGATCTGGCGGTCGGCCAGACGATCAACCTCAAGCTGACGCTGCAGATTTCCGCCGTCGAGGGGCTCCCCAACAACGGCCGCAACTTCCTCGACTACGTCAAGCTCACGCCGGGAGTGACCATCGTGCAGGGTCCCGACGGCGACGAGCTGTCGATCAACGGCCAGAAGGGGATCGCCAACAACATCTCGGTCGACGGCGCC
>Ga0134122_10002378_pt1 | contig 13804 bp, 11 predicted proteins | sample KB302_FD_96461 | JGI IMG/M metagenome (GOLD analysis project Ga0134122, IMG submission 96461) | Terrestrial soil microbial communities without Nitrogen fertilizer from Kellogg Biological Station, Michigan, USA - KB3-0-2 | ecosystem: Environmental > Terrestrial > Soil > Unclassified ... | reverse complement strand
CCATGATATCGCGCCCGCGCGGCGGGCCGCCCCGATATTCACCCTGTCTTGACTCGCCGCCGGGGCAGACGTACGCTTTGCACGCAGATCCTGCGCGGGAGCTCGGCTTATGACCGGGCTGAGAGGGCGGCAATCGGGCCGCCGACCGCCAACAACCTGACCTGGGTAATGCCAGCGTAGGGAGGCTTCATGAAGACCTACCTTTCCGGCTCCGATCCTTCCATTCGTGTGCCCATTCGCGAGATCGCTCTCACCAACGGCGAAAGGCTGCGCCTATACGACACCTCCGGGCCCTACACGGATCCCGATTTCACGCCGGATCTCAAGCAGGGCCTGCCCCCCCTGCGGCGCCACTGGATCCTCAGCCGCGGGGACGTGGAGCCGGGGGCGGGCGGCCGCTGGGGGCTCCGGGCGCGGCCCGGCCGGCGCGTCACCCAGCTGCACTATGCTCGGCAGGGCATCATCTCCCCGGAGATGGAGTTCGTGGCCCGCCGGGAGAGCGTGGCGCCCGAGCTGGTCCGGGACGAGATCGCCCGGGGACGCGCCATCCTGCTCGCCAACGTCAATCACCCGGAAACCGAGCCGATGATCATCGGCCGCCGCTTCCTGGTGAAGATCAACGCCAATATCGGCAACTCCGCCGTGGCCTCCTCCATCGAGGAGGAAGTGGACAAGATGCGCTGGGCCACCCGGTGGGGCGCCGACACCATCATGGATCTGTCCACCGGCAAGAACATCCACGAGATGCGGGAGTGGATTCTCCGCAACTCGCCGGTGCCGGTGGGCACGGTGCCGATCTACCAGGCGCTGGAGAAGGTCAACGGCAAGGCGGAGGCGCTCACCTGGGAGATCTACCGCGACACCCTCATCGAGCAGGCCGAGCAGGGGGTGGACTACTTCACCATCCACGCCGGCGTGCTGCTGCGCTACGTGCCCCTGACCGCGAAGCGGGTGACGGGCATCGTCTCGCGCGGGGGCTCCATCATGGCCAAGTGGTGCCTCGCGCATCACGAGGAGAGCTTCCTCTACACCCACTTCCGCGAGATCTGCGAGATCATGGCCGCCTACGACGTGTCGTTCTCCCTCGGCGACGGCCTCCGCCCCGGCTGCCAGGCCGATGCCAACGACGAGGCCCAGTTCGCGGAGCTGGACACCCTCGGCGAGCTCACCAAGATCGCCTGGGAGCAGGACTGCCAGGTCATGATCGAGGGCCCGGGGCATGTGCCCATGCACCTCATCAAGGAGAACATGGACCGGCAGCTCGAGAAGTGCCACGAGGCGCCCTTCTACACCCTCGGCCCGCTCACCACCGACGTGGCCCCCGGCTATGACCACATCACCTCCGCCATCGGCGCCGCCATGATCGGCTGGTTCGGCACCGCCATGCTCTGCTACGTCACGCCCAAGGAGCATCTGGGGCTGCCCGACAAGCAGGACGTCAAGGACGGCGTCATCGCCTACAAGATCGCCGCGCACGCTGCCGACATCGCCAAGGGGCACCCGGGGGCCCGCGAGTGGGACGACGCGCTCTCCCGCGCGCGCTTCGAGTTCCGCTGGGAGGACCAGTTCAACCTCTCGCTCGATCCCGATACGGCGCGGAAGTTCCACGACGAGACCCTGCCCGCCGAGGGCGCCAAGCTCGCGCACTTCTGCTCGATGTGCGGCCCGCACTTCTGCTCGATGAAGATCACCCAGGAGGTGCGTGACTACGCCGCCAAGGAAGCGGAAGCCGCGGCAGCCGATCCGGCGGCGGTGGCCCAGGGCCTGCGGGAGAAGGCGGCGGAGTTCAAGCGGAGCGGCGGCGAGCTCTACGTGCGGCCCGCGCCGTAGCCCGCGAGCGGTCGCCGGCCATGGATCTCGCCGATTCCCCCGCGGAGGCCGCGTTCCGCGCGGAGCTGCGCGGGTGGCTGGCCGCCCACCTGCCCGCGCACCGCGAGGTCCATCCCCCCTCTGACGACGAGCTGACCCTTCATCCCGACCGGTCCTTCGACGCCTGCCGCGCGTGGCACCGGCGCATGTACGCGGGCGGCTGGGTGGGGCTCCGCTGGCCAAAGGAGCTCGGCGGCCGCGGCGCCACCCTCGTCGAGCAGCTCATCTTCGCCGAGGAGCTGATCGCGGCGGGGGCGCCGCCCGGCGTGAACACCATCGGCCTCGGCATGGTGGCGCCGGCGCTCATGGTGCATGGCACTCCCGCGCAGAAGCAGCGGTGGCTCAAGCCCATCCTCAGCGCGGACGAGATCTGGTGCCAGGGCTTCTCCGAGCCCAATGCGGGGAGCGACCTCGCCAATCTCTCCACGCGCGCCGTCCTCGAGGGGGATCACTTCGTGGTCACCGGCCAGAAGGTGTGGACCTCCCACGCGCACCGGTCGGACTACTGTCTCCTGCTCGCCCGCAGCGAGCCCGGGTCCGCGCGGCATGCGGGCATCTCCTGCCTCCTCGTGGACATGCACGCGCCGGGCATCACCATCCGGCCCCTCCGCCAGCTCACCGGCGACTCCGAGTTCAACGAGGTGTTCTTCGACGGGGTGCGCGTGCCCCGCGCGAGCCTGGTGGGCACCCTGCACCGCGGCTGGGAAGTCGCGGTGACCATTCTCATGTACGAGCGGCAGTCCATCGGCGGCATGGTGAACCTGCACTTCTACATCGACCGGGTGCTCGCGCTGGCGCGTCGGCAGAGCGCGGATCCGGTGTCCCGGCAGCGCCTCGCCGAGCTCGTGATCGCGGGGCGCGTGCTGCGCCTCACCAATCTTCGCTACCTCACGCGCGAGCTCAATGGCCAGCCGGTGGGGGCGGAGGGTTCGGTGCTCAAGCTCACCTTCACCGAGGCCTACAAGCAGATGGCGGAGATCGCGGCGGCGATGCTGGGGCCCTACGCGCAGCTCTGGGGGGAGCAGCCCCGCGCGCCGGAGGCCGGCCGCTGGGCCTTCCAGTCGCTCTTCGCCCACCGCTTCGGGATCGCCGGCGGCACCGATCAGATCCAGCGCAATATCATCGGCGACCGGCTGCTCGGCCTGCCCCGCTAGCCCCTCACCCGGGCCCGGTGAGGACTACGCCGCGTCGGGATCGATCCCGTGCTCCTTGAGCTTCTTCCGGAGGGTATTGCGGTTGATGCCGAGGAGCTGGGCGGCGCGGACCTGATTGCCCTTGGTCTCGCGCATGACCGCGCGGAGCAGCGGCTTCTCGACCAGACCCACCATGAGCGCGTGCAGGTTGGCGGAGGCGTGGCCGCGCAGGCCTCGCACGCACTCGTGCATCTTCCGCTCGATGATCTCCTCCAGGGTCGCGTCGGCGGCCACGCCCACCGCCGCCGACACGGGGCCGATGGGAAGATGCTCCGGCATGAGCACGCCGCTGCCCGCCATCACCATGGCGCGCTGGATCACGTTCTCCAGCTCGCGCACATTGCCGGGCCAGTCGTAGCCCACCAGGCGGTCCATGGAGTCGGGGGCGATCACCCGCTCGCCGAGGGAGCCCGCGTACTTGGCGAGGAAGTGATCGGCGAGGAGCGGGATGTCCTGACGCCGCTCGCGCAGGGCGGGCAATGACAGCGACACCACGTTGAGGCGATAGAAGAGATCCTCGCGGAACCGTCCCTCCTTCATCATCGCCTCGAGGTCGCGGTGGGTAGCCGCCAGCACCCGCACGTCCATGCGGATCAGCTCGTGGCCGCCCACGCGCTCGAAGGCGCGCTCCTGCAGGGCGCGCAGGAGCTTGACCTGGAGCTCGGGCGGCATGTCGCCGATCTCGTCGAAGAAGACGCTGCCCCCGTGGGCCAGCTCGAGCTTGCCGAGGCGGCGCTCCTTGGCGTCGGTGAAGGCACCCTTCCCGTGGCCGAAGAGCTCGGACGCGAGGCGCGGCCCGGGAATGGCGGCGGCGGAGATGCCCACGAAGGGCCGCCCCGCCCGGCGGCTGTAGTGGTGGAGCGCGCGCGCCACCACTTCCTTGCCTGTGCCCGACTCGCCGCGCAGCAGCACGCTCACGTCGCTGGCGGCCACGCGGCCGATGGTCTTGTACACCTCCTGCATGGTGGGATGCCGTCCCACCAGGGCGCCGAACTCCCAGACCTCCTTGAGCCCGGTGCGGAGCGCGGCCACTTCCTGGGTGAGCCGCCGCGCGGCCAGCGCGCGCTCGGTGAGGAGCAGCGCCTCGTCGATGTCGAACGGCTTGGCGAGATAGTCGTAGGCGCCCTGCTGCATGGCCGCGATGGCGGTCTCCATGGTGCCGTGCGCGGTCATGATCACCACCAGGGCGTCGGGGCGCTTCTCGCGGAGCTGGCGCAGGAGGGTGAGGCCGTCGATGCCCGGCATGCGGATGTCGAGGAGCACGAGGTCATAGCTGGTGGCCTCCGCCTCGCGGAGGGCGGCGGTGCCGTCCTTCACCGCGGTGACGGTGTAGCCGGCGCCGCGGAACCCCTTCTCCAGGACCCAGCGGAGACCGTCCTCGTCGTCGGCGATCAGGATGAGCCCGGAGGCGGCGGTCATGGCGTCGGGCTCAGCGCGCGAGGGGAATGAAGCAGGAGACGGTGGTGCCCCGGCCCGGCTCGCTCGTGACCTGGATGGCGCCGCGGTGCTCCTCCAGGATGCGGTGGCAGAGGGCGAGCCCGAGGCCGAGGCCCTTGTCCTTGGTGGTGAAGAAGGGCGTGAACAGCTTGGCGTACGCGGCCTCGGAAATGCCCTCGCCCTCGTCCGCCACCTGCACCTCGGCCATGCTGTGCTGGCCGGCGCCCAGGTCCACCTTGGTGAACAGCGGATTCATGGACAGCCGCGAGACCAGCGTCAATCGCCCGCCGGCGGGCATGGCCTCGATGGCGTTGCGCACCAGGTTGTGGAAGACCTGCACCATGCGGTCCTCGTCGGCCAGGATGGGCGGCAGGCTCGGGTCGTAGCGGCGCTGGATCTGGACGCCGCGCTCCGCCGCCAGCTCCTGGGAGAGCAGCGCCACGCGCTCCAGGAGCTGGTGGAGGTTCAGCGGCACCGGGCGCAGCGACACCGGACGGCCCAGGTCGAGCAGCATCTCGATGATGCGGTTGACCCGGGTCACTTCCTGCAGCAGCACGTCGGTGTACTCGCCCCAGCGCGCCTCGTCCCCCAGCTCGCGCTTGAGCAGCTGCACCGCGCCGCGGATGGCGCCCAGCGGATTGCGGATCTCGTGCGCGAGGCCCACCGCCACCCGCCCCACCGCGGCCAGGGTCTCGCCGCGCCGAACCTCCAGCTCGAGCTGATGCAGGCGCGAGATGTCGCGCACCACCGCCACCGCCGCCTCGACGGCGCCGCTCCGGCCGGCCAGGGGCGCCGTCATCACGCTCACGTGCGCCACGCGGCCGTCCCCCGTCTCCACGATCGCCTCCGACTCCGAGCGGCTCTCGCCGGTGGCCAGGGTATCGGTGAGGTGCCGCACCAGCGAGGTCTCGGGGGCGAAGACCTCCTTGAGCATGCGGCCGGTCACGCGGCGAGCGGAGCGGCCCAGCAACGCCTCCGCGGCGGGATTCCACAGCACGATGCGCTGCGCCTCATCCACGCCCACCACGGCGTCGGGAAGCCCCGCCACCAGGGCCTCGTAGTCGAGGGGACTCGGCGCGCGCCCACTCATGCCAGCGCCAGGTCCGGCACCGCGTTCAGCGTGAGGGGGGCCCGCTCGCCCGCCACCAGCCGGTCGTGGCCGGCGGCGGCGATCATGGCCGCGTTGTCCGTGCAGAGCGCCCGGGACGGCACGAAGAGCTCCCAGCGCCGCTCGGCGCACTCGGCCTGGAAGGCCGCCCGCAGCGCGCCGTTGGCGGCCACGCCGCCGGTGACGAGGATGCGCCGCACGCCCAGCGAGAACGCCGCGCGCGCGGTCTTGCGCACCAGCATCTTCACCGCGGTGGCCTGGAAGGACGCGGCCACATCGGCCACCGCGCTCGCGTCGAGCGGCCCGTTGCGCTTCACGAACAAGGACACCGCGGTCTTGATCCCGCTGAAGGAAAAGTCCGGCGCGCCGTCGCTCATCTGCGCCGAGGGGAACGCGATGGCCCGGGGGTCGCCGGTCTTCGCGCTGCGCTCGACCTGGGGTCCGCCCGGGTAGCCCAGCCCCAGCAGCTTGGCCACCTTGTCGAAGGCCTCGCCCGCCGCGTCGTCACGGGTCTGGCCGATGCGGGCGTATTCCCGCGGCGCCCGCGCAAGGTAGAGCGCGGTGTGGCCGCCGGAGACCACCAGGGCCAGGAACGGATAGGTCGGCGCCGGCTCCTCGAGGAAAGCGGCGTAGATGTGGCCCTCGAGGTGATTCACGCCCACCAGGGGCAGGCGGTGCACATAGGCGAGCGCCTTCGCCACCGAGCAGCCGATGAGGAGCGAGCCCACCAGCCCGGGCCCGTTGGTGACCGCGATGCCGCCGAGGTCACCCAGGCCCACCCCGGCCTGAGCCAGCGCCCCCGTCACAACGGGAAGGATGTCCTCGAGGTGGCGCCGCGAGGCCAGCTCCGGCACCACGCCGCCGAAGGGGCCGTGCACCTTGTCCTGGGAGGCGACGATCTGGCCCAGCACCTTGCGGCCGCCGTCGAGCACGGCGGCGGCGGTCTCGTCGCACGAGGTCTCGATGCCGAGTACGAGCATGTCCTCTTCGCTTTCGCTAACGCGTGAGCTGTGACACGTGCACCAGCCGGATCCCCGCCGCCTCCCACTTCGCCACGTATTCCTTCAACAGCCGCAAGGTCAGCGGATGCCCATGCGCCAGCACGATCGCCTCGCCGCGCTCCGTCGCGAGTCGCCCGGCCTCGTCCCAGCGCTCCCGCTCCGCCGCCTCGCCGCCGGAGTGGTCCACCACGACCTGGCGGCGGCCCGCCCGCAGCCCCAGGCCCCGCGCTTCCTCGAACGCCACCGAGTGGTTGCTCGTCAAGGCGTCCACGAAGACGAGGCGCTGCGCGGCCAGGGGCTCCAGCACCGCCCGCATCCGGCCCCGGTCCTCGGTCATGCGCGACCCCATGTGATTCTTCGCGCCCACCGCGCTGGGCATGGCGGCCAGGTGCTTGGCCACCAGCCGTCCCAGCGTCTCCGGCGGCATTGCCATCATGAGCGCGCCCGGCCCCGGGTCGAGCTCGGGATACCGGTAGGGCTCCATGGGAAGATCCAGCAGCACTTCGAGGCCCACGCGGGAAGCCTCCGCCGCGATCCACGCCGACAGCGGCAGATCCGGCAGCACGCCCACCGCGAGCGGCCGCCCGATCTCGCGCACGAGATCGAAGACGTCGCGCCGGCTGCCGAGGTCATCCACGATGATGGCCAGGCGCGGCGCGCCGCTCGCCGCGGCCGGCGCCGGGGGCAGCCGCGGCGGTTGCCCGTCAACGAAGCGGGCCGGCCTCGCTTCCGCGAGGGGCCGGCCCGGACTCCAGAAGAGGCTCGTCAGGCCCTGCCGTGATTGCCACTGGTCGAGCGCGACCACGGCGATGACGAGCACGGCGATGAAGCCGACCAGAGCCTTCCACACTCCGGCCGGCATTCCCGCGCGGTCCTACTTGACTTGGGCCTGCGACCCCGCCGGCGCCGGACGCGTCCGATCCAGGATGCGCATCGCCTTCAGCAGGTCGAGCGCGCGCTGGAGCTGGGGATCGCGCTTGAGCTCGTCAGCCGGCTTGGTCTCCACCGAGGGGCCGGTCTTCGGAGCGGGAGGCGTCGTGGGAGGGGCCTCCGGCGCGGGCAGGGTCACCGCCGCGGTGGTCTTCGGCCCCTCCACGATGATGTCCGGGGTGATGCCCTTGCCGTGGATGGAGCGGCCCTTCGGCGTGAAGTACTTCGCGGTGGTGAGCCGGAGGCCGGAGCCGTCGGAGAGCGGGATGATGGTCTGCACCGAGCCCTTGCCGAAGCTCTGCGTGCCGATCACGATGGCGCGGCCCCAGTCCTGCAGCGCGCCGGCCACGATCTCGGAGGCGGAAGCGCTGCCCTGGTTGACCAGCACCACGACGGGGAAGTCCGTGTAGACGCGCCGCGCATTGGCCTGGAAGCGCATGTTCTGGTTGCGTACCCGACCCTCGGTGTAGACGACCAGCCGCCCGGCGTCGAGGAACTTCTCCGTCACCTCGACCGCGGACGTGAGGAGGCCGCCCGGATTGTTCCGGAGGTCCAGCACCAGCCCCTGGATCTTGGCGCCCTTGGAGTACTTGTCCAGCACGGTCTCGAGGTCCTGGGCGGTCTGCTCCTGGAACTGCCGGAGGCGGATGTACTCGATGCCGGACTCCAGCTCCTGGGTCTTCACCGACTGCACCCGGATCTGCTCGCGGATGATGTCGAAGTCCTTCGGCTCCACCCAGCCCTCGCGGACGATGCTGATGACGATCTTGGAGCCGGGCTTACCGCGCATGCGCTTCACCGCGTCGGTGAGCTGCATGTCCTTGGTCGAGATGCCCTCGATCTTGATGATGCGGTCGCCCGGCTGGATCCCGGCGCGGTAGGCCGGCGTGCCTTCGATGGGCGCCACCACGGTGAGGATGTCGTCGCGGAGGGTGATCTCGATGCCGAGCCCGCCGAAGCTGCCCGAGGTCTCGACCTGCATCTCCCGGTACATCTCGGGGTCGAGGAACGAGGAGTGGGGGTCCAGGCCGCGGAGGGTGCCCTTGATCGCGTTGTAGATGACGTCCTTGGCGGGGACCTCGTCTACATATTGACTCTGGACGATGGAGAGCACCTCGGTGAAGAGCCGGAGGTTCTCGTAGGTGGCCGAGGTGTCCTGGCTCTTGCTCGCGACCCCGCCTCCCATCGACAGGGTGAGGACGAGCAGGAGCGCCGACGCCATCACCACCTTCTTCACGTTCCGCATGGAACCCATTTGAGAACCTCCTAGGACTCGCTCACTTCGCTCGCCATCGTCAAGCCCGCCCGCCTCGCTCCGCTCGGCCAGCACTTTCTGATTGCTCGCCTCGCCTTCGGCTGCGGCTCGCCCCGCCTCGCTCCGCTCGGCCAACACTTTCTGATTGCTCGCCTCGCCTTCGGCTGCGGCTCGCCAGTCATCCTCGCGGTCTCAGCCACTGCGCGGGATCCTGGGGCTTGCCCTGGTGCCGCACCTCGAAGTACAGCCGCGGCCCCTGCAGCGACCCGGTGTCCCCCACCGTGCCGATCGCCTGCCCCTGCCTCACGTCGTCGCCTTCCGTCACCTTGATGTCGGCGGCGTGCGCGTACAGCGTGTAGTACTCGCCGCCGTGATCCACGATGATCAGATTCCCGTAGCCCCGAAACCACCCCGTATAGACCACATGGCCGGGGTAGACGGCTTTGATGTCCGTCCCCTCGGCCACCTCGATGTCGATCCCGTTCCGGAACGTCTTTGTTCCGAATCGCGGGTGCACCTGCGCGCCGTACTCCCCCACCACCTTGCCCTCGGCGGGCCAGGACATCCGTCCCCGCAACGCCGCCAGCCCCGAGCCTCCGAGGTCGCCCGGCGCGGGCCGGGTGGGCGCCGTCGAAGGGGGCCGCACCGCCGCCCGTCGCTGCTTGGCCTGCAGGTCCCGGACAAAGGCTTCGAGGCGTCGAGTGGCGTCGGACAGCTCTCCGACCATCCGCTCGTGATACGCGCGCTCGTCTCGAACCTTGGCCAGCAGCTGCCGCCGCTTCGCCGCTTCGCGATCGGCCTCGGCCCGTTCCTCTTCGGCCTGACTCCGGAGCGAGGCCAGCTCGACGCGCCCCGCCTCGACCCGGGCTTTTCGGTCGGCTAACCCCTCTGAAGTAACACGATACTCTCTAATAGTTCTCGCGTCCACAGTCGCCAGGGTCGTGAGATGGCGGAGCTTGATGGCCTGCGCCACGGGGTCGTCACCCGAAAGAATTACTGGTAAAACGCCACCTTGCGACTGGAGCTTGTACAGCACGCGGAGCCGCCGGCTCAGCGCCTCCTCCTGCCCCGAGCGCTGGAATTCCAGGCGGCCGATCTCGCCCTGCAGTCGGCCGACGTCGGCCTTCGCCTTCTTCACCCGCTCGTCGAGAACCCCCACTTGCCGTCGCTTGTCGCCGAGCCGCTTCTCCGTGTCCTCGAGCTCGGCCAGCACCGAGGCCTCGCGCTTCTTGGCCTGGGCCACCTTGGCGCGCTCCTCCTTGAGCTGCTTCTGCTTTTGCTGGAGGGTGCGCTCGCTCTCGTTGATATCGGGACCTTCGCGGCGCGCCTGGCCGGCGGCGGGACCGACGACGAGCGTGACGAGCGCGACAAACAGAAGAAAGGCGCGCGCCGCACCCGGCCGGCTCACGCCTCCGCCCGTCCCTTGGCAAGGAGGCCGCCGAGCGCCCCCAGCATGGCCCCGCCCGCCAGCAGCAGCGCCACCTGCGGCGCGGAGAGGAAGGCGGCGCGGCCGAGCCCCAGCGTGAGGTTGAGCAGCGGCTCCAGGCGCGGCGCAAGGAAGATATACGCCACCTCGAGCCCGGCCAGCGCGACCACGGCGCCCAGCAGCCCCTGCGCCAGGCCCTGGAGCAGCAGCGGAAGCCGGATCACCGTCTCGGTCGCGCCCACCAGGCGCATGATCTCCATCTCGTCGCGGCGCATGTGGAGCACCAGAGTGGTGGCGGTGGTCACGGTGAGAATGGCGGCCAGCGCGAGGACCGCACCCACCCCCAGGCCGGTGAGCTGGAAGAGCCGCTGCCACTGAGCGAGGCTCTCCACCCACTCCGCCCCGCCCTGCACCTCCTCCACCTCGGGCAGGGCGCTGAGCCGCTGCACGAGCGCGCGCGTGCCCTCCGGAGTGGCCGTCTCCTCGTCCGGCGTCAGCTCGAGGGACGCGGGGAGCGGATTCCGGGGGAGATGGTCCACCACGCTGGCCTGCTGCCCCAGCGAGCGCTTGAGCGAGGCCAGCGCCTCGGCGCGCGAGACATAGCGCACGCGCTGGACGCCCCCCAGCGCCTGCACCCGGCCGATGAGGTCCTCGACGGCGGCCGGCTTCGGCTCCTCTCTCAGATAGACGACCACTCGCACGCGCTCGCGCCACTGCGTCACCGCGCGCCCGAGGTTGAGCGAGACCAGCCAGAAGCAGCCCAGCGCCCCAAGCGACAGCGTGATGAGCAGGATGGCGGACAGCCCCACCCGGCCCGCGCGCCGGAGATCCCGCAGAGCCTCGCTCACGAAGAAGGAGAGCATCACCCCTCGTCCTTCACGAGGCGACCGCCCTCGAGCGTGAGCGTGCGGCGCTTGAGGTGGGCGGCGAGACCGGCCTGATGCGTGGCCAGCAAGACCGTCGTCCCGCGCTGCCAGATGTCGCGGATCACCTGCAGGATCTCCTCCGCCATGCCCTCGTCCATGTTGCCGGTGGGCTCGTCGGCGAGGAGGAGCCCGGGCGATTTCGCGATGGCGCGGGCCAGCGAGGCGCGCTGGGCCTCGCCCTGGGAGAGCTGCTTGGGATAGGCCTGGGCCCGCGACGAGAGCCCCACCGCCTTCAGCGCGGTGAAGGCGCGCGGCGTGATGTCCTTTCGGGGAGTGCCGATCACGCGCAGCACGAAGGCGATGTTCTCGAACACGGTGCGGCCGGCGAGGAGCTTGGCGTCCTGGAACACGATGCCGATGGAGCGCCGCAGCCGCGGGACCTGACCGCGGCGGAGCGCCGGCACGTCGATGCCCGCGATCTCGATCTCGCCCTCGGTGGGCAATTCCTCGCGGTAGATGAGACGGAGGAGCGTGGTCTTGCCCGCGCCGCTGGGGCCGTTGAGCACCGCGAACTCGCCGCGCGCCACGGTGAACGAGACATCGCTGAGGGCCACGCGCCGGCTGGGGCCTTGACCAAAGACCTTTCCCACATGCTGGAGCTGGATCATGGGCTGCGACCCATTCTACCTAACCTATTAGACTTTCGGAAGTTTCTCCCCCAGAAGCCGGTTGACCAGCGCGGGGTTCGCCTTGCCCTGCGTGGACTTCATCACCTGCCCGACGAGAAAGCCCAGGGCCGCCTTCTTCCCGCCGCGCCAGTCCTCGATCACCTGGGGATGGGCGGCCAGCACCTGGTCCACCACCGCGCCCAGCTCCCCGGCGTCCGCGACCTGGGCCAATCCCTCGCGAGTGACGATGCTGCGGGCGTCCTCGCCGGTCCGATACATCTTCTCGAACACGTCCTTGGCCATCTTCCCGCTGATGGTCCCGTCGTCGACGAGCGCCAGCAGACCGGCCAGGCCGGCGGGCGGGATGGGGCAGGCCGCGATGGCCTTGTCGTCGTCGCCCGGCAGCTCGCGCAGCAGCTCGTTGAGGATCCAGTTGGCCACCGCCTTGGGCTTGGGGTGCGCGCGGACGGCGGCCTCGAAGTAGTCGGCGAGCCCGCGGCCCTGGCAGAGCAGGTCGGCCTCGTACGGGGTGAGGCCGTGGGCCTCGACGAAGCGCCGGCGCCTGGCCGCCGGCAGCTCGGGCAGGCCGGCGCGGATCTCGTCCACCGACGCCGCGGGGAGGTCCAACGGCGGCAGGTCCGGCTCCGGGAAATAGCGATAGTCGTGCGCGAACTCCTTCGAGCGCATGGAGACCGTGCGCAGGCGCTCCGGATCCCAGAGCCGCGTCTCCTGCACGATGCGCTCGCCCGCGTCCAGCGCCTGCCCCTGCCGCCGCACCTCGTACTCGAGCGCGTGCTGGACATGGCGGAAGGAGTTCAGGTTCTTGATCTCGACCTTGGTGCCTAAAATCGCGACGGCGCGTTTACGTAAAGATACGTTGGCGTCGCAGCGGAGCGAGCCCTCCTCCATGTTCCCGTCGCAGACGCCGAGGAACACCACGATGGCGCGCAGGGTCCGGAGATAGGCGACGGCTTCCTCGGGCGAGCGCAGGTCCGGCCGCGAGACGATCTCCATCAGCGGCACGCCGGCGCGGTTGTAGTCCACCTGGCTCGAGCGCGCGGTGGCGAGCTCCCCCTCGTGGAGAAGCTTGCCCACGTCCTCTTCCAGGTGCAGCCGCTCCACGCCGATGGTCCGGCGCTCGCCGCCCAGCTCGATCTCCACCGAGCCGTGCTCGGCCAGCGGCTCCTCGTACTGGCTGATCTGGTAGTTCTTCGGCATGTCCGGGTAGTAGTAGTGCTTCCGCGCGAAGCGGTTCTGGAGGTTCACCCGGCAGCCGATGGCCAGCGCGGCCCGGATGCCGAACTCCACCGTGCGGCGGTTGATCACCGGCAGGCTGCCGGGCATGCCCTGGCACACCGGACAGGTCTGGGTATTGGGGGCGGCGCCGAAGGTGGTCGCGCAGCCGCAGAACATCTTGGTCCGCGTCAGGAGATGCGCGTGCACCTCGAGGCCGATGACGGTCTCGTAGTCGGCGGCGCTCATCGGGGGGCGGCCTCGAGCGCCGGCTTCCGCGTGTGCCAGTCCGTGGCCTGCTCGTAGGCGTGGGCCACGCGCAGCACGGTGGCCTCGTCGTAGGCGCGCCCGACCACCTGCACGCCGATGGGCAGCCCCTCCCGGGTGAAGCCCGCCGGCACCGAGATGCCGGGCAGGCCGGCCAGGCTCACCGGGACGGTGAACACGTCGTTGAGGTACATCTGCAGCGGGTCCGCCTTCTCGCCGACCTTGAACGCGACGCCCGGCGTGGTGGGCGCCACGATCGCGTCCACGTCCTGGAACGCGCGCTGAAAGTCGCGCGCCACCAGCGTGCGCACGCGCTGCGCCTGGCCGTAGTAGGCGTCGTGATACCCGGCGGACAGCGCGTAGGTGCCGAGCATGATGCGGCGCTGGACCTCCCTGCCGAAGCCCGCCGCGCGCGTCTTGCTGGACATCTCGACGAGGTCGCGGCCGCCGGACGCGCGCAGCCCGTACTTGACGCCGTCGTAGCGTGCGAGATTCGACGACGCCTCTGCGGTGGCGAGCAAATAATATGCCGCCACGCCGTAGCTCGCGTG
>Ga0134122_10002374_pt1 | contig 13811 bp, 12 predicted proteins | sample KB302_FD_96461 | JGI IMG/M metagenome (GOLD analysis project Ga0134122, IMG submission 96461) | Terrestrial soil microbial communities without Nitrogen fertilizer from Kellogg Biological Station, Michigan, USA - KB3-0-2 | ecosystem: Environmental > Terrestrial > Soil > Unclassified ... | reverse complement strand
GGCGGGTATCGGCGACGTTCTGGTTGGCGTCCTCGCTCTTCCGGTCGCTTATCTTCTGCATACCGGAGCGAAAGGGAGCCGTCAGACCGCTTTTGCGTTCAACATTTTAGGAATCACGGACTTCGCCATCGCGATCACGACGGGAATTCTCACAGCCCTGAGGATACTCCCGGTAGAGCAGTCCAATATCGCCTCGACTACCTTTCCGTTGGTAATGATCCCGGCCTTTTCAGTTCCCTTTTATCTAATCGTGCACAGCCTCTCGCTCTGGCAGCTCAGGCGCATTGGCCGAAAAGACATCCGCAGCACTCGTTCGCTAGCTGCGGCTGCGAGGGGACGTTGAGGTGATCGTTGAGGCCTCAAATCGACGGGAACTGTCCCTGCGACTGCTGGAAACGGTTCATTAGACCGGCATCCGGTATAGGTAGAATCGGCTATAGATAGCCCTTGTTTTGCCATAGCGGGGGGCGAAGCAGAGGGTATGATCTCGTTGTTCGGACTGCTTCGCGGTGAAGGCCGCCGGAACAGGACCGCCGCTCACCCCGGATAGGCGATCAATGCGTTTAATGATGCGGTTTTTGGGTTTTGTGTTCGCCTTCGGAGCGATCGTTTTTGTTGTCGGCGCCGTCGCCGCCACCTATGTGATCTTTCACTATAACAAGGACCTGCCGGACTATTCGGCACTCCAGGATTATGAGCCGCCGGTCATGACGCGCGTTCACGCGTCGGACGGGTCGCTGGTCGCCGAATACGCGAAAGAACGCCGGCTCTATATTCCGATCCAAGCGGTGCCGAAGCTCGTCAAAGACGCCTTTATCTCGGCCGAGGACAAGAATTTCTACGATCATGGCGGCATCGATCCGGTCGGCGTTATCCGCGCGGTCTGGAGCAACATCGAGAATTACGGGAAGAGGCGCGCGCAGGGTGCATCCACCATTACGCAACAGGTCGCGAAAAACTTCCTGGTCGGTGACGAGCGTTCAATTCACCGCAAGATCAAAGAAGCGCTGCTCGCCGTCCGCATCGAGCGCGCATACTCCAAGGACAAGATTCTCGAACTCTATCTGAACGAAATTTATCTTGGCCTTGGCGCATACGGCATTGCGGCCGCTTCGCTGATCTATTTCGATAAGTCGGTGCACGAGTTGAATCTGGAAGAGGCCGCTTATCTCGCAGCCCTGCCGAAAGCGCCGACAACTTTGCATCCGTTCCGCCAACGCGACCGCGCGATCGAGCGCCGGAATTACGTGATTGACCGCATGGTCGAGAACGGTGTCGCGTCGACCCAGGAAGCTCAGCGCGCCAAAAAAGCCGACCTGAATGTTACCCCACGCCCCACAGGCGCCCGCATTTTCGCCGCCGAGTATTTTGCCGAAGAAGTGCGGCGCGAAATCTACGAGCGTTACGGCGAAAAGAAACTGTATGAGGGCGGCCTCTCGGTCCGTACTTCGCTCAATCCAAAACTGCAGCTGATCGCGAAGAAAGCACTCGCTGACGGTCTCGTGCGCTACGACGAGAACAAGGGTTGGCGCGGCGCGCCCTCGACGATTGAAGTGTCCGGCGACTGGGGCGCCAAACTCGCCGACCAACGCGCACTATCCGATATTCCGTGGAAGCTCGCAGTCGTGCTCGAGGTTGAGAACAACTCGGTGAAGGTCGGCTTGCAGCCGCAACGCGAACGCTCCGGTCAGGTTACGAAGGAACGCGAGACCGGCACGATTCCGCTCGACGGTCTGAAATGGGCGAAATGGGTCGAGGGCCCCGAAAAGGGCAGGGCCATTTCGAGAGCAGGCCAGGTATTGAAAGTCGGCGACGTGATCTACGTCGACACGTTGAACGCCAAGGACGGCTCCGTTATCCAAGGCCAGTGGCGGCTTCGCCAAGTGCCCGAAGTCGAGGGCGCTATCATGGCGATGGATCCATGGACCGGCCGCGTACTCGCGATGGTTGGCGGCTTCTCCTATGACGAAAGCCAGTTCAATCGTGCGAGCCAAGCACTTCGGCAACCCGGCTCCTCGTTCAAACCTTTCGTTTATGCGACCGCGCTCGACAATGGCTACACGCCGTCGTCGGTGGTGCTCGATGGGCCAATCGAAATCAATCAGGGCCCCGGCATGCCAACCTGGAAGCCGGAAAATTATTCGCGCCAGTTCTACGGCCCGCAAACGCTCCGCTTCGGCGTTGAACAGTCACGCAACGTGATGACCGTACGGCTCGCGCAGGATGTAGGCATGCCCTTGATCGCCGATTATGTGCGCCGCTTTGGAGTCTATGACGATCTGCTGCCGGTATTGTCGATGGCGCTCGGTGCGGGCGAGACGACGCTTCTGCGCATGGTTGCGGGCTACTCGATGTTCGACAACGGCGGACGCCGCATCAAGCCGACGCTGATCGACCGTATCCAGGACCGTTATGGTCGCACCGTTTTCCGCCATGACGAGCGCGAATGTAAAGGCTGCGATGCAGACAAATGGGCGAACCAGGCCGAGCCCACGCTCGTTGACAAGCGCCCGATCGTGCTCGACCCGATGACGGCCTATCAGATCACGAACATCATGGAAGGCGTCGTACAGCGCGGCACCGCCACGGTACTGCGCGATCTCAATCGTCCGATCGCGGGTAAGACCGGCACCACCAACGACGAAAAAGACGTCTGGTTCATCGGCTTCACACCGGAGATCGTGGTCGGCACCTATATCGGCTACGACCGCCCGCGCAATCTTGGCCGCGGCATCACCGGCGGCCACTTCGCGGCGCCCATCGTTAAGGATTTCATGAAGACCGCACTCGCGGACACGCCGGCGCAACCGTTCCGCGTGCCGCCGGGCGTGAAGCTCATTCGCATCAATTCGAAGACCGGGCTGCGCGCCGGACCTTCCGACGAGAAGGTCATTCTTGAAGCCTTCAAGCCCGGTACCGCTCCGCCGGATTCATACTCGGTGATCGGTCTCACCGACGACACCGGCCAGCCCTATGGCGGTGGCGTTTCGCCCGACGCGCAGCGCCAGATCGGCCGCGGTCCGCACGGGTTGTGGTAAGCTGAGCCATCGAGAATTAATTCTATCTCATAAGAATCGCCCCGGCATTGTCCGGGCTTTTTTTCGCATGGTCGCGATAGTCCTTGGCTAGTCAGCACCGGGGTTTTTTCTCGGTTGCAACGAAGTTCCTCGGCAAAAACATTCGTTCGCTAAAGCATGGACATGCGCAACATTTTCCTTCATGCCACTGAATTGCCGTTGAAGTTCTAGCAACTTAACTTTTATTCCTATCGCGGCCATTTTCGCGTCATTCGCCCGCCTCGTTTCCCCAGCACGCACCGCTCAAATCATAACCGCCGGCCGTGATTCGATTCCTATTCGATTGCGGATGGTTTGTTGACTGAAAAGGAGTATCAATGAAAAAAACTCTCGTAATTGCTCTCGCTGTTTCGTCTGTTGTCGCCACCGCTGCTGACGCGAAGCCACGACATCACCCGCGCCATCATGCTCGGGCGGTGACGGCGCAACCTGACGCCACCGTTGGCGGATTTTCCTTCGGCGGCTTCGGCGGCATTAGCGGAGGCGGATTCGGCGATAGTTCGCTGGTTGCGACAGCGCGTAGCTACACCGGCACCAATCCGACCAAGCGCTCGCGCCAGTGGTGCGGCGAATTCCTTGGCCTTGTCGTCCGCAAGAACGGTGGCAAGGTTCCCGATGGTTATGCTCTCGCCAAATCCTGGGCGACACTTCCCCGCACCACGATGCGCCCGGGCGCGGTCGCTGTTATGCGGAGTCACGTGGGCATTGTCACAGGTGAATGCGAAAACGGCGGCGTGAAGGTAGTGTCCGGCAATCACAACCGGACTGTCGGTGAGGGCTGCTATCCGCGCAGCCGGATCATCGCCTACGTGCAGCCGTAAATATTCCGTGACGCTAGCTTCGTGGCTTCATCGCACGCGCCACGATCAACACACAAACCCCGCCCGTGGCGGGCAGGAAAGCCATCCAGCTTCCGCCCGCCACGAGAACTGCCGCCGCCGCCCACGAGATCGACGAGAACGCCTCCGTGAAGGTCGCGATACGCGATGAGGTGTGCCGTCGCCGGAAATGCGCGCGCTTCGCCTGATTGCGAAACCAAAGCTGAATGAAAGTCGCGGCAACGACTGCAACGACCATTCCGGCGACCGAGACAAACGCCTGATACGGCGAAATCAGTGCGAGTGCTGTGATAAACGGTGCGAACACGATGCCGACCGCGCCGAGGACACTTTCGATTTTCGCTCGTACGATCCAGCTCGCGGGAATGGGCGCTGTGGCAACAAGTTCAGGCGCGTCTTCGCCAGAAATCGCGAGCCACGCCAGTCCGCCCGCGAGTTGTCCCGCTGCCATCACCAGAACCGGCACAAGCACGACATAAACACCGCTGGTATCGCCGTAACTCCGCCATAGGAAAATCGCGGGTGGCAGGAGATAGAGAATTTGCATCAGCGTTTGTGATACGAGCCACGGATCGCGGCGGAGCAGCGTCCATTCTTTTTGCCGCAGGGCGCGTCTTGGCGAAGCATCGCGGAATCCCGTGCCGCGCGTCTGGCGGGTCGTCGCAAACGAAACGCCGGCGGCAGCAACCGCGTGATCACCGAATCTCGGCGAGAAAACCGCGACGGCGGTGGCGAGAAGAAAGAGGCTCACCGCGCACACGGCAACGAGCGCGACTTGATCGCCCATCATCGCCCGCGCCGGCCACCAAAAGATACTATCGGGATCGGGTGTGTGCGTAACGAGTGTATCGGATTGAAGAAACGCCAGCCGCGACAGCTTGCCGTATGACATGATCGCCGCGATCTGTAGCCCGATGACGAAGGCCGCACCGATCACTGCCGCGACGATCTGTGCGATCAGCCGCGTTCGCTTCGGGCCGATGGTGCGAAACAGCGCGATGGTGAGCGCGACCGCCAGCGCCGTCGCCGCGGCACCCATGGACATCACGACGCCGTAAGCGGCGAGCCAGCGCGAGCCGTGCCACATCGCCATGATGTTAATGAACGGCCCCGCCAGGAGCGCCGCCATCAGTACCGTGCCGATCGCCATGGTGAGAATGCGGACGGAGAAAACTCTCCGCGCGGCGATAGGCGAGGAGAGAATGAGGTCGAGATCGGAACGTGTATAAAATGCGCGCGTCACCGACTCCATCGCCTGCGAGATCATCAGCGCCCAGGCGAGCAGTGCACAACCGCTGATCATGACGAGCGCGAACTTGCTCGGATCAGCACCCGTATCGTCTACATTGCGGAGCGCGAGAATGGCCATGCCGTGCAAAAAGGCGACAAAGCCGACCAACCCGAAAGCGGCGACGTAGGCGCGGGTGCGTTTTCCCGCGGTCATCATGGAAACCCAGTCGCGCCACGCGATCCGGAATTCGTGGCGCGCGAACCAGGTTAAGGTCGCAGGCGAACTCACGCGGCGACCGCCTCTTTCGCGACCAGGGCGAGAAACGTGTCTTCGAGAGTGAATTCTGTTTTCCCGGCCTGCGCCTGCAATTCCTTCAGGGTGCCCTCGGCAATCAGCTTACCGCGCGCGATGATGCCGATGCGGTCGGCCATGCGTTCGGCGACTTCCAGAATATGCGTGGTCATGATGACTGTGCCGCCCGCGTTCACGCGCTCGCGCAACACGCTTTTCACCTGACGCGCGGAACCGGCGTCGAGGCCCGTGAGCGGCTCGTCGAGGATGATGACTTTCGGGTTGTGCACTAGCGCGCCGGCGAGTGCCACTTTCTGCCGCATGCCTTTGGAGAATCCCTCACAGCGCTCATGCGCATGCGGCGCGAGTCCAAGCCAGTCAAGCAACTCGCGCGCGTGGCTCTCGGCGAAGCGATGGTCGACACGCCACAGGCCGGCGACAAATTCGAGATATTCGAACGGCGTCAGCTTGTCGTAGATCATCGGCTCGTCGGAGACCCAAGCCATGATCGATTTCGCCGCGACCGGATTGTCAAGCGCATCGATGCCCGCGACGAAAATCGCACCCGCGTCCGGCCGCAACAGCCCGGTGACCATGCGAAGCGTCGTCGTTTTGCCGGCGCCGTTCGGGCCGACCAGCGCGTAGAACTCCCCGGTCTTGACTTGAAGATCGAGCGCATCGACCGCCGGGCGGTCGAAACGCTTCACTAGCCCGCGAATGTCGAGGGCAAAATCGGCTTCTGGGCGATGTTTCATGAGGGCTGCCGCATTGGAGAAATTTCCATGAAATTAGCGAACAGAAGTTTCGGCCTCGTGAATCGGCCTACACGCCCGGATCGCTAAGATTTTATGTAATTTTGCTTTTTGGCCGGAGATTGCTAGGAAAGGCGCGCGAGGAATCATGCGCGCCGAAACACAAAAAATCGTCGAAGAGATCGAGCAGTCGTTAGGGCTGCTGAGGAGGTCGCTTTGACGTCGAGAAATCCGAACAGCGTCTCGCGGAGCTAAACCGCCTCGCCGAAGACCCCAAGATTTGGGACAACCCGCAGCAAGCCTCGAAGCTGATGCAGGAGCGCACCTCGCTCGGCGACCAGCTGGATTCATTGAAGCGCATCGCTCAGGAACTGCACGACAATCAGGAAATGATCGCGCTCGGTGAGGCCGAGAAAGACGCGAACGTCGTCAAGGAAGCGGAATCAGCACTCGCCAAGCTGCGCGATGAAACCACGCACCGCCAGGTCGAGGCGTTGCTGTCGGGCGAGGCCGACGCCAACGACACGTATCTAGAGGTTCATGCGGGTGCGGGCGGCACCGAAAGCCAGGACTGGGCCGAGATGCTGCTCCGCATGTACACGCGCTGGGCGCAATCGCACGGCTTCAAGATCGCCATGATCGACGAAGCGGCAGGCGAGGGCGCCGGCATCAAATCCGCGACTATCGAGGTGAAGGGCAAGAATGCTTACGGCTGGTTGAAGACGGAGGCGGGCGTGCATCGTCTCGTCCGCATTTCGCCTTATGACTCGAATGCGCGACGCCACACGTCGTTTTCGAGCATCAGCGTCTATCCCGCCATCGACGACGACATCAAGATCGACATCGCCGAGTCCGATGTGCGCGTCGACACCATGCGCTCGGGCGGCGCCGGCGGCCAGCACGTGAACAAGACCGAGTCCGCAGTCCGCCTCACGCATATGCCGACCGGCATCGCGGTCGTCTCGCAGGGCGACCGCTCGCAGCACAAAAACCGCGCCGAAGCCTGGCGCATGCTACGCGCGAAACTTTACGAGGCCGAATTGAAGCGCCGCGAGGAAAAAGCCGCGGCCGATCAGGCCGCGAAAAGCGACATCGGCTGGGGTCACCAGATCCGCTCCTATGTGTTGCAGCCCTATCAACTGGTGAAGGATTTGCGCACGGGCGTCACCAATACGAGTCCGAACAAGGTGCTTGATGGCGAGCTTGACGAATTCATGGAAGCCGAACTCGCGCGCCGCGTCTTCGGCGGCGGACCGGATAAGGTCGAGGATGTGGAGTAAACGCGCATATTGCAGCGCGGCTTGCCGCCGAACAGAAGCGCCGATAGCTTTGGTTTCCGGAGTCGACACCGGGAGAATGGGCCGCGATGCTTATCCAGACAATTTCTGTCTCGCTTCGCGCTTCTCTTGTCCTCGGCGCAATAGTGATATTGGCCGTTGTATCAACCAACAAAGCTTTGGCTCAGGGATCGCCGGACGCAGGTTCCACCTCACTGTTCGGCGCAACACTCTTCGCTCCAGACTCGTTGGATGTCGCGGAACCGCCCGCGGCCCCCATTGACTACAGCGCACCCTCTGTTCCGAGTTTCGATCTGTCGCCAAGGAAGGCCAGAGTGAACGACGGCGAGATACCCAGTGTGGATTCTTCGCCTGCAAAGAGGAACTTTCGGCCGGAAGAAGCCTTGGGCCGTATTCAATCCAAGGACGGCACGTTCGGGCTCGAAACAGAGCGCAGGGCCGATCCAGGAAAACTGGTTCCGATGAACGATTTTTCGGAGGCTCAGTCCAAGAAGCCGGATTCGTTTATCGGACTTTCTATCATTCGGCCCTACGATCCAAAATAAGTATCGCCGGGATTTTATCGTGACCGGCTACATCGATCCGACCAAGGAGCAGTTCAAGGAATTTCGCGAGCGGACCCGCCCGGGCCCGATTCACATGCTCAATCTTGTATTGTTGCACGAGCACGCGAAATACCAAGACGCGCGCAAAGCCAGCGGTGCCGAGGCTTACGCCGCTTATGGCCGCGAGAGTCTGCCAGTTTTCGAGCGCCTCGGTGGCCGCATTGTGTGGCAGGGAAAATTCGAACTGATGCTGATCGGGCCGACGTTAGGCGAAAACTGGGATCACGTTTTTATCGCCGAGTATCCGTCGGTCGAGGCCTTCGTCGAGATGATCCGCGATCCGGTTTACCGCGAAGCCGTGAAGCACCGGCAGGCCGCGGTCGCCGACTCACGGCTGATCCGCCTCAAGCCACTCGCGCCGGGTAAAGGATTCGGCGAACCTGCTTGACCTCGCTTACTTCTTCTCCAGCATCAGCGTGCCTTCTTTTTGGATGACCGGGGTGATTGCCTTGGCGAGCTTTGCCAATAGCCACGGCAGCTCGACATCGAGTTTTACGTGATCCTCGGCGACCTTGATCGTCCCTGCTGTCTGCTGTGCCAACGCGCTGACGCGGAAGGCGAGCGTATCGCCGGTCCAGGTCTCTTCCTGCACGGTGAGAACGCTGGCGAAATTGCTGCGCGCCGAGCCGATGCCGGTCTTGATTCGGCGCAGCGCCTCGTCTTTGCCGAGATGGTGGGGAATCGAAACGGTGATTGTTTCTTTCATGGGCCTCACCCGGGAACTGGTGTCCAAGCCCTGCATGTAGGTGCTGACGGCGCCCACGGAAGAGTTCCAAGGGGCCTACTGGGAAAAATTCTTCGCCCGTTCCTGCCACAATCTAGTCTGAAATCGCTGCGAAGGGAAACGCGGGGGGTGCTCAGCGCGGCAAGACCGCGGGGACCCGAACTCTATGTCGACAGCTTTACGGGAAGGCGTTCAGCGCCTCGAAATCATGACGCGCGTGACGCTAGGCGTCCTCGCGCTTGCAAGCGGCGTCTACACTTATTTGGGCGTACGCGAACTCTTGAACGGCAATGCCACGGTCGTCTTTTTCGCTGCCGTCATCTACTCGGTGGCGGTCTCGATCGGCATTTATTGCTTCTGGACCTATCTTCTCCGCTTCCTGCCGCATGTACGCGACTATTCCAGCCGCAGCCTCTTGTTCGGCTGCATGGGTCTCGGCGCGTTCATGATCATCGCCATGTCGGCGTGGCTGAATGCGTCCGCACTCGCAGGCGCCGCCGCCATCCAGCAGCATCTTGCCAATTCGGTTCAGTCTTATACGCGTGACTTGGATCGTGCCCATTCGAACGCAATCGCAGCACAGAGTCTGCTGCCGGATATTCAGTTGGCCGCGATGCGTTTCAGCAAGCTCGCCGAGTCCGAGCGCGCGGGATCGCTGACCGGAACCTCCGGTTCGGGAACCGTCGTCCAGCTGCTCTCCCAGATGTCGACGCAGTTGAACGACCTTGCGCAGCAAGTCTCGCAGTCGAGCGAAAAGGTGCAGAAGCTGTTCGACGAGGGCTCGAAGCGTCTTGCTAAAATGCGCGAGCTGACATCCGCGCGCGGCCCCATCGCGACACGCAGCGATGCCTTCGGCGCCGAAACCATGGCGCTGATGGGAACCATCAACTCGCTGCAGCAAACCTCGGTCGCGCCCTCCGTAAAGCGCGCGGCGGACGGACTGATGAACGGTTTCATTGCTCCCGCTGCCAGTGGACGTGGCGACTTGTTCGAGCGGCAAACTTCAGTTGTCGGAAAAGTCGAAACTGCTGTGGCGCAACAGGCAAAAGCGCTGTCGAACGCTGCCGAAAAAATTCTGGATGAGCCACGGATCGAACCGGAGCGCTTCCAGCCGTTATCGCCCGCGGAAGCGGTTTTGCGTTACGCCGGCGACTTCATTCCGAGCTGGGCCGGCGCTATCGCGATCGATCTGATGCCCGCGGTGCTCGTACTGATCCTCTGCGTCGTGCAGGCGGGGATCCGGCGCGAGGGCGAACCGCATGCAACGACCAGCACAATGACCGCTGCAGAACTCATTGCGGCGCTCCGGCTCGCACGCGAAGTAGAGGTAGCGAGTGCAGCAGTTCCCCAGGCGGCACGCATGCGGATCGCGGAGGCCGCGGAAAATACCTCTCCGCAGGAGCCGGAAAACGTCACCGCGATTTCGGCCGCGCGCGCGAAGAAGGAGTAGGCCGTGCTGTTCACGGACAACATTCGCGACCGCGCCATTGCGTGGCTCAACGATCATCCCGACGACCGCATTCTGAATTGGTTGTTCGCGGCAGTGATCGTCGCGACGATTTCCGTCGTTGGTTACGATTACTATCAAATGATGACGGGCGAAGGCGGGGAACAAGCTGCAATTTCGCAGCCGTCGCCATATGCCGATCCGTCGCCCTCCCTTTTGCCGTCAATCGTTCCCGCGTTTCGTACCGGTGGCGGCGACAGGCGCATCGCCTATCCGAAGCCAAACGGAAAACTCGCCGAGAAAATGAGCTTCGAATTGCTCGGCGACGGAAAGCTCATTGCCGTCGGCACGATCTATCCCGGCTCTGCCGACGCATTCAAAGCCGAAGTCGAAAAGCGCGGCGGCTACATAAAAACCGTCGTGCTCAACTCCTCCGGCGGCTCGGTAACTGATGCGATCGCAATGGGCCGCCTGATCCGCGACCGTAAATTTGCCACTGCGGTCGAAAACGGGGCCATATGCGCCTCATCTTGTCCGCTGATTTTCGCTGGCGGCGTCGATCGTCGGGCAGGAGACAAATCGACCATCGGGGTGCATCAGGCCTTCGCACCCGGCGACGCGAGCGGCGATGGCGCGGCCAGCATGGCGCATGCGCAGCGCGTATCGGCCGAATGCCAGAAATATCTCGCCGATATGGGTGTCGACCTGCGGCTCTGGGTGCACGCGATGGAAACGCCCAAAGAGCAGCTTTACTTTCTGAAGCCGGACGAGTTGCTCTCACTCAAGCTCGCGACACAGCGCGGCACTGCGCCGAAGACAAGCGCAAACGCGAGCTGAGCCTTATGCGGGGGCAGAGAGCGCGTCCGCCACGAGCTGCGTGTCGAGATATTCCGTGAGTTCACGCATTTGCCCGCCGTCGAAACGGCAGATGTAGCAATATGTGTTGTTATAGGGCTTCCCGGATTTCGTATTCACTCGGCCGCGGCATTCGACGACGACAAAGTCGTCCTCGGCGATAAACCGCTGCGCTTTGTTCGTATATTGCCCGTCGAATTGCGCAAATAACGGCTTCATCAGGTCGTTGAGGACCGCCCTCTTGCCCTTGTAGGTCTTCGACCAGGGGCTATTGCCCGTGATCGTCCAGCTAAAATCGTCGGCCATGGCTTCGACGAAAGGCTTGCCGTTGCCCTTCTCAAGCTCGGCGAAAATCTGCTGCATAAGTCTTTTGTTCTCGATAGTTCCCATTGCATTTCCTGGCTGTGCTAATTGACCATTATCCCACGCTAGGCTGCTTTCCCCCAAACGGGTGGTGTGGCCTGATATTCCAGAGGGAAAAGACGTTCGGCTAAGCCCTTTTCTCCTGCGCGGAAACGGGCATAAATGGGCTAAAGGAACGCACAACAAAAACGCTTCAAAAGCTACAGGGGGAAATTTCCATGGATCGCATCTGGCTCAAACACTATCCGCCCGGCGTGCCTGCCGATATCAATCCGGGACAATACAAATCCATCGTCGCGCTGATGGAAGAAAGTTTCGCCAAATTCCGCAACGCCAAGGGTTACTCCTTTATGGGCAAGGAGTTCACCTACGGTCAGGTCGACGATATGTCGAAGGCGTTCGGTGCTTGGCTCCAGTCGAAGCACCTGCCGCGTGGCGCGCGGGTCGCCGTCATGATGCCGAACGTGCCGCAATATCCGGTCGCGATCGCCGGGATCTTGCGCGCGGGCTATTCGGTCGTGAACGTCAATCCGCTCTACACGCCGCGCGAACTCGAGCATCAATTAAAGGACTCTGGCGCCGAAGCGATCATTATTCTGGAGAATTTTGCTCACGTTCTGCAGCAGATTGTATCGAAGACCTCGGTGAAGCAGATCGTGACCGCAAGCCTTGGCGACATGCTGGGCTTGAAGGGCAAGATCGTGAATTTCGTCGTGCGCAAGGTAAAGAAACTTGTGCCGGCCTTCAGCTTGCCGGGCGCTGCGAATTTCAATCACGTGATTTCGGCCGGCAAGAAGCTCACGCTAAATCCGGTTGATATCAAGGCGGACGACGTTGCCTTCTTGCAATATACGGGCGGCACGACGGGCGTCTCGAAGGGTGCGACACTTCTCCATCGCAACATTATCGCGAACGTGTTGCAGAACGACGCGTGGCTGCAGCCGGCAATTGCCAAGGCGCCGAAAGACGAGCAGTTCATCTGCGTGACGGCGCTACCGCTCTATCACATCTTCGCGCTGACAGCCTGCTTCTTTCTCTCGTTGCGTACTGGCGGCATGTGCATCCTGATTCCGAATCCGCGCGATCTTCCGGCGCTGATCAAGGATGTGTCGAAATATAAGGTCTCGTCCTTCCCGGCCGTGAACACACTCTATAACGGCCTTCTGCATCATCCCGATTTCGGCAAGATGGACTTGAGCCATTTGCGCGCCGCGAACGGCGGCGGCATGGCGGTGACGCGTGCGGTGGCGGAAGCCTGGTTCAAGAAAACCGGCACGCCCATCATCGAGGGTTATGGTCTTTCTGAAACCTCGCCGACGCTTACGTGTAACCGCGCCGACAATACGGAGTTCACCGGCACGATCGGCTTGCCGGTGCCTTCGACAGAAATCACGATCCGCGACGACGAGGGCAAGGATGTGAAGCTCGGCGAAGCCGGCGAGATTTGCGCGCGCGGACCGCAGGTCATGTCCGGCTATTGGAATCGTCCGGACGAAACCGCCAAGGTGATGACCAAGGACGGCTTCTTCCGCACCGGCGACATCGGCGTCATGGACGAAAAGGGCCAGGTGAAGATCGTCGATCGCAAGAAGGACATGGTGCTGGTCTCCGGCTTCAACGTGTATCCGACCGAGATCGAGGATGTGGTTTCGACCCACCCCGGCGTCATGGAATGCGCCGTGGTTGGCGTGCCGGACGCTTCGAGCGGCGAGGCGGTAAAGCTCTTCGTCGTGAAGAAGGATCCGAGCTTGACGGAGGAAGCGATCCGCAAATTCTGCGCGGACCAGCTAACCAACTACAAGCGGCCGAAATACATTGAATTCCGCACGGAGCTGCCGAAGACGAATGTCGGCAAGATCCTTCGCCGAGTCCTGCGTGACGAGGCAGCGGGAAAGAGCGCGCAGAAGGCGGCGTAGTTAACTATCCAAACATCGTCATGCGCGGGCCTGTCCCGCGCATCTCGCTTAAGGACGCGCTGCCTCACTAAGCGGGATGTCCGGGACAAGCCCGGCCATGACGCTGGAAACACACGAATCCAATTCGCAGGACTATCGTCTAACGACTCGAAAAGACTCAACAATTTCGCCTCGGACAGCTCTACCGCTGCAACCGTGGCAGGAAACAAAGGGAGAAGTCTCGTGAACCGCTATTTCCGGCTTGCAGTTGTTATGCTCGGGCTCAGCCCGTTGCCTTTCGTTACCGACGCTTCGGCGCAGCAGTATCCGACGCGCTCCGTCCGCCTCGTGGTGCCGTATCCCGCGGGCGGGACGACCGACGTCATGGCGCGGCTCATCGCCAACTATTTGCAGGAAAAGCTCGGCCAACCTTT
>Ga0134122_10002373_pt1 | contig 13812 bp, 18 predicted proteins | sample KB302_FD_96461 | JGI IMG/M metagenome (GOLD analysis project Ga0134122, IMG submission 96461) | Terrestrial soil microbial communities without Nitrogen fertilizer from Kellogg Biological Station, Michigan, USA - KB3-0-2 | ecosystem: Environmental > Terrestrial > Soil > Unclassified ... | reverse complement strand
CGTTGGTGATGAAGTACGGCGAGATGTAGCCGCGGTCGAACTGCATACCTTCGACGACTTCCAGCTCGGTCTCGAGAGATTTCGCTTCCTCCACCGTGATCACGCCTTCATTGCCGACCTTGGCCATGGCGTCAGCGATCATCTTGCCGATTGCTGCGTCGCCGTTGGCCGAGATCGTGCCGACTTGGCGGATCTCTTCGTTCGATTTTACTTTCTTCGAGCGTTTCTTGAGATCCGCGACGACGGCTTCGACCGCTTTTTGAATGCCGCGCTTGAGATCCATCGGGTTCATGCCGGCGGCCACCGATTTGGATCCTTCGCGCACAATGGCGTGGGCGAGAACGGTCGCCGTCGTGGTGCCGTCACCGGCGGTGTCGTTGGTTTTTTGCGCCACCTCGCGCACCATCTGCGCGCCCATATTCTCGAATTTGTCGGCGAGCTCGATTTCCTTGGCCACGGTCACGCCGTCCTTGGTCGAGCGCGGCGCGCCATAGCTTCTGTCCAGGACCACGTTGCGGCCCTTGGGGCCTAAGGTGATCCTCACCGCGTCGTTGAGAATATCGACTCCGCGCAAAAGCCTTTCGCGCGCGTCGCTGCCGAATCTTACGTCTTTCGCTGCCATGTCGTTTTCTCCTGAATTCGCCAATACGAAAAACGGGGAGCGGAAATTCCACGTCCCCGTGCTCTGTTTTCTGTTGTCGGGTTACGCCGCCTTCTTCAAGGTTTTGCGGCCTTCGACGATGCCGTTGATATCGGACTCCTTCATGATCAGGAGCTCGTCGCCGTCGATCTTCACCTCGGTGCCGGACCATTTGCCGAACAACACGAAATCGCCGGCCTTCACCTCGGGCGCAATGCGCTTGCCGGAATCGTTCAGCGCGCCGGGCCCGACCGCAACAACGACGCCTTCCTGCGCCTTCTCTTGAGCAGTGTCGGGAATGATGATGCCGCCGGCCGACTTTTGCTCATCCTTGATGCGACGGACGACCACGCGGTCGCCTAAGGGACGGAATTTCATCGAGATCCTCCTCAAATGCAGATAGGCCCGTTAGCAGGCCCGATTGCGAATTTTTGATGGTGTCGGCCGTACGGCACTCGAATAGCGAGAGTGCCAGTCCTCCATCCGCACATGGGGAGAGCGATGGGTATCTACAAGGGCCGATGATCGTCGCAGGCGCGATCGATCACATCCGGTGCGATTCGTCTCTAACGAGCATGGGTAGTTTCCGAGTCTGACGGACGGCAGCGCCTTGGCTTAGGGTCCAAGAAGCGAAACCGGCGGAATGACTCCGTCTGAAATCGGCTTACATCCCTGGAGGGGAACAGCGTCATGTCTCTAGGAACCATCCTTCTCATCGTTCTTGTCATCGCGTTGCTTGGCGGCTTTAGCGGGATCGGCGGAGGCCGTTTTTACGGCACCGGCAATTATGGCGGCGGCGGTCTCGGCCTCGCATTGATTGTTGTGTTGGTCTTGGTCGTCGCTGGCAGACTCTGAGCGGTCGACGGGACCATTTTTGTCCGGCATTTCGCCTTGATCGCCGGATCGTTCAAACGACTTTCGCGCGGGAGCGCGTTCATCGGCCATGATCATAACCCTGCCATTGAAGTCTCGGTCAGCGCTTCCTTTTGTTCTGCTCGGTATCGCGACGCTCAGCGTGATAGCCAGCTTCTCGCTTTTGGCGGCGGCGGTGGTGATCCATTGATTTGGAATTACGTGTCATGCCACGCGCGTTCGCGCGCTACGAAGGGATAAACAAAATGCGTAATCTCGCATTGGTTGGTGTTGTTCTGGTCGTGCTCGGAATTGCGGGGCTGATCGTCCAGAATGTGTCGTTCACCGAAAATAAGAAGGTGATCGACATAGGACCCCTGCAAGTCCGCTCGGAGGAACAGCACAATGTGCCGATCCCGACGATCGCCGGGATCTTTGCGATCATCGCCGGTCTCGGGATGATTTTTGCCTCTCGCCGTTACGCCTAGTATTCGCGCATTCGGCCTGAAGCTCTAAAGGCGACTGCGAGCAGCGCAGCCGCCTTGCCATCGCGCGCGAGAGCCTAGCGGGCGTCATCCTTGTGTTTGTGCAGAAAGCGAGCGATCTGCTCTTTTAGCGCACCTGCTTGCAACAGGTCTCCCATGAAGCTCGCGTCGTCGAAGAGCTCCCTCTGGAGCTTTGTCGGTATCGTGTTCCAACGCATGATGACCGCTGCTCCGAGGCAGCGAAGAATTCGCTCGTCTTCGCCCTCATAATCGAACTCGAGCCCCGGGGCGCGGCGTTTCATCGGCATGTTCTGACCGGGATGATTTGCCAGCCAGCCGGAATTATTGCTTGCCAGCCAGCCTGCGTTGTCGGCGAGCGCACGGCGCGAGAAATCGGGCTCACGGAGCGCCTCGGCCGGGCGTCCGCCTTCGCTTTCCCATGTGTCAAGCGGGTGTTGTCCTGAACAGTCGGGGGCTTCGTCTCCCGCGGCATTCGTCAAACCGTCAAATTCATCGGCTTTCCGAGGCATGAACATGTGGGTTGTCCTTCCTGTCGGCGACCTTCAGCGCGACACACAAAGTTCTCCTCGGAAGATCGCTGGTTGGAATGGATATGGTGACGACGGCATCAAATTGCGAGATCGGATCTCAAGCGGAGAACGATGCCGCGCATCGATTTCATCGATCGTGTGCTCACTATTGAACAGATTGCTTCGATCCTCTTCGTCATTCTGCGCGCGGGCGGCTCATGTCATCGAGAGTTGAGAGGTTGTCATGTCTGGTGAAAGTCTCCTCGTAATCCTGATCGTCGGCCTCGTCGCCGGATGGTTGGCGGGCAAGATCGTGCAGGGTACGGGCTTTGGAATCGTCGGCGACATCATCATCGGTATTGCAGGAGCCTTCATCGCCACGTGGCTGCTGCCTCGACTCGGCGTCGACGTCGGCGTGGGCATGATCGCTGCCATCATCAGCGCCACCATTGGCGCCATGGTGCTTCTTTTGGCTGTCAGACTTGTTCGCGGCAGCGGCAGCGGACGTTTGGGCGGACGCTGGTAGGGCGGCACTCGCATTCACCGGGCCCGGCGAAAACGCTGCAAAGCAACGCGAAGCCACGTTCAAGGAACGTTAAGGCGGCGCTCGGCGTTACCACGGTAGGCGCCGGCGAATCTTCGCACGCGGCGCCCTGGCATCAGGCCCGTTTGCCTTGGGAACCGACATGAAAGGCCTTCTGGCGGCGCTAACCGCGCTGGCCGTGATTGCAATTGCCGCAGGCCCAAGCGTGGCGGCCGGTGCGGCGGGAACGCCGACGACGGCATTCAAGAATGTCGCATCCGCGCCCGGCCCGACGACGGAAGTGCCGGACGACTACAGGATCGGACCTCAGGACACGCTCGTAATCGACGTGTTTCAGGTCGACGACCTCAGCAGGACCGTGCGCGTCGAAAACAACGGTACCGTTCTGCTCCCTCTGATCGGCCAAGTGACGGCCGTCGGGAGAACGTCCAAACAGCTCTCCGACGAAATCGCGACCGAACTCGGGAAGAACTACATGAAGGACCCGCTTGTCACGGTCACGGTCAAGGAGTCCACGAACCTCAGAGTCACTATCGACGGCGCGGTCATCCAGCCCGGCATCTATCCGATCTCGGGCAACACCACGCTCGTGCAGGCCATTGCATTGGCTCGCGGTCCCAGCGATATCGCCGATTTGAAGCAGGTCGCGATCTTCAGAAACAGCGGCAGCCAGCGTATGACGGCGATATTCGATCTTGCCTCGATACGGGCAGGCAAGGCGACAGACCCGGCTGTTCTGGCCAATGACGTGATCGTCGTGGAGACATCGGGTGGCCGAAGATTTCTGAAGAATCTCGGCAGCGTGGCGCCGTTCCTTCAGCTCTTGCGCCCGTTCTAGAAACCTACGCGACAACGACCAACGGAAGTTTACTTCCGGTCCGACCCGTTTGATTTCTTTTTGATATGCGGTTGATCGTGCAGGACGACGCTCAGCAATGAGCTGTGGACTTCGATCTTCCCATTATAGCTGATGAAGCCCAATTTCCTGAATTTGTTCATGAAGAAGCTCACGCGCGGGCGTGTGGTTCCGATCATTTCGGCAAGCGTTTCCTGGCTCACCTTGGCGATGATCGGCTCCGGCTTGCCTTCCTTGCCGAAATTGGCCAACAGCAATAAAGCCCTCGCCAAGCGCTTTTCGCTCGAATTGAAAAGTTGATCGACCAAATCCTCTTCGACGCGGATCGTACGCACCAGGATGTGTTCGACGAACATCTCCGAGAAGGTCGGCTGGTCATGGAGTGCGTTCATGAAGGCCGGCTTCTCGAGCCGCATGATCTCGCATTCGGTCATGGCGGTTGCGGTCGCGATGCGTCGCTTCTGCCCGCCTAAGCATCCCTCACCGCAAAACTCGTCCTTGCCGAGAATGGCGACAACAGCCTCTTTGCCCTGCTCGGAAATGACGCTGACCTTGACCCTGCCCTTGTGGATGTAAAAAACGGCATCGGCAGCCTCGCCTTGCACATAGACTTTCGTTCGCTTGCGGTATTTGGCAAGCGTTCGCCCGCCGCCGACTTTGGCGAGGAAATCCTTGGGGTCGAATTCCGTGTCTACGTTTGCCAAAGTGACCTCGAAGCGCCGCACTGGCGTCAACTTGCCGATCGGAACGTAAGACCCCTTACCGCGCAGCACTAGGTTCGGAATCTACTCAGATCGCTCACATTGGTGTGCCTGACTTTACTCCAAGTGGAGGCCTGGTTTCCAGGCTTCTGTACAATTCCGTACAATATTGACCAGCCGTGCCGATGAAACGCCGGTAAACCTTGGCGGTTGCGCGCTTCGAGGTCTCTCGCATGAATCATTTCCGCCGCTTCGGCAGACGCTTTTCGGTCCCGTCCAGCTTGCAGGTTGCGCGCGAATTGCGGGTTCTTTCAGCGGACGAGAATGCGCGCGAACGCTGCGCGGAAGAGGAAGGTCTGCTGCAGACCGCCTCGTGGGACGAGATCATCGGCCACCGCCCGCGGCCAGGTGTGGCTTAGCGTTTTGGTTTCAGCGGATCTTGGCCCGCGCACAAGGCAACGGCGGCGACTTTTCGATAACAATTGATCGGCTCCAACGGCGGTTGCTCTGAAAACTCCGTCGCTCACCTTCCCCTTGGCTCCCAAGGGCGGGCTCCGTAAGTGTCGAAAACGTTAGGTCGTGTGTGTCCTAATTTGACCAGCGCAGCCGATTTTTCATGTGTCAAATATGCAGGATGCGCAACCCTGTGAAGGCTGCCAAACACTACCGCCAACGGGCTCAAGAAGCCCACTCCTTAGCGGAAGGGGTGACCCATGCCGACGCGCGCGAAATGCTGATGCAGATTGCCGGTGAATACGAGCAATGGGCGCTTGCGGCAGAGGCTGAAGCCCGCGAAATATCGCGGCGGGTGCTCAGAAATTCAATCCACGCGGTTAGCTAGCTCAGTTTCCTCTCTGCAAATTGGACACGTTGCGCTGACTGAAATGTGTTCCGACGCGCCAAAGAAATTTGAGGAGAACCGACGTTTGGTTCAATACGAGACAGACTCAGCCTCACCTTGAGCGCCTACTCACGTCAACCCTGGGGCACACGAATGCCGTTTTAGACGGCCAGTGCAGGGTTCGGGTCATAGCTATCGTTTGATGCCGACCCATGCGGCTTGGTGAGCCGCGGACAAATTTTGCAATTCTTGAGGTGGACGTCATGTCCGAGGAATATCGGCAAGCCAAATTCCAAATGGCGGATGACGATAGACTCCAGCCGTTCCGCCAGCTCCGCTCAGTGGCTGAGCTCGATCGCGGTGGGTCCCTGACGCGCGCCATTCTCGCCACGGTCCGAGAGCCCCTGGCCATCCTCGACGGCGATTTGCGCGTGATCGAGGCAAGCATCTCCTTTTGCCGGTTGTTTCAAATCAAACACGTGCAGGGTCGTCTGTTATGGGAGTTGGGCGACGGCCAGTGGGACATCCCCATCCTGCGCTGGCTGCTCGAAGCGGTGATTTCCAGCGATACCGTTATCGAAGGCCATGAAGTCGAACTCGATGTTCCCGATCTCGGTCGGCGTCTCATGCTGCTCAACGCCCGCCGGACGCCGGACGGACAAGGACCTGGTCCAGCGCTGCTTATTACGCTGGAAGACATCACCGCACCGCGCCAAGACGCAGCCTTGAATGCGCTGTTGCAGAAGCAACAGGAGACGCTTCTGCTCGAGGTACAGCACCGTGTGAGCAACAGCCTGCAAATCGTCGCCAGCATCCTGATGCTGAAGGCTCGTACCGTGCAATCGGAGGAGACGCGCACCCATTTGCGCGATGCCCACCAACGCGTCGTTTCGCTCGCGACCCTGCAGCAGCAACTGCGCATGTCGGCCCTCGGCGATAGGATCGACGTCGGCCCGTATCTTACGAGTTTGTGCGCAAGCCTGGCACGCTCGATGATCGCCGACGACCGCGACATTGCGGTTACGGCTACGGTCACCTCGGCTGCCGCAATCGTGAAAGCCATCGACGCAGTCAGCTATGGCTTGATCGTCACCGAACTCGTGATCAACGCCCTCAAGCATGGATTTCCCGACGGGCGCAAAGGTCACATCTCAGTCGCCTTCGCGGGCGAAGGAGACGATTGGTGCTTATCGGTATCGGACGACGGCGTAGGGCAACTGGATAAGGGAAGCGGGCCAAAGCATATCGGCCTCGGAACCAGCATCGTCGAGGCGCTTGCCCGGAATTTGAAAGCCAGGGTGGATGTCGTTCAATGCAACCCCGGCACAGCGACATCGATCATCCATGCCGCGAAGCAGGATGCCGCCACGGAGCTGCCGACTCCATAACGGCGCGATATTCCTTGGACGTGCAGGACGAAGCGTAGTTTGGTCCCTTTTGACCATCACGGCCCGTCGGAACGTGTTTATTAAGCGAGTCGTTGGCGCCCAACGCACCATCGAAAACCACAACGAGGTGACTCCCATGCCAGAAGCGACTCTGTACGAACGGCTCGGCGGCGCATTTTCCATCGCTGCGGTAATCGACCATTTCAGCGATGCAGTCGTGAAAAACCCCATCGTTGGCCAGAGATCAGAGAACCCCGCTCTCCGGGAGTGGCACACCAAGAATCTCGGCAGACTTCCGGGTCTCAAATTCATGCGCACGCTGTGGGTATGCAATGTTGCCGGCGGCCCCTTCGAATACACAGCCACGAAACCGGGCAGTACCGCCGTTGGCTTGGAAGAAGCTCATCGCAAACTGAAGATCTCTCCCGCGGAGTTCGATGAAGTCGCGGCTGAGCTTGGAAGAACACTTGACGTCTTCAAGGTGCCCGACCGGGAGAAGAACGAGGTCCTGGCTGCGTTTGCCGCACACAAGGATGAGGTGACCACAGGATATTTGGCCGCCCCCAGCAAGGCGGCCTGACACGCCACAGGAAGGCGCGCGGTCCGGCTAAATAGAGGCCACCGACACCTAACCCAGCCCGCGAACCAACCGCATCCGCGATCAAGGGCAACCTGATCTCGGTCTAGCGCGGTTTTGGTTTGGAGTTGCTTAATGCCCTCGCGCTCGTCGAGCGGCCCCGCCTTGCCCGACAACAAGGACGACACAAAGAGCACAAAGGGTACACAAAGAACACGAAGGTCAAAAGGCGCGCGAAGGGCGCCAAGCCAACGTTCCAAGTCACGCGCTTTACGACCTGAAATTTTTCAGCGGAGTCCTTCGTGTACTTCAATCGATTCCAAATAGGCTCTAGATTCTCACGCGATCGCGAGATTAGGCCGGTCGTGCGGACGATATGATTTGGGAACCCAATCTCAGCGCGCAGGTTTCTTCCTCGAACAGGAGGCGTCAATGAGAGAAAAGTCCCAGGACATTCTGGTGGTGGTCTTCGACGGCGCGCGGGCTCGCTTTTTCAAGCGCAATCCGGCCGGGTGGCTCACATCGTTGAGCGAGATGGAATCCGGCCTGCACCGTCATACCCATGACTCGGTGAGCGACAAGCAGGGCCGCGGCTTTGCCTCGTCAGGCAGCGGCACGCGGCACGCCTATGAGGCCAAACACGACAAGCACAAACAGGAAAAGCACGATTTCGTCCATCTGATCGTTGCAACGCTCGATACCGCCTACGACCAGCTAAAATTCGAACGCCTTGCTATCGTGGCGCCTGAACGCAGCTTGGGCGAATTCCGAGCTCTCGCGTCCGACAAGCTCAAAGCGCTGGTCTGGCGCGAAGTGCCCAAGGAGTTCACCCAATATTCAGACCACGAGCTCGAAGAGCGGCTTCGACCCTATTTCGAGCCCACCGAGGAAATTGTTGAAGCGCGGAAATAGGCAAGGCTGCGCAAAGAGCCCGCCGTCAGGACGCCAGGGACAATGGGCGAGCCTCGGCTGCTGTTGGAAATGCGAGCGTCCATTCCGTCCCGTGATCCGAGACGACGCTTACCCCTCCGTCGATCTGCTCCATCAGGCGCCGCACCAGGCCAAGGCCGTGGCGCTTGCTCGAGGTGGGCTCCACAAAGCCGACACCGTCATCGCCGATCGTGAGAATGGCACCGGTGGCGGCGCGCTCCAGAATCACGCGGATTGCACCCGCTCGTCCAGGAAACGCATGAAGATATGCGTTCGATATGATCTCGGCAACGACGATGCCGAGCGCGGTCACCGTATCCAAGTCGAGCGCGAAGGGTTCCGGCTTGCCCTCGCATGTGAGCGTTACGCCAAACTCCCGAATGGCCTGAAAGTCTCGCAAGTCTTCGCAGAGGGACCTCAAGTAGCGGTCAAAATCTATGGTGCGGCTAAGGCCGTTGCCAAGCAGATGGTCATAGATCTTTGCCAGGCTCATCACGCGCCGCGCTATGGCGCGCATTCCTTTCGCTCCCGCCGATTTTCTGGCTTAGCATTCCGAGCACGAGCTGGAGGTTGTTTCGGACGCGATGTTGCAGCTCTTCCGCCAAGAAATCCTTCTCGACGATCAATGATTTCATCTGTTCGACAGCAGAACGCAGTGTGGCCGTGCGCTCCGCAGTGCCCACCGCTTCGGCGAGGACATTGGCAAAGCCGGTCAGGAAGTCGACGTCATGTTGAACGAACGCGCGTGCAGTCTTGCTATCTATCTCGAGAACACCCCACGGTTCGCCCTTGCCCTTGATCAAAACATCAGCGGTCGCGACAATCCCATGCTGCGCGTAGAACGCCGGAAGGGCATAGCTCTTGTTCTTCGCCACGTCCTCAAGTGTCACGGGTTTGCCTGTGACGAACGCTCGACCCTGAGTCGAACTTTCATCCGCCGGCGATACGACGCACCCAACCACACCTTCATGCCAACCATACCCCGCCTCGACAAGAAGGTCGTTCTCGGTTGCGCGATAGCGGCAAATTTTTGCGAAGGGCACGCACATGCTCTCCGCACAAACGCGTGCCGCTTCGGTCAAGACTTTATGCAAGTCGCTTTCGCCGAAAGCGAAGCTGCCAAATTTCGCAAGCGCAGCTTGTTCACGCAGAAGTTTCTCAATCGTGAGTTTTTCGGTCATGCGGGCTGCCCTTCAGCAAATCGGGCGACGGATGCCGGCAGCAAACGGAAACCCGGAGGAAATGGCGGTGTAGCGGTACCGACGGTCATGATCTCCCGGACGATTGCCAGGGCGCGCACGATGTCCTCCGGCCGATAGGGTTTTGCGATCGAAGCGTCACCGTCGGCTAACGTGAGCGTGCTGTGCAGAACGTCATCGCCCGTGGCGTAGAGGACTCCGAATTTTCCTCTGCTTTTCAACCGGCGAGAGATTTCGGGGCCGCGGCCGCCTTTGGCAAGCCGAACGTCAAGAACAGCGAGATCGGGCTTGTGCAATTCGCCAAGCGCCACCGCTTCATCGACCGTACGGGCGATGCCGCAAACTTGATGGCCGCTCGCGGCAATTGTCTCTTCAAGCATGTCCGCGATGATCAATTCGTCTTCTGCTATAAGAACTTTCAGCATGCGAAGCATCTCCAATCGCGTGGTCGGCAATAACGCGGCAGCAATGAGCTCAACCCCGCACCGAGCGCCTCAAAAAAGGCACATCGGCCGCCCCAGGGTTCGGAAGAGTAAGCGCTCAAGACGGCGCTACATCTGTCTCAAATCGACCAGTTTGCCGGATCGGAAACTACTCACCAAAGTCGTTTTTACCTCGGCGCCGCGGCAATTGATGCGTTCGTTTGGGATTCGAGGAAAAGGGCGCGGACCATCATGGCCGCGACTCATGGGTACTATCCGATCCTACCGAGCGCGATGCGATCTCCTTATGGGTAGCGTCGACGATGGACAGCGTCGCCGGATATCCGAGATGTCACATCCGGAGTCTGCTTCGTACTCATCTCAGTCGAACAGAGGGAAAGATCATGTTGAACGGGAAGTCTTTGGCCATTTTGACGGCGGCCCTGCTGGCGTGCGCCGTGATGACTGGTCCGGTCGCCGCCCAATACAACGACCAAAATTACCGCGGCAATCCGTATGACGGCTCCCAGGTCCAATACGACCAGCAGCGCCAGCAATACGAGCAGCAACGCGAACAATACGAGCAACAGCGTCAACAATATAACAGCGATCAGAACCAGTACCGCGGCCCCCCGCCACAATACCGCGGTCCCCCGCCGCAATTCGACCGGCGAGAAGCTTACGATCATGCCTATGGCCCGGATCGGGATCCCTACTATCGCGACTGTCAGCAACAGCGCGCCAACAACCAGACCGGCGGCTTGATCATCGGCGCCATTGCCGGCGGGCTTCTGGGCAGCACGATCGCACGCGGCCCGTCGCGTGGCGCGGGAACCGTTCTCGGAGCACTTGCCGGCGGCGCGGTAGGCGCCGGCATCGGCGGCAGTTTGAACTGCGAGGATCGGGGCTATGTCAATCGCACCTACTATAGCGGGTTCGAGTCCGGCCGCAGGAACGCAGACTATCGCTGGCGCAACGACAGAACCGGCAATTACGGAACCCTGAGGGTCAACGATTACTACCAGGACCGCGACGGCTTCCGCTGCGCGCGGTACACGCAGACCATTTGGATCGACGGGCGTCCCGCGCCGGCAAACGGTCACGCGTGCCGTCAATACGACGGCAATTGGGCTATTGTCGATTGAAAGGGTTTGTCGCGGGGGAATGGCAACGCTCTCGGGCTTATGCCGGAGAGCGTTCGCCTTTGGGCTATCGACCGCCAGCATAATCCGGCGGAGCTGCCGGCTTTTTCAACAGCATCGATCCACGCCGCCCTTCGCGGTTTCATGAGTACATTCCGATCCTTTCCGCAGCGATGCGATCTTCCTATCGATAGCGTCGAACAGACATCCGAGATGTCTTATCCGGAGTTTGCTCCGCGCTCATCTCCGTCGCACGGTGTCACCAAATGCTGACGGAGAGTCGAAGCGCATGCAATGTACGATCAGCCAGAGGTAACAAAATGAAACGTGAAACGAGTTGGGAGGCGCACCATAAAAACAGCGCACCAGCGAAGAAACGGATTGTAACAGCAGCGCTTGGCGCGGCCGCGGCTCTCGCGTTGCTGGCGGGTTGTGCCGACAACAACGCCTACTACGGCAACAGCGGCGCCTACTACGGCGCGGCACCGTCCTACGGTCCTGTGTCCGCCCCGGCATCGATAGCTTGGGAACGGATCGGCTCCGTCGAGTTTTTGCGCGACAATGTCCGGGAGACCCAATACGGGAATTTCGGCGGCAGCGTGGAAGGGTTGGCATTTCAAGCGCGAGACTCGGACGTGACCTGCAGCGACGTCACGGCCACCTACAGCAACGGTCAAAGGCAGGAAGTTTTCCGCGGCGCTTTGCAAAGAGGTCGCGTTGTGGTGATCGATCTGCCGGGCCGCGAGCGTTTCGTGAGGCAACTGAACTTCAACTGTCGCTCGGCCAATAGCACGGTGGCCACGGTCGAAATCTCCGCGGATGTAGGCCGCTATCAGGACGAGTGGCGGCGGAGCCCCGATTGGGACCGCATGTGGTCGCGCGTGTTCAATTGGGATGCGCCGGGTTGGGTCACGCTCGGAAGCGAGCAATTCAGCGGTCGTTCCGATCGGGAAGTGACGTACACAGGATGGCAGGGGCGCGATCTCGAAGGGATCGCACTTCGGCCGGTCAACGATGATGCCCGCTGCCGCAATGTCACCGCCACCTTTGCAGGCGGAGAGCGGCGCAGCCTCAACCTCGACAATGGGGACATGTTGCTGCGGGACCGCATCACCACGTTGGACCTGCCCGGCAATCGGCGCGATGTCACGCGTATCGACATGAATTGCCATGCCGAGCACGGCGGGACCGTTACGATCCAAGTGCTGGCCAGCAGGTAAAGAGTCATCAGATACGAAGAGGGGCCGGGAATTTCCCGGCCTCTTTTTGCTTCGAGCCGATCGCTACTTCCGCGAGCGAACCCGTTACAGAAAATCCCTTCGAAATGATCATTGCGCTCGATTTGAATCGAGCTTGGCTCGCGGCTTGATGAGTAGTTTCCGGCCCTAACAGCATCGGTTCGCACTTCTTATGTATGATTCGAGCAGACATCCGAGATGTCTTCATCCGGAGTTTGCTCCGCGCCCATCTCAGTCGCAAAGTTTCATCACGGAATGCGGCCGGAGAGTCGAGGCGTATGCAAATGTACGATCATCTCGAGGTAACAAAATGAAACGGATTCTCACTGCGCTCGGCACCGCTGCGGCGCTCACGCTTCTGGCCGGCTGCGCCGGCGGCGACGTCTACGGCAGCAACGGCGCCTATTACGGAAACGGGTACGGCAGCAGCAGCTTCGGCTATCGCCAGCCATATCCGTATGGCGGCAATTACCAGTACAACAACTACGATCGCCGGTACGGCAACAATTCCGCCTATTACTACAATGGGCGAACTTATTACCGGCGCTGACAACATGCGGCGAGCCTTCGTACCAAGCCGCGGCCGAACGCGGCGCGGTCGCCGTGAGTAGTTTCCGACGCTAACGGGGCACGGCTACGAGTCCTACGCTCCAAATCGTCGTAGCCGTTCTCATACTTTGGAGGAAGCAACATGGACAAGGACCGCGTGGCCGGATCGGCGAAATCAATCAAGGGCACCGTCAAGCAAATGTTCGGCAAGGTGCTTGGTGACGCCAAGCTCGAGTCGGACGGCAATGCCGACAAGATCGAGGGCAAAATTCAGAACGCCATTGGCGGTCTGAAGGACACGCTCAAAGGAAAATAGACATCGCGGCCGCGTCTTCGACCGCAGAAGGAGATCGATATGAACAGTATTTTCTACATTATCGGCGTCGTTGTGGTCGTCATGATGGTCGTTGGGTATCTCGGTTTGGCATGACCCAACCGAATCTGCTCACCGGCGTGCCGCCCGGACCGCCGGACGGCGGCTACGCGAAGTTCAGAAACGACGCCGGCGCGAGCGAAATCCGCATCGCGCTGAGAGAATTCGAATGCATCGGCGTGTCGCCGCCGCACGATCATCCGCATATCTATCTCGATATGGGCGACGACGACGCGATCCTTTGCCCCTATTGCGCCACCCGGTTCCGCTTCGACACGCGTTTGAATTCCGGCGAGGCCGATCCGCCGGATGCCCTGTATTCCGGCCGCGCCTGAGGGCGCCTCACCGCGAATACCGTTGATGCAGATACATCTTCTTTGCGTTGGCACCGTATTGCTCGTTTGTCGCGCCTTCGCGCTCCGTCGCTCGTTTGCACGAGTCCCCGGCCTGCTTGCCGTAGATCTCGGCTTGCCTTGCATGTTCTTGGGCGCTCTCGTAATCGCCGGCCGGGTGCAGCCGGGCAGCCTTGCGATGGTGCTCGGCGG
>Ga0134122_10002371_pt1 | contig 13815 bp, 12 predicted proteins | sample KB302_FD_96461 | JGI IMG/M metagenome (GOLD analysis project Ga0134122, IMG submission 96461) | Terrestrial soil microbial communities without Nitrogen fertilizer from Kellogg Biological Station, Michigan, USA - KB3-0-2 | ecosystem: Environmental > Terrestrial > Soil > Unclassified ... | reverse complement strand
TACCGAACACGAGCAGCCAGCTCGATACCATTCGCGACTTGCTTCGCATCACTCAGATCCGCAACACGACCTCCCGCAGCGGCTTCATGCATCACGAGAGCTACTCGCGCAGCATTCCCAGCTTCTTTTGCATCATTCCCATCTGTTCACGCATCACTCGGATCTGGTTATCCATCACAGGGACGGGCCACTCAGGGACAGAAAGCCCGCTCGCAGCGATGCAGAACCGGATTGTAGCGATGCATATCTCGATCGTAGCGTTCGAGAACTGGATCGAAGCGTCTCAGAACCAGCTCGCTGTGATTGGGAGCTTGTTCTCTGTGATGCAAAATCGGCTGCCTGTGATGCCCAACCAACTCGCGGTGATGCGGAGCTGGATCGCCGTGATGCAGACCTGGATCGCAGTGATGCAGAGACAGGTCGCAGTGATGCGGAGACAGGTCGCGGTGATGCGGATTTCGCTCGTAATGATGCAGAGACCGACCGCGGCGTGCCAATCGTCGATCGTAGTGATGTTTGACCCGCTACGGACCCACGAAACCTCGTACGCGGCGGTACATAACAGAAGTTGTGCATCGCGAAGGTCACTACGAGCAATACAGACCTTCCCCGGAATGGCACAGGCAAAGGTGGCGACGAGGCATCTTGGCCGATGAATACCTCGGACCGCGATCCGAGAGGCCCGGATCGCGAACGGAGTGTCTTCAATCGAGTGTCGAGCGCTTCCGTCTCAGCCGCGTTCGCGCCGACGTTGCTCCTCGGCGGTGCCGAGCTGGTGATTGGCGTTCCCGGGGGAACACTGCCCGGCGCCGCCTCCCCTGAAACCTTCCGCCACCTCGCTCCGTAAGGTCATTTACACCCTATTCGGAGGTGAGACCCCGGTGCCTGCACAGCCTCTACCGTTTCAGCCGTTGAAGCCGGTCGATCTGATCCTCCTTCTGGCGCTCGCCGAGGGGGACCGGCATGGGTATGCGCTCTCGCAGGAGGTCGAGCGGCGGACGGAGGGCGCGGTTCGGCTGGAGGCGGGGAATCTGTACCGGACGCTTCGGCGGCTAGTTGCCGATGGGCTGGTGGGTGAGGCCGGTCGGCGGCGGCTGGACGAGGAGAGCGACGACGAGCGGCGGAACTACTTCCGGATCACGCCGCTCGGCCTTCGGGCGGTTCAGGCGGAGGTGAAGCGGCTTCGGTCCCTCCTTGCCTCTCCTTCGGTGCGGGCTCTCGGACAGCGGGCTGAACCCTCATGAGCGCCACGCCCGTTCGCTCCGGGTCGGAGAGAATTTATGCGCTCCTACTCCACCTTTATCCGGCCGCGTTCCGCCGTGAGGCGGGGCTCGATCTTCGCGAGTTCTTCCGCGATCAACTTCGCGCGGCCCGCGGGCCGCGATTCGGCGTCGTTCGTCTTTGGCTGCGCGCTCTCCCCGATCTCTTCGCTTCGGCGTTCCTCGAACATTGCTCCGCGATCCGGATGCCTTTTCGGGCACCGGTGCCACTTCCCCACTCTCGCCCTGGAGAACCGCCCATGAAGATCTTCCTTCTGGAGCTCAAGTACGCGCTCCGGCTGCTCAAGCAGGCTCCCATGTTCACCTTGGTCGCGGGGCTCGTGATCGCGCTCGGTATCGGCGCGGTGACGACGATCTTCAGCGCCGCCAACGGGTTGGCGTTTCGTCCGCTGCCGGGGGCTTCGGAGCCCGGCCGGCTGGTCGAGGTCCACCGGTCGGACAAAAATGGCCGCGGCTCGCATTCGGCTTCTTATCCCTACTATCGGGCGTTGCGCGACCGGTCGCAAACTCTTTCAGGCCTTGCGGCCTGGTCGATGCTCGCGCTCACCGTCCGGACGAACGACGCGGAGGGCACGCGGGCGCTCGGTAACCTGGTGAGCGGCAACTATTTCGAGGTGCTCGGCGTGCGGCCTTCGGCGGGCCGGTTCTTCCTTCCCGAGGAGGATCGCGTTCCGGGCGCGCGGCCGGTGGTGGTGCTCAGCCATGCGTATTGGAGCCGCGCGTTCGGCGGCGATCCCGGCGTGATGGGCCGGTCGATCTCGATCAACAGCCATCCCTTCACGATCGTCGGTGTCGCGCCGCGCGGTTTCCATGGCGTCTACGCCGCGCTTTCGACCGATGTCTGGGTGCCGATGATGATGCAGGCGGAGGTGCGCGGCACCGGGGATCTTCTTTCCTCGGCCGGCAGTTCCTGGCTGGAGCTGATCGGACGACGACGCAAAGGGGTGGACTTCGGCCAGGTCCGGGCGGAGCTGGCGGCCGCGACCGCCGCGTTCGCGGGAAAGGATGAGCCGGCCGATCTCGTCCGCTTCTCCGGTGTGACGGTTCATTCTCTCGGCGCGGTTCCGGCCGAGGCGAACGGGCCGTTTCTCGGTTTCCTCGCGCTGCTGCTCGCCGCTTCCGGGTTGGTTCTCGCGATTGCGAGCGTCAACGTCACCGGTATGCTGCTCGCCCGCGCCACGGCGCGCCGCCGCGAGATCCTCGTTCGCCTTTCGCTCGGGGCGTCGCGCGCGCGGATCGTGCGCCAGTTGCTGATCGAGAGCGCGACGCTGTTCGTGCTCGGATCGGCCGGTGGAATTCTGCTCGCCGAATGGGGCACGCGGGCGCTCGAACGCATCCCGATTCCGGTCGAGGTGCCGATCTCGCTGGAACTGACACCCGACCTGCGGGTGCTCTCGTTCGCGGTCGGTACGGCTTTGCTCTCCGGTCTTCTCTTCGGCCTGGTCCCGGCACTTCAGGGCACGCGGCTCGATCTTTCCTCTCCCCTTCGCGCCGAGACGCCGGGCGCGGGGAGGAAGCGGTCGCTGACGCGCAATGCGCTGGTGGTCGGCCAGATCTCGCTCTCGCTGCTCCTGCTGGTCGCCGCCGGGCTCTTCCTGAGAGCGCTCGACCGGGGACAGCGGGTCGATCCGGGCTTCGACGCCTCGCACGTAGCGACGTCGTCCTTCGATACCCGGACCTACGGCTATGGCGAGGAGCGGGCGCGGCAGTTCTACGCCGACCTGCGAACCCGCCTCGCCGCCCGGCCCGGGGTCGAGGCGGTCTCCTACGCGCGGGTGCTGCCGCTTTCCGGGAACCGGACCGGCGACGAGTTTCGCGTCGATGGCGCGGCGCCGGCCTCGCCCACGGAGGGCGACGGTGTGGAACCGATGCTGTTCGCGCAGGTCGATGCCGATTATTTTCAGGTCCTTCACCTGCCTCTGATCGCCGGGCGAGGCTTCGAAGCGGCCGACGGCCCGAAAACGGCCGGCGTGGTGGTCGTGAACGAGACGTTCGCCCGCCGCTTCTTTGCCAACGGCAACGCGCTGGGCCGCACGGTTCATCAGGGCGAGAAAGCTTTGACCATCGTCGGGGTCGCCCGCGACGCGAAGATCGCTTCTCTCTCCGAAAACGGCGAACCGTTCCTCTATTTACCCGTAGCCCAGAGCTTCAGCCCGGAGCAGAACCTGATGGTCCGCTCGGCGGCCGATCCTGCGCAGGTGGCGGCGATGATCCGGGACGAGGTGCGCGCGCTCGACCCCGGCCTGCCGCGGGCGGAGGTGACGCCCCTTTCGGTTATCACGAGCCTGGCGCTTCTGCCGCAACGGGTGGCCGCGATGGTCACCGGTCTCCTCGGCCTGGTCGGGCTGCTGCTCGCCGCCGTCGGGCTCTACGGCGTGATCGCCTATTCGGTGAGCCAGCGCGGGCGCGAGATCGGCGTTCGGATGGCGCTGGGTGCCACCACGCGGAACGTCGTCCAAATGGTCCTCCAGGAAGGCATCCGCTTCGTCGCGATCGGCCTGGCGATCGGGATCGCGCTCGCCTTGGCGGCCACCTGGCTGATGAAGCCCTTCCTCTTCGGCGTGAGCGCCACGGACGCCGCGACCTATCTCGCGGTCTCGGCCGTGCTGGCGGGCGTCGCGATGCTCGCGAGCTATCTTCCCGCGCGGCGGGCCGCGGCGGCCGATCCGATGGAGGTGCTGCGCACGGAGTAGGCAGTGCCCTTCTCAGCCCTCACCCCCGGCCCCTCTCCCAAAGGGAGAGGGGAGAACGGCAAGGACTGGGACGTCACCTTACTGCCGCTCGCGCTCGGCTGCTCCACCGCGTTCCCGTCGATTCGGCCGCAGGATCGGCGGGGCGTCCACGGCTCCCGGCGCGCCAAGCCCGGGGCTCGACGAGGCTCCGCTCGTGCCCGCCGGTTGGACCAGGCCGGCCCGCTCGAAGTCGGCGCGGCTGGCTCCCGCCGAAAGCCCCGAACGCATCACCGCCTGGATCACCTGGCGTTCGAGGGAATTGAAGTTGCTGGTGGCCGCGCTGTTCGGGGTGGCCATCAGCGCGTCGGGCATCTGGGCGCCGTCCAAGTGACAGAGACCCAAAATGCCATGGCCCAGCTCGTGGTTGTGGACGTTGCCGCCGAGCCCGTGGCGCGAGGCGGTGCGCGAGCTGGCGAGGATGCTCGGCGCTTGAAAGGTGAACTTGGCGCAGCCTCCGGCGCCGGGGTTGCAGAAAGCATCGATTTGCGGATTGCTGAGCGACGTTGCGGTCACTTCGAGGAATCCCGGGATCGGGTTTTCTTCGTTCGTGGTCTCGATCGCCAGCTCGTAGGCTCCGCCGATCAGGCCGCTCAGGCCGGCCAGGAAGCCTTCGACGTTGCTCCGCTCGGCGCCCGAAAGCGCGGTGCTCAAGCGAATGTGGAGCCTACTGCCGCGCGGATACCCGCGCCAGGACCCGCTGGTGTCGCAGGTCAGGCCCGAGGCCGGCCGGAGCGGCCCTTCGCCCAGAAACATCGCCAAGATCACGTTCGAGGAGGTGACGTTCGAGGTCGGCGGCGGCGGCGGGCTGGTCGGCGAGCCGCCGTTCTTGCCGCAGGCCCAACCCAGCAAGGCGGCGAGGAAAAGACCGGAGAGGAGGAAGGGGGGGCGGGTTTTCATCTCTTCTCCCCTGGGGCGCTCGGCCCGGCGAAAATCAGCCCGGCAGGAAGAAAAATACCATGCCGAGGATCAGGTACACCGCGAGCAGCTGAGCCCCTTCGAGCCAGTTCGACTCGCCGTCGCTCGCGATCTGGGTCGCGACCCATACCGCGACGGTTACCGCGAGCACCTCCGGCACGGTGAACACGAGATCCATCGGCCGCGGGCCGATCAGGTAGGAGAGCAGGACCAGGAGCGGCGCCACGAAGATCGCGATCTGCACGCTCGATCCGATCGCGATGCCGATCGACAGGTCCATGCGGTTGCGCCGCGCCGCGAGGATCGCCGTCGAGTGCTCGGCCGCGTTGCCGATGATCGCGACGACGACCACTCCGATGAACACCTCGGTCATGCCGAGCGAGCGCGCGGTCTCCTCGACCGCGCCGACCAGGATCTCGCTCATCCAAGCGACCAAGGCGGTCGCGACCGCGAGGATGCCGAGCGCCTTCTTGACGCTCCAGGTCGGCCCGCCCTCCCCGGGTTGGCCGTGCCCGCCATCCCCGGCGAACAAGCCCTTGTGGGTGACCAGCGCAAAGATCAACCCGCAGACGTAGGTCGCGAGCAGAACCCACGAGATGTCGAACGACAGGCGGCCCTCGACCAGAAGTGCCTGTTTGCCGGCGAGGTGATGGAACGCGGCCGGCGCGATCAGGCCGACGGCGGCCAGCAAAAGCATGGTCGATTGCGAGTTGGCCGCCGTGGCGTTGAACCTCTGCCGGGGATGCTTGAGCCCGCCGGCCAGGACCGCGGCGCCGAGCACGAGCAGGATGTTGCCGATGATCGAGCCGGTGAGCGACGCCTTGACCACCGGGTAGAGCCCTTTGCGCAGGGCCATGATCGCGATGATCATCTCGGCCGCGTTGCCGAACGTGGCGTTGAGCAGACCGCCCACCCCTTCGCCCGCGTGCTCGGCCAGATGCTCCGTCGCGCGTCCCATCCAGCCGGCGAGCGGGATCACCGCGGCGCAGGCGAAGAAGAAGATCAACACCTGGCGCTCCGGCGCGGAATGCTCCAACACCGCGGCGATCGGCACGCAGATCAGCAGCCAGGAGAGCGAAGGGCGAAGCAGAGTCTTCATGGCAAGAGCGCGTAGTGTACCGGCGGGAGGGGCTTGAAGGAAGCGCGAAATCCGCGCCGCCGCTCTGCTAGAGTCCACCGCCATCATGACGCCAGATCTCTCCGTGATCCTCGCCATCGGCGAGCGGCGCGATCGTGCGCCCGCCTGCCTGGCGTCCCTGCTCGCGCAGGAGGGCATCGAACGGATCGAGATCCTGCTCTACGATCTGGCTCCCGGGGAACCCGAGCCGCTCCCGGGGAGCGGCCACCCGAGCGTGGTGGTGCAACGACTGCCGCCCGAGACCCTGTTTTCGGTGGCCAAGGCGCGCGGCGTGGAAGCGGCGCGGGCGCCGATCGTGACGTTCGTCGAGGAACACTGCCGCGCGTTCCCGGGATGGGCCGCGGCGCTGATCGCGGCGCATGACGGACCGTACGCCGGGGTCGGACCGGAGGTCCACAACGGCAACGCGACCGTGCCGTTCAGCCGCTCGATCCACGTCGTCAACTACCAGATGTTTTATCCCGGCGCGGCGCGCGGCGAGCGCGGCATGCTCCCGGGCCACAACAGCTCGTGGAAACGGAACGTCCTGCTCGGCTACGGCGAGCGGCTGGAAGAGTACCTGCGAGCCGAGATCGTGCTGCACCTCCGGCTGGTCGCGGACGGCCATCGCCTGCTGCTCGAACCGGCGGCGAAGCTCGCGCATTGGAACGAGAGCGACTTGGCCAGCGCCTCGCGCGGGCGGTATCTGTGGAATCGGATCTACGCGCACGAACGGGCGAAGGCGTTCGGCTGGTCCCGCGCGCGCCGCGGGGGATACGTCCTCGCCGCCCCGCTCATCCCGATCTACTCGGTGATCCGCTTGATGTTGTGGCTGCGGCGCCACCGGCCCGACCTGATGGCCGTCGCGCTCTTCGGCCTGCCGCGGATCGCCGCGGTCGCGGTCGTGGCGGCGCTCGGTCATTCCGCCGGGCTGCTGCTCGGACCCGGCGACGCCGAGGCCCGCTTCACCTGGTTCGAGATGAACGAGCACCGCGATGCGGGGCCGGCATGACCTCGCGGCCGGCGGGGCACTCCCCCGCGCTCTCGGTCGTCATCCCCGCGTACGACTCGCATTCGACCCTCCAGGCCTGTCTCGAATCGTTGGAATTGCAGACGTTCGCGGACTTCGAGACGATCGTGGTGGACAGCGGACCGGACGCCACTTCGGAGCGGATCGTGAGCGAGCGTTTCCCGCGCGTCCGCTTTCTGCGCAGGACGAGCCGCCTGCTGCCCCAGGCCGCGCGGCGGGTCGGGGTCGGCCATGCGACCGCCCCGGTGATCGTGTTCACCGACCCCGACTGCTATGCCGACCGCGAATGGTTGGAGAGGCTGCTCGCGCGGCATCGCGAGACCGGCGAGGTGGTGGTCGGCGCGCTCGCCTGCCACGGCGGCCGGCTGTGGGATCGCGCGGTGCACCTCTGCAAGTTCAGTAAATGGCTGCCGCGCGGGGCGGCGCGGCCGGTGGACATGGCGCCGACCGCCAATCTATTGATCGAACGCGACCAGCTCCGCGCGGCGGGCGATCTGGAGGTGAGCGATTCACTGATGGGCGACGTCGAGCTTTCCCGCAACCTGCTCGCCAACGGGCGGACGCTCTGGTTCGAACCGGCGGCGATCGTCGCCCACCATCATGAGCAGACCCTTACGAGCTTCGTCCGCGAGCGGTTCGTGCGCGGGCGGCGCTACGGCGAGCTTCGCGCCGGCTGGCTGGATCACCGCCCTCTGCCGCTGCTCCGCTACCTGCTCGCGACCCTCCTGCCGTTGCGCATGGCGCGGGTCTCGGCGCTCGTCGCCCGAGACGCCTACCGATCGGCGCAGCTCGGCGCTTTCGTCATCGGGCTGCCGATCGTCCTCGGCGGGCATGTCCTGTCGCTCGCCGGGGAGGCGGTCGCCTATTTCGGAGCGCTCTTCCCTACGACTCCCCCGTGAAGTTCACACGCCCTTGGCCAGTCGAATCCCGGTGAGCTGAAACCGGGTGTCCGCCGGCCAGAAGTTGCGGTAGCTCGTCCGGATGTGCGAGCGCGGCGTGGCGCACGAGCCGCCGCGCAGGACGCGCTGGTTGTCCATGAACTTCCCATTGTACTCCATCAAGTTGCCCTCGAACGGGGCGTATCCCGGGTAGGGCTCATAGTGGCTGGTGGTCCACTCCCAGAGATCGCCGGACATCTGGGAAAGCCCCTCGCCCGCGGGCGCGGGGAGCGGATGAAACGCGCGGTTCTCCAGGTGATTGCCGGCGGCGGGATAGAACCCGCCGAGGCGCGCGCCGTGCTCCCACTCGCGTTCGGTGGGCAACCGCGCGCCGCGCCAGGCGGCATCGGTCTCCCCTTTCCAGCGCGCGTAGGCGTCGGCCTCGTAGAAGCTCACGTGGGCGACCGGCTCTTCCGATTCGACTCGGCGTTCGCCGGAGAGCGTCCAGGCCGCCCATTCGTCCCCCGTATCCCAACAGGTCCGCCAATAGAGCGGCGCGTGCCAACCGTGCTCCTTGACCTGGCCCCAGCCGTTCGCGAGCCAGAGCAGCGGCTTTTGGTAGCCGCCGTCTTCGATGAACTCCATGTACTCCCCTGCCGTCACCAGGCGGCTCGCCAACGCGAACGGTTCGAGCCAGCTCTTGTGCACCGGCAGCTCGTTGTCCCAGCACCACCCTCCCTCGACGTTGCCGATCCCCACCAAACCGCCGTCGAAGGCGATCCAGGAGGCCTCGGTCCGTCCTCCGGCGGCTTCGGGAACGAGTGGCGCGTAGGTCGCCCGCAGCTCGTAGGGGTCGGTCGCCAGGATGTGCTTGATCTCCGTGACCAACAGTTCCTGGTGCTGCTGTTCGTGCTCCAGGCCGGTCCTCACCAGGAACTCGAAGCGCTCCCAGTCGCCGTCCGGCACTTCGGCGATCAAGCTCTCCATTCGGCCGTCGACCGAGGCCCGGTAGGCGAGCACCTCGTCGTTGCCCGGCCGGGTGAGCGAGCCGCGGCGGTGGCGCTCGATCCGCGGCCCCACCGATTCGTAATACGAGTTGAGGACGTATTCGAGCCGCCCGTCGTCCGCCGCCTCGCGCCCCCAGGGAGCGAGGACGATGCGCGCGAAGAACCAGCTGGTATGGCCGAGGTTCCACCAGGGCGGGCTGACGTCGGGCATCGACTGAATGCGCCAGACCTCCGGCGCGAGCGGACGCACCAGCTCCCGGGACAATCCCCGGACCTCGCGATACGCGGCGAGCAGCTCATCTCGGTTCATCGGGTTTTTCTTCCTCCGACTCTTCGCCGTCATCCGGAAAGAAATGCAGTTGCGTCTGCAGCGCGCGCGGCATTCGATCGATCGGCGCCAGCTCCTCGATCTCTTCGCCCGAGGTGGCCCCGTACTCTTTCAATTTCCGCGCCGCCGGCATGACTCGGGTTTCGAGCGAGCCCACGGCTTTGTTGTAGGCGTCAATCGCCCTTTCGAGGCCGCCGGAAAGCGCTCCGAAGTGACCAGCGAGCGTCCGCAGGCGATCGTGGAGTACCCGGCCGAGCTTGCTGATTTCGAGCGCGTTCTTGGTCATCTGCTCCTGGCGCCAGCCGTAGGCCACGGCGCGCAGGAGCGCGATCAGCGTGGTGGGGGTCGCGAGAATCACCCGCTGCTCGACGCCCGCTTCGATCAGGCTCGGGTCCTGTTCGAGGGCCGCGGAGAAAAACGTTTCGCCGGGGAGGAACAGAACCACGAACTCCGGCGCCGGCTCGAACTGGCTCCAATACGACTTGGCCGAGAGCTTGCCCAGATGGGCGCGTACCTGCGCCGCGTGGCTCGCCAGGTGGACCCGTCGGACGTCTTCGTCCACCGTCTCGATCGCCAGCAGGTACGATTCGAGCGGCGCCTTGGCATCGACCACGATGTTTTTCTCGTTCGGCAGCCGGACGATCAAATCGGGGCGCACGCGGCCTTCTTCCACCGAGCCGCCGACCGGCTGCTGCTCGAAATCGCAGTACTCGACCATGCCGGCCATCTCGACCACGCGGCGCAGCTGGATCTCCCCCCAACGCCCCCGCGCGGCCGGCTGGCGCAGCGCCTGGACCAGGCGCGAGGTTTCGACGTGCAGGCTCTGCTGGGTGAGCGCGAGGGTGCGAAGCTGCTCCGACAGGCCGCCATAGGCCTGGACGCGAGACTGCTCCAGCTCGCGGATCTTGTCGTCCACCTTGCCGAGCGAATCGGCGAGCGGCCGGACCAACTCGCCGATCGCCTTCTCGCGCGCTTCGAGGTCGCCACGAGCCCGCTCCTGAAAGACCTCCAGGTTCTGCTTCGCGAGGTGAAGGAACGCCTCGTTGTTCTTCGCCAGCGCCTCGGCCGAAGCGGCGGAGAACGCCTGGCCGAGCTGCTCGCGGGCGCCTTCGAGCAGGCGCAGCTTCTCGCCCGCGGACTCGCGTTCCATGTCGAGCGCGGTTTCGACCTCGGCCAGGCGGGTGCGCAGCTCCGAACCGATGCGGCGCAGCTCGACCGTCTCGCGCTCGGCGCGAATCTCCAGGGCCTGTCGAGCGGAACGCAGCTCCTGCGCCTCGCGCTCGCGCGCCGCCAGCCGCTCGGTGAGGGTCGAGCGCTCGGCCCGGGCGAGCAGACGGGCGATCACCCACACGACCAGCGCGCCGACGAGGGCGCCGATCCCTGCCGACAGTAGCGACGAACCCTCCATCTAGATGCCGAAGCGCTCCATTTTGATCGCCAGGCCGTTCCTCGACAGGCCGAGCATGCGCGCCGCGAGCGACTTGTTGCCGTGCGCGCGCCGCAGCGCCTCGCGGATCGCCGCCTGCTCGGTGATGCCCACCAGGCGGTCGAGATCGAGGTCGGTCGTGCCATCGACCCGCGCGGTTTGCAGACGCCCCTTGCGCACCTTCTCGGGCAGCGAGCTCAGCTCGACCGGCCGGCCCGCCGGGCAGAGATAGACCATCTGACGCGCGATTCCTTCCAACTCGTCGAGGTTACCCGGATAGTCGTAGGCGAGCAGCGCGGTCATCGCCTTGACCGTGATGCCGGCCAGGCGGGTGCCGGTGTCGTGGCAGAACCGGTTGACGAAACTTTGGATCAGCAGCGGCAGGTCTTCCTTCCGATCGCGCAGGGGAGGCACGTCCACCGTGGTTCGGGAGAGGCGGTAGGCGAGATCGACGCGGAACTCGTCGCGCGCCACCGCCTCTTCGAGCGGCGCCTTGCTCCCGGCGATCAGCCGCACGTCCACCGCGGCGGCCTCTTCGAGACCGTCCGCCGACTCGACCTCGCCGGTCCGCAGGAAGCGCACCAGCCGGGCCTGCACGTCGAGCGGCAGGTGATCGACGTCGTCCAGGAACAGCGTGCCGCCGTTGGCGAGCAGCAGCTTGCCCTCGCGCCGGATCGTCCCGTCGCGGCCGGCCAGCTCGGAGCCGAACAGGTCGGCCTCGATCGCCGCGGGGCGCGCGCCGGCCGCGATCGCGACCACGAACGGACCCTGGCGCCGCGGCCCCGACCGATGGAGCGAATGGGCGAGCAGCTGCTTGCCCAGGCCCGCCTCGCCGCGCAGCAGGACGGGTATCGACGGATCGACCGCGGCGCGCAGCTCGTCGAGCATCCGTTTCATCGTCGGCGACTCGCCGATCACCAACCCCGCGTCGAGCACCAAGTCCTGCTGACCGAGCGAACCGGGCAGGATCGGCTCGAACGCGCCGACGTGGTGGATCAGCCCGAGGGCGATCAGGTGGCCGACCGCGCGCAGCGCTTCGGAGATCGAAGGGGACCCGGCCGGCGAAAAACGCGGCAGCGCCGCGATCAGCCGATACGACCGCTCGACCGCCTGGAACGCATGGTGGCCGATCCACGCCTCTTTGCCGTCGAGCGCGCCCAAGAAACCGCCACCGCGCCCCCCGTGCGCCACGACCTGGTCGAGCAGAGCCTCGCCGCTCGACAGCCACGCCTGATCGGTCGCGACCGCGAGCCGGATCGCCGAGCGCTCCCCTTCGCCCACCAGCAGGAACAGCACGCCGCCGCCGAAATCGCGCAGCAGTTCGCGCACCAGCGACTCCGAGGTCACCCGGCTCTCGGTGTCGGCGAGCGTCCAGTCGCTCAGGCGGGAGAGGTGGCCGAGCATCCCCTCGGCGGTGATCCGCGGCACCAGCTCTTCGATCGGCGCGGCCGACGGCGGGCGGGGATTTTCGGCCGCGACGTCTTCGACCAGCAGCGTGACCGTGCCCACCCGGATCTCGTCCAGCACTTCGAGCTCCGTTTCCTTCACCCGCTTGCCCGACACCAGGGTGCCGCGCCGGCTGCCGAGGTCTTCGATTTTGAGCACGCCGGCCTCGTAACGGAGCCGGGCATGCTGCTGCGCCACCCCGACGTAGTCCAGGGCGATGTCACAATTCGGGTGGCTCCCAATCAGGAGCTCGGAGCGGTGCAACGGATAGCGATGCACGCCGTCGGGAGCGTAGGCGACCAATCGCAGCATGGGAGGAGAGAGCATACGGTATCCTCCGCCTCCATGTCCGACTCGATTTCACCGCCCCGCCCCGCCAACGATCTCTTTCTACGCGCCGCCCGCGGCGAAACGGTGGAGCGCCCGCCGGTCTGGATGATGCGCCAGGCCGGCCGCTACCTCCCGGAGTACCGCGAGGTGCGCGCGCAGGTCGATTTTCTCACACTGTGCAAGACGCCGGAGCTGGCGGCGAAGGTGACGATCCAGCCGATCGACCGGCTGGGCGTGGACGCGGCGATCCTGTTCGCGGACATCCTTCTGCCGCTCGAAGCGATGGGCGCCGAGCTGCGCTTCGAGAAAGGGGACGGACCGGTCTTCCCCTCCCCCATCCGCCATCGCGACCGGATCGCCGACCTCGCCCGGCCCGACGTCGCCGGCACGCTCGGCTATGTGTTCGAGGCGCTGCGCACCGTCCGCCGCGAGCTGGCCGACCGGGTCCCCGTGCTCGGTTTCGGCGGCACGCCCTGGACGCTCGCCTCCTATCTGGTCGAGGGGGGCACGTCCAAGCAGTTCACCCACCTGTTGGGGTGGAGCTGGGAAGATCCGGAGGGCTTGAAGCTCCTCCTCGACCGCCTCGCGGAGGTGTCGATCGACTATCTCCTCGGCCAGATCGACGCGGGGGCGCAAGGGATTCAACTGTTCGATTCCTGGGGCGGTCTGCTCGACCTGGAACGTTGGCGCCGGATCTCGCTCCCGTCGATCCTCGCGATCGCCGAGGCGCTCGGGACCCGGGTGCCGCTGATCTACTACGTCCAGGGGGGAAGCCACCTGCTGCCCGGGCTTGCCGAGCTGCCGGTGCAGGTGCTGTCGGTCGATTGGCGCACGCCGCTCTCCGAGGTGCGGCGGATCGTGGGACCGAAGAAAGTGCTCCAGGGCAATCTCGACCCGGCGGCGCTGCTCGCCTCGCCCGACGAGATCGAACGGCGCACCCGCGCGCTGCTCGCCGACGCCGCGGGCGGGCCGCACATCGCGAACTTGGGCCACGGGATTTTCCCGAACACGCCCGTCGAGCATGCCCGGGCGTTCGTCGATACGGTCAAGGGTTTGCGAGGGTAAAGCCCCGCCAAGGGTCGTGGCTCCGGCCAAGTCCCGCAGCGACCGGCTGCTGCCGAAGGCGCCCGAAGGAACGAGGAGGCTTGCCTGAGCCGCTACCCGCTTACTTAAAGACCCAGGTCTTGCCCGCGGTACCTTCGGCCACCCAGGCGTTCGGGGAGACCGAGGTGTCCCACTTGAGCAAGCGGGTGCGCGCTCCGGCGATGTCCTGGACCCGCACCTCGAGAAAGTTCCCCACGGCGTCGCCGAAACGAATCGCGCCGG
>Ga0134122_10002368_pt1 | contig 13824 bp, 11 predicted proteins | sample KB302_FD_96461 | JGI IMG/M metagenome (GOLD analysis project Ga0134122, IMG submission 96461) | Terrestrial soil microbial communities without Nitrogen fertilizer from Kellogg Biological Station, Michigan, USA - KB3-0-2 | ecosystem: Environmental > Terrestrial > Soil > Unclassified ... | reverse complement strand
TAGAACAATGCTATTCGACCCGCAGACCGCCGGCGGCTTGCTGATTTCGGTCGCAGCCGAGCAGGCGCGGGAACTTCTCCGCATTCTTCAAGCCGGCGGAGTGCCCGCCGTGGAGATTGGCGAAGTCCTGGCAAAGACCAAGCCGCTGATCACGGTGGCGGTGTGACCAGCCTGCCCGCTAAAACTGCCCCAACCTTGAAGGCCTCGCGACCGCGCTATGCGTGCAACCGCAATTACCAAAGTGATCCGCACCGGCGAGCCGATTCGCTATAATCCGGGTTCCCCGCATTCCTGGGGAAACGCGTTGAAGAACCGAGGGCTCTGTGGACTAGGCAGGATCACCCGCCAATATGGAAGCGCAAGAACCATCGACGTTAGTTCGAGCATTCACCAGAGCGCACAAGGACGTAGTAGAACGCCTGTCAGGCGTAGACTTTTCCCCGATCTCCCCCGCAGAGGTCAATGCCCTGTGGGAAAAGACGGAGCGGGAGATCCTGCTAGAGACCAACCGAAAGCATGATTGGGAACATCGTAATAGTCCGTGGTTCCGTTTGTACTACCATTTTTACTGAGAACTGGCGTGAAGGCTACCGCTCATGCTCCTTGCCCGGTATTCTGACGCTTTCGCAGCGCACGATAGCATGGAACCCTACAATGGGCTGCGGTAACGAAAGCGATGAGCGTGTCGAGGGTAGGTAGAAGCTAGATCAGAGATCGGCCTGTCGAAGGGGGCTTCTTCTACTCCGACTGAGCGCTCAGCGAGGATCGTCGACTGACGATCACCGGAACTGTCAGGGCCATCATGACCAAGTAAACAGCCGACTATGCTAGCAGAGTGACAAGACCCGTTGCCACCAGCGCAACTGCCCAGAGCAAATCGAAGTTGAACCATGTCTGCCGGAGAATCGCGATGCCGAACTTTCGATAAACCAGCCAGGCGACAAGCCCCGTCACTGCAAGATAAGCAAAAGTATGGACGCCGGTGGCGAGTATTCCGGCTAATGGACCTACGGATGATGCCATGTGATGGTGGTCCGCCATACTGCCCTGGGCTTCGACCGTGTTGCTGCCCAGCAGCACCGGCACGACCATCAAACCGGCGCCATGCGCCGAGGCCATCAGAAACGACCAGAGAGTCAGGTCCCGGAATCCTACCTGCATACGGACCCAGCGCGGGTGCTGATGCCGCACCAGGCAATAGATGCCAAGGCCGACTAGGACTGCGGCGACGACACAGCGAATCACTACCAGTGGCAGCGCCAAGCCGAGAAAAGCGGCAACCAGCACGACGCTGCCGATGGCCAGCCCATGGCCGAGCGCAATCGGGATCATCGATCGTGCGACCGCGCTCCCTTTTTGCTCCTGCATCCCCAGCGCCACTGCGAAGAGCCAGCCCATCCCCGGGTTGAGTCCGTGATAGGCGCCGAGGAGCAGCATCAGCCACAACGCTGTCGACGTCAGTCCAACATGCATCATTTCTCGTCCGAGTAGCAATAAGAGTCCGACGAAGCGTCGCCCCCTTCCAACCGAAGCTGGTGCGCGCGCAACCCATCGAACTCGACGAAGAATTTTTCGTCGAGTTTCATCCCGCCCTTGGGGTTGGTATCAATCTTCACCATCCAACTCTTTACCCCATCGGGATAAAACTGGTCGTCCCACGGAGAGTAGAGTGAGTTGGTGAAGTAGACGCGCTTGCCATCGCGGCTGATCTCGACCATCTGCGGACCGCCGTTGAGCACCTGCCCGGGCTTCTTGGGATGAGCCGCCTGGCGCACGATGCCGCCGGTGTGGATCGAGCCGGTCTTTTTCGGGTTCGCGGGGTCAGAGACGTCATACTGGATGAACTCGCCGGTACCCCAGCAGGAAACGTAGAGGAATCGGTCGTCGAGCGAGAGATTGATGTCCGAGACCAGCGGCGGCACCGCCTTAAAGCCCTTCAACAGCGGCGGCAGTTTTTCTGGATCAGCCGGCTCGGCGGGAATCTCAATCACCTTGCGGACTGCCCATTTGCTGTTTTTGCCGCCGTCCTCGCGATACCACATCCAGATGGAGGACGACAGGTCTTTCAGGGAGATGACCACGCCGACAAATCCGTAGGTCTTCTTGGGATCGTGCGCGGGTCGAAGCTCGAGCACCATCTGTTGCTCCGCCCCCAGATCGATTTCCTGCAGGTGGCGGCGCTTGTCTAGATCCCAGATGTGCAGTTTATGGCCGTACTTTCCGCCCAGCAGCAACTCTGGCACGAGTCCGTTCTTTACCATGCTCGGCGTACCCCATTCCGAAGTGATCATGGTGTCGTGTCCGAGGTGCCACCAGAAGTCGTAAGCCAGACTCTGCGGGCCGCGGTCCTTCTCCCATTGCCCTTTCAGCTCAAAGGTGTTGGCGTCCATCAGGAAAATGCCGCCAGGGCCGTCGCCAGTGGCCGAACCGAGCGCGCTGCCGTAGATGCCATCGGGGCCGCAATGAATGGTGTGTGGCGAGGTATAGCCTGTCTTCTTGATGAACTCCTCCGGCTCGATCACCTTGACGATCTTGGGATGATTGGGATCCGGTTTCGTATCCAGAATGTGAATCCGGGACGAGCCGATTCCGGGCACAATCAGGTAGCGGCGCTCCATATGCGGGTGGGGTGCCTGCGGGCAGAGGCACGCACTGCAAGCGTTCCAGCCGAAGTGATGCAGTTCATTGTCGTCATTGGGAAAATCCACTTGGCCGACGAACTGACCGTACGCGGGGGAACGCGGGTCAACGTTGATGACGCCCATGGCGTCCCGTTTTCCGCTCTTGCCAACGTTGAGCATAGCCACGTAAGCGATGCGTTCCGGCGCGGCCTGCATTGCCATGCCGGGTGAGGGATAGAAGGTAGGATCTGGCATCAAGGACATATCCGTATTCTCCTTTGTCAAGAGCCAGGCGAAGGATTTTGCCCCGGCGTATTCAAAAAGTGCGACGCAGTCTGCGAAGGGCGACCCAGAATGCCGCCACGGAAGGACTTCAGAGAGCTGCGGGGAACGCCGGGATGACAACGCCTGCCAGGAACCGCGATCTAGCCGCTAGGCGAAGATACAGGCGCGGCTCCTGGATACTGTAAGCATAACCTGTCTACCCGTCGCCCGGCCACTCTGTCATCCTCAAGAAGCGGAGTCTTCGCTGCGCGAAGGGTTCCCAAAGAAGGATCCATGCATTTCGGACGATGGCGGCGCCAAAAACCTGCCCGATCTGGTCATCCGCTTTCTGGGTTTGAGCCGACACGGCATGTGAGGGTTGCGAGGTCCTTCGCTTGCTTTCGTCCCGCTTCGTGGGACGAAAGACTGCGCTCAGGACGACAGCCTGATGGTGCGGGGCATGAGATGCAGGACATCCTGAGCGGGAGTTTGTTCCAGACCGGCGCCAATACTCCTACGGAGCACTGTGGCCACTACACTTCAGAACACCCAGATAGGCGTTCCACGGACCGACTGCATCACCATAACGGTGAGCCATGACGCGGGATAGCTGATGCAGATGAGTGAGATCGTGAACCGCCCAGGTCGCCAGAAGTTCCGACAGCGTCACCACACCCAGCGCAGGATGCCGTCCTCGGCGGGCCAAGTCTTCCGGCTGCAAATTCAGCGCCTGCAGTCCATCCAGATTCTCACTTCGCAGGCGGGCGAATTCGTCCAAAAGCTGCTCGATCGATTTGTCCTGACTTTCTCGTGACTGCGCAAAGCGGTCAAAGGGGTCAAAGGGCCGCCCCTCGCCGTTCTCCAGAATGACTCGCGCCCGCGGCATCCAGTCGGTGCGCTCCCCGCAGATCAGGTGGCCCACTATGTCAAACGCACTCCATGTATCTTTTCCTTCGTTGCAGTGCACCCAGGGGTTGGGGAGCCCGCGCAACAGAGCGTTGAGGGTTGCGGGAGTACGGCTGAGAATTGCGATGGCCTCACTCAGGCTGAATACCGTCAAGTTTGCCATGCCTACCTGGATGCCCGTCTGTGGTTTTGGACGCAAGCGACGAAGCGAGCGCGGTCGAAAAGCAAGAGCCATTGATCTCCACCGAATCAATGGCTTTTGCCTGATGACTCAGTGCTTGGTAAATCTATGCGGCTTTGGGCTTGGCGACTCTGCGCGCTTCGATCCCGTCTAACGCGCCCCACAAGGCTTTCGCTGCGTTCTCAGCCACGGCGAGGGCAGGGTCGGCTGCCTGCGGATTTTGTTCCAGGCGCCGTGCCAACTGCTGCCGCCAGATTTGCGAGTGGTACACATCCGCGGTGCTGTGCAGGGTGAAATATCCGCAAGTCTTTTCGTCGGCGCCGTAGATTTCCCGGAGTCCGCGGGCTTTCTCGGCGGCCACGCGTGGGACCTGCGATTCGTACGCATAGAACGCCGCCAGAGCCTCTTCCGACGTTCCCTCGCTAGCGACATCGTGGAAAAAAGCCATCAAATTGTCAATCTCGGCAATGGGTTTCTGTCCCCCCAGGTTGCGGCTTGATCCCATGCCTTCGGCAAAGTCCAGCCACAGCTCGGCGTGCTCTCGATTGTTGCCGGTCGCATCGTCGCTGCCCTTTTCGTCGGCCAGATTGGCCAGCACGGCGCGGCGCAACTCGCTCTCTTCGAGACGCATGCTGAGCTCCGCAAGATAGGTAGGGAACGCGTTCACATGATGGTAGTAATCCCGGGCATACTCGCGGAGATCGTCACGCGATAGTTCGCCTGCGCTCCACGCTTTGTAAAAGGGGTGGCAAAGCAGATCGAACGGGGCGATCCGGGCATCCAGTTGCTGGAAGAATTCCTGGGTTGTCATATTAGGCCTCATTTTTTGCTGTGTTCACCAATATACGGAGGTACGGCCCGGCCCGCAACCTGCAGCGCCGCCGTTCCGCCCAACCGTCGGAGGCAGGATGCCTTCGAGGCAGCCGGCAGAATGCCGGCGCCAGGAACCCCTGTGACCGCCGACTCAGAACACCCGCATTGCCTTTGGGAACCCAAGCTGCTGGTGAAAAATTGCATTTACAACAACGCACCGCATGGAGTCGGCTGGAGGGCGGACGCTCGTCCTCCCCCACACCTTGCTAGAATGGGAACTGGCCATGCCCCGATTCACCGAACAGTTCGATGTTGTCGTCGTCGGCGCTGGTCATGCCGGCTGCGAAGCCGCCATAGCCGCCGCCCGCATGGGGCTGAAGACCGCCCTCTACACTTTAAACGTCGATCTCATCGCGCAAATGTCCTGCAATCCGGCTGTGGGCGGCATTGCTAAGGGACATCTGGTCCGCGAGGTGGACGCCCTGGGCGGCGTAATGGGCGAAATTACTGACGCGGTCGGCATCCAGTTCCGACTACTTAACACCTCGCGGGGCCCGGCGGTATGGTCGCCTCGAGCCCAGTGCGACAAACAGGAATATCGCCTGAAGATGCGCCAGGTGCTGGAATCGCAACCCAACCTGAAGATCAAGCAGGCGGAAGTTGCGGATTTGATTCTTGAACAGTCGTCGATCGTCGGCATCCGCCTCCGTGACGGACGCAACGTCGGCGCGGCTGCTGTCATTATTACGACCGGAACGTTCCTCAATGGCCTGGTCCACTGCGGCGAGCAGCAATATCCTGCGGGACGCTCCGGAGAACCGGCCGCTGTGCTGTTGGGCGAGGCGCTGAAGCAACTCGGTCTGCGAGGTTGCCGGCTCAAGACCGGGACGCCGCCGCGACTCGACGGCCGGACTATCGACTGGTCCAAGTTTCAAGTGCAGCCCGGCGATACCGATCCCACTCCCTTCAGCTTTCGTACCCGGCGAGTGGCCCACCATGATTCGCAGGTGCCCTGCTACATCGCGTGGACTCTGCCGGAAACGCATCGCATCATCCGCGAAAATGTTCATCGTTCTCCGATGTACAGCGGGCAAATCCATTCCGTCGGGCCGCGCTACTGCCCTTCGATTGAAGACAAGATCGTCAAGTTTCCCGAGAAGATTACGCACCAGCTCTTTCTCGAGCCTGAGGGCCTGAACACGCACGAGATTTATGTCAACGGGATGAGTACGTCGCTGCCGGTCGAAGTGCAGATGGAGATTCTGAAGTCGATTCCCGGCCTCGAGAACGCAGACATGCTGCGGCCGGGATATGCCATCGAATACGACGCCATCGATCCCACGGAGCTGGAGCGCACGCTCGAAACCAAGAAAATCGCCGGCCTGTTCCTGGGCGGCCAGATCAACGGCACAAGTGGGTACGAAGAAGCCGCATGCCAGGGGTTAATGGCTGGTATCAATGCAGCGTTAAAAGTGAAGGACGAGGCGCCGCTGATTCTCGATCGTACCGAGGCCTACACCGCAATCCTGGTCGATGACCTGATTTCCAAAGGCACCAACGAGCCTTACCGCATGTTCACCTCGCGTGCCGAGTTTCGCCTGCATCTGAGGATTGACAACGCCGACCGGCGCCTTACTCCGCATGGCCGCCGCGTAGGATTGATTTCCGATGCTGCCTGGGCAGATTTCCAGGCCAAGCAGCAGCGCCACGAAGCGATGAAGGACCTGCTGCTGCGCGCCAGGCTGACGACAGCGATGCTTGAGCAAATATCCGAAGTCCCCACCGACCGTGTGGGACCGGGTTTCCGACCCGGTCAGGCCGAGCAAGGCTCGGCCACAGCCAACGACCAACGGCCCGCGACGAACGACTACAGTTCCGCGATCGGCCAAAGCCTGTCCCAAATACTCAAGCGTCCCGAGATCACAATCGACCGCCTGCTCCCAGTGCTGCGCGAACTCGCCCCAAAGTTTTTTGCAGAAGAAATCCGTGCAAATCCGCGCGAATCCGTGGCCAGTCTTTCTTCATCACTCCGCAACGAACTCAAATCGGTCGAGACCGAAATCAAGTACGCCGGCTATCTTCTGCAACAGGAACGCGCCATCGAACGTCTCAAGAAGGCCGAGCAGAGGATTATCCCCCCGTGGTTCGACTATGGATCGGTCAGCGGACTTTCCCGCGAGATACAGGAAACACTGATCAGGGTACGTCCTCGTACCCTCGCACATGCCTCTCGCATCCCTGGGGTCACTCCGGCTGCGGTTTCTTTGGTGCACGTATTCATTGAAATTCAAGCGAAGCGGCGCGAACAGGTGGCCGTAATCTAGGATTTCTATCCTTCGGCATTGATGTCCGAAAATGGCCAGTCTTTTTCGGACCAATCGGATATCTTGGTGCCAGATGCACTTCGATCCCAAAATCTGCGCCCGCGCTCGACTCGCCCGAGACCCGCGCTTCGATGGACGCTTTTTCATCGGCGTGCTGACTACCCACATCTACTGTCGCCCCATCTGTCCAGCACGCCCACCAAAGGAACAAAACGTTCGTTACTTTCCCACCGCTGCGGCGGCTGCGGAAGCCGGCCTTCGTCCTTGCCTGCGTTGTCGGCCCGAAAGTTCTCCGGGAACGCCAGCTTGGATGGGAACCTCCGCCACGGTATCGCGAGCGTTAAGACTGATGAACGAGAGCGTGCTGGAGGTTGGCGACATGGATGCGTTCGCCGAGCGCCTGGGCATCGGCTCCCGGCATCTCCGGCGTCTCTTTCTAAAACATCTGGGAGCGAGTCCGATCGCGGTGGCTCAAACCAGGCGTCTACATTTCGCCAAGAAGCTGATCGACGAGAGCCGCCTGCCAATGCGGGACGTGGCTATCGCATCCGGCTTCGGAAGTGTCCGGCGCTTTAACGCGACCTTTCTCAAGACCTACGGGCGAACGCCAACTCAGCTGCGCAGAGCTTCGCGGCCGGCGGCTTCCGTTCCGAACAGCGGCTATCGTTTCTTGCTTCGCTTCAGGCCGCCCTTTTCCTGGGTCGGATTGCTTGAGTTCCTTGCCCCGCGCGCGATTCCCGGCATCGAAATCGTGGAAGGCCAGACCTACCGGCGTGTGTTCTCGCTGGAGAATCACGTGGGCTCGATCCAAGCCACGCTCGACAATCGCTCGGAGTCGATTGTTCTGAGCATTCACTATCCGCAGCCGCAATGGCTCTTTTTGATCGTGGAGCGAGTACGGCGTCTGTTTGATTTGTCAGCCGATCCCAATGAGATTGGTCTGCACCTGCGCCGTGATCCTCTCCTGACTCGCCAGATTGCCGCGCGGCCCGGGGTACGAGTACCCGGCTGCTGGGACGGCTTTGAACTCGCCATCCGCGCCATTCTGGGACAACAGGTGACAGTTCAGGGAGCTACGACCCTGGCTGGTCGAATGGTTCGGGTTTTCGGTGTGCCCATCGCGAGCGAGAGCGGATTCACCCATCTCTTCCCCTCGCCAGAAAGCTTGGCCGACGCGGACCTTGGTCAAATTGGACTGCCTCGGGCGCGTGCGCACTGCCTTCGGTCGCTGGCCCGGGCTGTCTGCGACGGCAAGATCATTTTTTCCGGGGTGACCAACCTAACCGATTTTCTGGAGCGGTTCCGCGAACTACCCGGAATTGGCGATTGGACAGCACAGTACGTGGCCATGCGGGCACTGGGGGAACCTGACGCCTTTCCCGCCAGCGACCTAGGCTTGCTCCGCGCCACCGGTTTGCGAGATCCCAGGGAGTTGCAGGCTCGCGCCGAGGCCTGGCGACCGTGGCGTGCTTACGCCACCCTCTACCTCTGGCAGCCACCCCTTGCGGTCGATCCACGTCGTGCGGCACTTTCTCCGAGTTTGCCGGCGAAAGAATTTCGGCCTCGTGCGGCAGCGGGTTCCCTGGCTGTTTCATAGAGGCGCAAGGAACGCATTTGACAATGATCCGAACTCAAACAACGAACGCTACGAGCTATACGAGAATTGACAGTCCGGTGGGGCCGCTGCAACTGGTCGCCGATGCCCACGGCGTTCGGCGCATAGATTTTGTAAACGGACGAAATCCCGTCGAGGCCGACCCGCGGTGGCATGAGGATGCGGAACCCTTTCGTGCGACCATTCGCCAGCTCCGCGCGTATTTTGCCGGAGAGTTGGAAGCGTTCGATCTCAGGCTGGCGCCTGAAGGCACGCCCTTTCAGCTGTCAGTTTGGGATCGTCTATGCGAAATCCCCTTCGGAGAAACCATTTCCTACGGTGAACTGGCTCGGCGCGTTGGCAACCCGAACGCCTCACGCGCGGTTGGCTTGGCCAATGGCTCCAATCCGATTTCTATCGTGATCCCCTGTCACCGTGTAATCGGCAGCAATGGGAAGCTCACCGGCTATGGCGGGGGGTTGCCCATCAAAGAGAAGCTGCTGGGTTTGGAACGCCGACAGTTGCGATTGCTGTGAACTTGGTGAGGGCATTTTCTTCGTGCACCTGTCCCTACTGCTTCAAGCTTTTAGCATGTGCCTTCGCCCCCAGTCGGTTACCATGGGATGGGGAGAAAGGAACTCTCGGAAAAAGCCTGCATCCAATAAATCTATGACTACTTCCTACACAGCCATTGCTCTGGCTTTCCTGCTGGTTGCTTCCCTGGCTTCGGCCCAGACCGTTGATCCCGCCCTGCGTCCGCCCAAGGGCGCGCAGGTCGCGCTGGTGGTGTTTGAAGACCTGCAGTGCCCCGACTGCCGCCGCGCTGCCCCCCTGGTGGCGGAGGCTGGCCGCACTTACAAGATTCCAGTGGTCCGGCACGACTTTCCGCTGCCCATGCACAACTGGTCCTTCGACGCAGCCATCATCGCCCGCTATTTCGACACCGTGTCCAAACAGCTGGGCAATGATTTTCGGGACTACATTTTCCAGCATCAGCCGGAGATCACGCCGCCGACCCTGCGCGGCTTTGCGGAAAAATTCGCCACCGATCACAAGGTGGACCTGCCGTTCGTGGTCGATCCGCAAGGGAAACTAGCGGCTGCAATCAACGAAGACAAGAACGCCGGCCAGCGTGTCGGCATCAATCACACGCCAACAATTTATGTGGTCAGCAACAAGACGCAGGGCAAGCCGTTCGTCGAGGTCGTGGACCGCGCCCAACTTTTTCAGTTGATTGATGCGATGAAGAACGAGTAGTGCGGGCGATTCGCCGTCCGGCCAGGTTTCAATATTCCCTGCCGTAGGGACGGGTGATAGGAGCCGGGCGTTTCAACGCCGGGTAAGTTTGCAACGTGATCCCCGTCCCGTAGGAATGGCTGAACCCTTGCCCACGACGCCCGAGTCCACTTAGGGCGTGCCTACGGCACGCAAATCCCTCGCTGCGCAGACACCCGCCATTGAATGGCGGCATACTATGAGCGGTCCCGACGGAGAACCCAAGCCAGCGCTGCAGGATACTTTTTAGATTTGAATCCGTCGTAATCCGCATCAATCCGTAGCCACGAATTTGTGATTACCCCACCTGCCATACCGTATCCAACACGGTGCCATCCACCCACTTGACGACCGCTACGGGACGATCGCCCAGCTGAGGCCGGGCCGGCTTGCCGCCGCAGATGCGTTCCACCTCGGACTTGATGTCCTGGAGCGGCCGGATGGGCAAGCTTGAGTCTTTCACTGCATCAAGCAAATCCTGACGCCGCGGATTGATGGCAATACCGCGCTCGGTGACTACTACATCAATTAACTCGCCGGGCCCGGTCAGGGTTGTGACTTCATCTACAATGACCGGAATACGATCGCGGAAAGAGGGCACCGCAAGAATGGTGCAACCCGCTTCCAGGCAATTCTGCCAGCCGCCGATGCCGTGCAGAAGGCGGCCATCGGAGTGAGTGACCACGTTGCCGTTGAAGTTCACATCCACTTCGGTCGCGCCCAGAACCACCGCATCCACCATCGAAGCGAACGAACCCTTGCCGTGATAGTTGTACGAGGTGAAGGGCGACGTGGCCACGTGCCGCGGGTCGCTGGCGATCGACTTCACCGCGTCCAGGTCAAAGGTCTGGCCATCGAGAATGTAATCGGTCAAGCCCTCCTGCAGCATCTCCACCAAGTAGCGGGTCGAGCCGCCGCGAACGAAGCGTGCTTTCACGCCATCTTCCTTCATCATGCGGCGCAGGTGATCGACGAACGCGAGCGCGATGCCGCCCGCACCCGCCTGGAAAGAAAATCCGTTGCGCATGATTCCCGCATCGCGCAAGAAGCGGGCCACGTACTCTGCCACCTTCAGGCGGTCGGGTGAGCGCGTGATCTGGGTCGTGCCAGAAACAATCTTTGCCGGATCGCCGATGGAATCGACTTCTACGACATAGTCGACATTGTTTCCCTGAATCTGCCAGGGAATGCAAGGGAAGGGCACCAGACTGTCGGTGACCAGGACTACGTTGTCGGCGTATGTGGAATCGGCCAGCGCGAAGCCCAGCGATCCGCAGGCCGACTTGCCGTGCGATCCATCGGCATTGCCGAAGGCATCGGCCGTGGGCGCGGCGATCACCGCGATGTTAATGTGCACTTCACCATCCTGGCTGGCCTGCCAGCGCCCGCCCTGGGAGCGCAGCACGCCCAAGCCGCGCATCTTGCCCTGGGTGCAGTAATCGCCCAGAGGACCGTTCATCGAGCCTTCGATGTGATGGATTACGCCCGACTGCATCAGTTCGATGGCGGCTTTTTGCGAAGGGAATGACGCACTGGGGAACCAAAGCAGGTCTTTGACACCAATTTTCGCCGCGGCCTCCAGCATCATGAGGGCTACGCGATCCCCATCCCGCAGATGATGATGGTTCGAGATCACCATGCCATCGCGCAGTCCGCACTTGCGCAGCGCAGTCTCGAGATCCGGAAGGCGTTTGTCGCCGTTGTCGGAATAATCTTTGCTCGAACGCACTGGAGGGGCCGTCTTACGGCCGCGCGGCGAATACTTGGCTACACCCAGATAAGGAATCTGGGGCTTGCCATTCACCATGGCCGGGACCATGCGTCCCGCGGCATTCTGCGCCAGTTCGGCTTTATTCGTCATTCCGCTCCCTAAAACCGATCACCACGAAGGACACCAAGGATCACGAAGGAATTCCTGATGTGTACCGTGGTGTCCTTGGTGGTTAAAGCTCTTGGCCCGCAGCACTGCTAGACTTGCCCATACGCTTCGCCAGCTCGACGAGCTTCTGCGCTCGCTGCACCACCGGAGGGTCGATCATCTTCGACCCCAGGCTGACCACGCCCAGCCCGCGCTGCTGTGCTTCCTCAAACGCCGCCACGATCCTCGAAGCCTTTTCGATCTCGGCCGGCGACGGCGCGAAGGCTTCATGAATTACCTGAATCTGTCCGGGATGAACGCAGCCCATACCTTCAAAGCCGAGCGCGCGGGAATTTTCCGCCCAGCACCGCAAGCCGTCCATGTCGCCCACGTCGCCAAACACGGAGTCAATGGCCTGCACCCCGGTTGCCTTCGATGCGTTGACCAAACGCGATCGCGCATAAAGCGACTCGCGGCCTTCCGCCGTCTTGGCTACGCCCAGGTCGGCGGTGTAATCCTCAAGCCCGATGGTAAGGGCCACCAAATTCTTGCTGGCTTGCGCGATGGCCGAGGCATTCTCAATGCCGAGTGCAGATTCGAGAATCGGCATCAGCCAGATGTGGCGGGTGATGCCGTAGCGGCCCTTGAGTTCGCCGATCATCCGGTCGGTTTCCGCCACTTGCTCAGGGAGTTCGGTCTTGGGCAGCAGCACCAGATCTGGCGATTCGGGAACAATCTCCGCCAGGTCTTCGAGGCCCATGGGCAACTGGTTGACGCGCACCATGCGCTCGCATTTTCCAAAATCCACGGCACGCAGCGTGTTTCGGACAAGAATACGCGCGGCATCTTTTTCCGCGTGATGCACCGAATCCTCAAGATCGAGAATGATGGCGTCCGGCCCGTGCAGCGCCGCGTTGATGAAGTACTTGGGCTCGGACCCCGGAAGGTACAGACGCGAGCGGCGCAAACGATCTCGGGGCGATGGTTCCGGCAGCGCGATCTTTTCCGGAGAAGCCTTGCGCCCGACGCCCAGCCCGGCGCGCCGCGCGGCAGTCTCGATGCGCGCCGATATTACGAAAGGCAGCGCGCCTTCATCGCGGAGTTCGACGCGGGCATGCTTGACGCCGAGAACATCGAACACCCGCCGCGCCTGCGCCAGTATGGCCTCGCCGTAGTAGGGCGCGACCCGGGACTGCATGGTGATCTCGATGCCGCCACTGTCGCGCGCTTCGATGGCCACATGCAGGTCGGAACGCACGTCGCGCCCACAGTGTCCGGCTTCGCCTGCCCCCGCCGATTTTTCTTCCACCGAACCTGTCATAAATTCCCGTCCCATAAGACTCACTGTCATCCTGAACGCGCCGCTTTTGTGCGCGAAGGACTCAGGTGAGCCCCCGCGCGTTCCAGTCGCAAAGCGACGCGAACCATAGGCGCGAGGCGAACATCCTTATCGGAGCTTTTCCAGAATCGCATCCCCCATCTGAATCGTGCTTGCCGCCCCCTGTCCAATCGATTTCCCTCCACCGGGAATCCGCATCATGTCGTAGCTCCGCACTTTGCCTTCTTTCACGACATCGGCAATCGCCGTGCGGATGCGCCCGGCTTTAGCGCCCTCGCCAATGTGATCGAGCATCATGGCGGCGGAAAGAATCATCGCAATCGGATTCACAATCGGAGGATTCAGCTCGGCATACTTGGGCGCCGAACCATGAGTTGGTTCGAACACCGCGACTTCGTCCCCGATGTTGCCGGATGCGGCAAAGCCCAGCCCGCCCACGAGTCCAGCGAAGGCGTCAGACAAGATATCGCCGAAAAGGTTCGACGCCACGATCACGTTGTACTCTTCCGGATTCTTGTTCAGCCACATCAATTGCGCGTCAATATTCGTCGACCAGAGCGCGATCCCGGCATAGCCCTTGGCCACTTCCTTGGCGGTTTCTTCCATCATCCCCGAAGTCTCGCGCACCACGTTAGGCTTTTCGCAGATG
>Ga0134122_10002367_pt1 | contig 13837 bp, 10 predicted proteins | sample KB302_FD_96461 | JGI IMG/M metagenome (GOLD analysis project Ga0134122, IMG submission 96461) | Terrestrial soil microbial communities without Nitrogen fertilizer from Kellogg Biological Station, Michigan, USA - KB3-0-2 | ecosystem: Environmental > Terrestrial > Soil > Unclassified ... | reverse complement strand
GCGCTGGTGAGATTGGTATTCATCACCAGATGCCAGTCCTGCGCTGTGAGGTCTTCAGGTTGCTTACGAATGCTTGTCCCGGCGTTATTGACGAGGATATCGAGACGTCCAAATCGCTCGACAGCATGCTGGACTGCCTGATGACAGGACGCTTCCTTCAGAACATCCAGATCCACAAACTCAGCCTGAGCGTCAAGTGAACGCAGTTCCGATAAAGCCGATTGAGCCTTTGTCTTGCTTCGTCCCGCGATGACAACAGAAGCACCGGCCGCCGCCAATCCCTTGGCCATACCAAGTCCGATTCCGCCGTTCCCGCCGGTTATAAAGGCGACCCGCTTTCGTAGGTCGAAAATTGCCATCGCAATCTCCCGTTCGATGTCGTGGGGACGAAATGTCTTCAGCGAAGCGGGCACGCCATGGTTCCGAGAATGCAGGCTCTCCTAAGGGCCAGGACAGGGGCCCACACCGCATGGTGAAACGCCGCTCAATGCTAGCCTTGGACATCTTTTTCGAGCAACCCGAGCGCGCGACGCAGCGCGCTCGCCGCCGCCTTACGCTCGTCTCCAGACATGCGGTCAACTTCCAGTTCGAGCCGTAGATGTGCTGTACCGGCTTGTTCCTCGTTTAGTCCGATCACTGCGTACGTTGCGACCGGCTGCGCAATCCCTTTGACCTGAATGTGGCCGTGCTCCTCACAACGTACGCTGTCCTTGACGAGCGCGTAGGTCTCAAACGAGATCAGCACGCCCCCAGGTGACGCTTCGTGCTCAAGCCGCGACGCGAGATTTACGGTGCCGCCAACCATGGTGTAGTCCATGCGGTCTTCGCTGCCAAAATTGCCGACGGTACAATAACCAGTGTGAACCCCGATCCGGCAGCGCAATGGCGTTTCGATTCCGCTATCGCGCCATTCTTCAGCCAGTTCACCCACGCGCCGTTGCATGGCGATCGCCATTTGGACGCACGCCAACGCGTCCTCCTTCACGCCCAGCGTCGCCGGATCGCCAAAAAACATGACGATGGCGTCACCGACATATTTGTCGACGGTCGCGCCGTATTGCAGTGCGATCTTCGACATTTCGGTCAGGTAATGGTTGAGGAGTTGGGTAAGGTCTTCCGACTCCATCTTGTCGGTAATCTCGGTGAATCCGACAAGATCAGAAAAGCAAACCGTGAGTTTCTTGCGTTTGCTGACGATCTTGACGTCCTGCTGGCCGGTGAAGATCGAATCGTACACCTGCGGCGCCAGGTATTTTGCAAGCTTGGATGAAAGCGCAGCCAAGGCATTTGACTTCTCGGTGAGATCTTGCTCGCGCTGCTTCAGCTCGGTGATGTCGGAATAGACGGCCACGATGCCTCCGTCCTCGGTGCGGCGTTCGCTGACCATCAACCAGCGGCCTCTGTCGCGCCGTTGAACCTGCGGGTCGCCCGGATTGCGATGTTGCTGCAGGCGTTCAGCAATCCATTCCTCAACGCGTCCTTCCGCATCCTTCACATAGCCGCGCTCAGCAGCCCGTCGGATAATGCTTTCAAAGGTCGTACCGGCGCTTAGATCGATATCCAGATCGGGGTAAAGCAGGTTGCGATAGCAGGAGTTGCAGATGACAAGCCGGTCCTCACCGTCGTAACAGACGAAGCCCTCGGATATGCTCTCGATCGCCTCAGCGAGCCGCCGTTCGCTGCGTAGCCTGGCTTGCTCGGCGCGACGCAGCGGTGTGATGTCGTAGAGCCAATAAAGCCGCTTGCCGCCGGCGACAGCGACGTGTCCGCCGTGGTAGGTGACCTGGACGTAGGAGATCAGCAGATCGAGCAACTCGCCTTGTTTGGTCTTCCAGACCACCTCCTCGTTCAGGAGTTGCCCACCGCGCGTTCGTAGCAAATCGACCACGCGCGCACGATGATCGAGGTCGTGCCAGAAGCGCCTGGTGTCGAACAGTTCGAGTTCCTCTTTCTCGTAGCCGGTCAATTCGCGCAGGCGCCAGTTGTGGAACAGGAGGCGCCCGTCCTCATCGACGACGCTCACTGCTGCCGGGCTGTAATCGAGAATTTCGCGAAGCTGGCGCTCCTGCTCGACGACTTGCACCTCGTGTTTCGTTTGTGCAGTGACGTCGTAGACCCACAGCACGCGCTTGCCGCCGACAAAACTGATATGTCCTCCCTGGTAAGCGACCTGCACGTAGGACAATAGAAGATGAACCAGCGTGCCGCTCTTCGTCCGCCATATGGCCTTTTCATTCAAAATCTGGCCGCCCTCATCTCTTAACTTGTTGATGATGCGAGCGCGCTGATTGAGATCATGCCAATGCACGCTGCTGTCGCAAAGGTCGAGCTCATCCTTGCTGTAGCCCAGTATTTCGCGCAGCCGCGCGTTGTGGAATAGCAGCCGGCCGTCCTCGTCGACGATCAGCAGACCGGCGGGGCAGAACTCCAGGATCTCGCGGAATTGGCGCTCGTGTTCAGCCGCCTCGACCCCGAGAGCGGTGCCACCACTGGTCGCCGCCGATCGGCTTGCTCTCGTGTCAGAAGACATGCGGTTTCCGCCATAGTGACACTAACACCCAATCCTGCGCAATTCGAGGCCCGTACATTGGCCCGCCGCCTGTCCATTTTCAGAAGCAGACGTCAATTGCAGGCCTATAACTCCAATTCGCGCCTGTTCTAGCTTCAGACGGGCGCGCTATGCTTTCATTGGGGGGCACATGCGCCTGAAAGACTGCTTCAATTTCCACGACTTCCGGGAGTTGGCGCGACGGCGCCTCCCCGGTCCTATCTTCAACTATATCGATGGCGCAGCCGACGACGAGACCACCTATCGAAGAAACACGGCGGCTTTCGAGGAATGCGACCTCCTGCCGAATGTTCTGCGAGGCGTAGAGCACGTTGACCTGTCAGTCATCGTTATGGGGCAAAAGCTTCAGGTGCCATTTTATTGTTCGCCAACGGCCCTCCAGCGCCTCTTCCATCATGAAGGTGAGCGTGCCGTCGCCCATGCAGTGCAGAAATTCGGGACTATGTTCGGGCTATCATCCCTCGGCACGGTCAGTTTGGAAGACCTTTCGTCCAACTTCTCGTTTCCTCAAGTTTATCAGTTCTACTTCCACAAGGACCGGGGCTTAAATAAAGCGATGCTTGATCGGGCGAAAGCCGCAGGCGTGCACATCTTGATGCTGACAGTGGACTCGATCACCGGGGGAAACCGTGAACGTGACCTTCGGACTGGATTTTCCATCCCGTTCAGCTTGACGCTGGAAGGCATGGCTCAATTTGCCCTGAAGCCGAAATGGGCAATAGAATATGCCGTCCACGAAAAATTCCGGTTGCCGCAACTGGAGCAGCACGTCGCGATGTCTGGAGGCACCACCTCCATTGGGGATTACTTCACAAACATGCTCGACCCGTCGATGAATTGGCGTGACGTTGCCGAAATGGTCAAGCACTGGGACGATAAATTTTGCCTCAAAGGCATCATGAGTCCCGAAGACGCAAAAAAAGCCGTCGACATTGGTTGCGCCGGAATCGTCGTTTCGAATCACGGTGGGCGTCAACTCGACGGCTCACGCAGTTCGTTCGACCAGCTTGCCGAAATTGTCGACGCCGTAGGCGACAAGATCGATGTTCTGCTCGACGGCGGAGTTCAGCGCGGGACCCATGTGCTGAAGGCACTCTCGGTGGGCGCCAAAGCGGTAGGACTGGGCCGGTCTTATCTTTTTCCATTGGCCGCAGCGGGACAGCCTGGCGTTGAGCGTGCACTCGGTTTGATGCGCGCCGAGACTGAACGGGCAATGAGGCTCATGGGATGTCGTTCGATTGATCAACTGTCCCGCAGCAATCTCAGGTTCCGCAACTCGCCACCGAACTGGACTCGATAGACCAATCACCAGGGATATCGGTTTGGCTCAGCAGCCGCGGCGTTGATTTTTTGCTACGCCTTGGCCATTCGCGTGCCTGCTACCGGGATTGACCTGAGCGTGGGCGTTACCCTCTCATTGGGCCACAGTCCAATAGTGCCCAAAACAGCCATCGTATAGAGCAAAAAACTGAAAGGGCCGTTGGCACACATCTATTGCAGGAGGTTGAAATTGAGCCACTTTGTCTGGTCGCCTGGATGGCAAAAGCTGGTTGCCGCGATCGCTATTGCCACACTTGGTTTTGTGCTGACGATAACAACCTCGTTCGCATCCTCGCGATCGCAGTTTTGTCGATCGTATGCCCGTGATTACTCCATGCGCTATTCCGCCGGGGGCGCCATGGGCGGCGTTGTGCGCGGCGCGCTCGGCGGCGCCGCCATTGGCGGAATCGTGGGCGGTGGTCGAGGGGCGCGACGGGGGGCCGGCGCTGGTGCGATTGTCGGTGGCGCCTCACGCGGCATTCAAAGGTCTACGCTCTTCGACCGCGCCTATGCACATTGCATGCGTGGTCGATGGCCGTGAGTCAGCGTTGACTGTTGCGGCACGTTTTTCAGCCGCTTTCCTTCGCCAATGCCGCGCGTTCAGCGTCGACCATAAAATCGCGGGTGATCGGCACTGCGTCGCGCTTGGTCGATAGCAGCAATTGAAAGACCATGTGCGAGCCATGCAGGAATTCAAGCTCGACGGCAGCGAGATAGAACTCCCACATGCGGCAGAATCGCTCATCATAGATCGCCGCCGCCTTCGTGCGGTTCTTCGCGAAGCGCTCGCGCCAGTGCTTCACCGTGTAGCGATAATGAAGCCGCAGCACTTCCATGTCATTGCACCATAGTCCCCATCGCTCAGTGGCCGCAAAGGTCTCCGACAGCGCCGGTACATAGCCGCCGGGGAAGATGTACTTGCGGATAAACGGGCCCGTGGTACCGGGCTGCGACATACGGCCAATACAATGGATGAAGGCATAGCCGTCGGGCGTCAGCAGCTCACGGATCTTTCTGAAATACTCGTCGTAATGGCCGATGCCGACGTGCTCCATCATGCCGACCGAAACAACTCGCTCAAATTGGCCAGTGAGCTGGCGATAGTCGAGCTCGCGGAACTCAACAAGATTCGCAACACCGGCGGCCTCGGCATGCGTACGTGCTATCTTGATCTGCTCGGGCGAGACGTTGATGGCAGTTACCCGCGCGCCGGTCTCGCGCGCTAAATGAATAGCAAAGCCACCCCAGCCAGAGCCAATCTCGGCAACAGTCATGCCGGGCTTGAGCGCCAACTTGCTGGTGGCGTGAATCAGCTTGTTGCGTTGCGCCTGTTCGAGCGTGTCGTGCTCGGGATCGCGAAAGTAAGCACAGGAATATTGCATCTGGTCGTCGAGGAACAAGCGATAGAGATCGGTTGAGATATCGTAGTGGTGGCGCGCATGGGCGGCGGCAAGCCCGATCGGATTGGCCTGATGCCAGCGCCTTAAGCCGCGCCACACGCGCCGCATCAGCTTCTGCGAACCGTATGAGTAAAGCCCGGCACGATTGACGGAGAATAGCAGCAGGAAGTCATGGACGGCCGCGCCGTCCTCGAGGGTCAGCGTACCATCCATATAGGCTTCGGCGGCATAGAGTTCGGGATTGAGGAACAGCTTGAGGTAGAGCTTGCGATCGTGCAGACGAATAGCGACGTCCGGTCCGGGCAGCCGGTTGCCGAAGATGTGGGTTTTTCCGTCGGCATCGCGAATTCGCAGTGTGCCCTGGCGTATGAAGCGCCGCAGGAGATTGGACAGAAGACGCATTTAATAGTCCTCCACGATCGCACTTGCGGTCTCGAAGTCGGTATGCGGATCACCGATGCCGTCGCTGAAGTTAGAGCGCGCCTCGCCCGCGCCATGTGAAGGCGCACTGAGATTCAGAGCGCCGTCGATCAAAGGGTAAGCTGGAAACCAAAAATACGCAGCCCTTTTGTGAACCGTCAGAAATGGCTTCGCGCAAACACGCACGTCCGGCCTCGAAAACCGTATCTTACCTAAGCGCCAGAAGCAGACTTGCGCCACCACAAAAGCTCAGTATTCCTTTTGGACCCAGATCGAGCAATGGTGCGTTTCAATTTGCCTGCTTGCCGCAGACAATGTTCGCTTTGGGTTAAAAGCACAGACATGCCCGAATGTCTGCGTGATGTCCGCTCTTACCGCGAAAGCGGACGTGGGCTGGTGTGCGACTTGTCTGTCCCCCCCGTAGAGTGGACGCAGATGGAGAACGCGGATGCAAAGCGTTCGTCTTTCAAGATGATTGTGCGCCGGCATCTTGCCGACGGCCCCTGCGATGCCTGCATTCAGCTGACGTCTCAACGATGAGCAGATCGCATCCGTATTGACGTTCATCCGCAATAAATGGGGAAGTTCAGCATCTATGGTTTCGGCAGACGCAGTCCGGAAACTACGCCAGTCTCTTGCCGCCGGCCGCCAATGAAGGCGCCTCCATTGCGACAAGACTGCGCGATTTCCGCTTCACCCCAAAAACGAACATCAATCGGAAGAGGTCGAATGTCCGCTCAGTGCCAATAGCGGACAAACGCGGGCTGATCTTTTTCGTAGAGTCCCCACCAGGCACTAGTTCGCGTTTGGTGGCCTTGGAATTTTAAATCCTGCCCCAGGCTGGATTGCTGAAACGGAGCAACGGTGTTTCAGATCGAACATGGGGGCGAATCGGCAGACTTTGCGCTTTCGTTTCGTAGTCAAAACCATGTCCGCGGCAGTAGCACACGTGCCGGACAACCTGCTTGGACTTTCCACTTTTTTTGACCGTGACCACCTCAATGCCCACCGGCACAGTTTGCTGGCATTCAAGGCAAAGGACAATCTCGGCGAGATAGACCACTTCGGTGATATTGGGGTCTCTAGTCGGTATTTTTCCAATCAGTTCGCGCATGACTCGCCTCCTGACACGTGATTCACCACCATGATCCACGTGGCGCATTTAATGCTCGTTGCTGGTCGGACCGACGCCGTCCCCGCTGGGCGCCAAGCGAAACGGTAGTCTCAAAGGAGCAGCCGCAAGGCCCGCATTTCCAGCGATGACGCACGCTGCGCGCGTCGGAGTATTCGGACGCCTCCGGCACGACCAGTCGCTCGCCACATCTGGCGCAGCTGACAAGCGGGGTGTCGGTAGCAGTAGCCAACAAGCGCAACATGTCGCGACTCTAGGTCTTCGCGATTTAAAAGGTGCTTGCCTGGATTGATAGAATCTAAATCGAAATGGGCAGATCACGACGCCAGCAATCAATAAATGCGCTTGCGCCGCCACTGCGCCTGCATATTCACGATCTGTTGATTAGTGGCCCGCATGTCCGCTTTGGGTCAAAAGCGGACATCGGGCCTGACTTGTCAGAATGTCCGCTTTTAACCCAAAGCGGACATTGGCCGGTGCTAAGTCACGAGGTTTGAAATCACCACCGGCAGTGCCTATTGCCCCAGCGGTCACGCCAGCAGTTACGGCCCCAGTGACCGCCCCCGCGACAGTGCATGCGTCCCCAGCGGTCACGCCAGCAGTGTCGCCCCCACTGCACGTCCGTCAAATTATCGAGGCCGGCGGTGGCAGCCGCAGGAAGCGGGAAGATCGGTGCCGCTTGGGTAGTTCCGGACCCGCCCGCAAAAACCAGACCCGCAATTCCAATCGCAAATACAGTGCGCAACATATGTGTGCTCCCTATTTTCCATGCCTGATGCGCTGTTCATCGAGGTCGTTCGAACGACGGATAAACTCAAGAACAAGGCCAGCCGTTCCATGAATGGTCGTTCAGCGAGGAACAAAACGGGCGCGCCGGCATGTCTGATTTTTGGCCCACAGAGGACCTGGTTCTTGTCTAAAATTCCTTACCGCTGCGTCGTAGGGCGCCGCTAACAAGTGCCGAATACAGCCATTCGACTGGCGTGCTCGGTCGCGCCAACCCAAGCCTCTGCAGGCAATCCCAATCTTTCGAGGAAGAAAAAATTCCGCGGGCGAACAACGCAAGAAGTTCTGTCGAGCTGGCTAGCTTCAAAATTTGCAATGCGGGAATCAACCGCTGCTCGATCTCGGAGAAATCGCTCCCGAGCGGAAATAATGGCAGCAACCCAGCATCCCGCGCCGGCTGAAGAGCCTGCGCAATCATCGTCGGCGTGTTATTGCGAGCAGTCTTCTGCAACTCGAACGACCGCTCGATCTTTCCGATTTCCTTAGCCTGCACCAGTAATTCATCCTGGAAACGCGAATCGGCGATCCCCAGCATCGCAACCGCAACGTCCCTGTCACTTTTGCCGCGGATATCCGCAATGCCGTACTCGGTCACGATGATGTCGCGCAGATGACGCGGAATAGTGACGTGCCCGTAGCTCCACCGGATATTGGACTGGCTCCTGCCTTTCGTCTCTCGTGTTGCACGCAGCATGATGACTGAACGCGCCCCTTCGAGCGCGAACGCTTGGGCAACGAAATTGTATTGCCCGCCAACACCGCTGACGATTCGGCCGTCATCCAGACCGTCGGAGATCACATCGCCGAGCAACGTTGCCATCATCGCGTCGTTGATGAAACGCGCGCCGACGCGTGCGCGCCGTTTTTCTCTTTCGCCGGAATAAAGCTCGTTAACGAAGGAGATCGGCCGCATCCTGAATTTTGCCAGCGTGTCATACGGCATCTCACGCAGCGCGCGATAGAACGCGCGTGAGCCAACAAAAAAACCCGAATCCAGAACACCCCCGTCGACCTCACGCTTGAGCACCCCGGCGCGGAAGAGATCGAGCAGGCCTTCGACGAACATCTCCGAGCAGCCGTAAAGGCCGCTCGCGAAGGGCGTCACATGCACATCGGCCTCACGCGATGTCGTCGGCTCTAATGTCGAGAGAATATTGCGAAAGCTCTCGTTATTTCGGTGACGCAGGATCAGGCCTTGCGTAACGGCATCGCCGAGCGAGCCGATCCCGATCTGGAGAGTCCCACCGTCCGGCACGAGGCTTGCCGCGCGAAGGCCGGCGGCATAGTCGGCGAGCGCTATCGGTTCGCGCGGTGGCGCGAACAAAGGGAAATCCGTGCGCGACCCATCGAGCAGAAAATCGAATTCTTCCTTCCCAATCCCGGCCTCGCCGCCCATGAACGGGAGCTCCGAATTGACCTCCCCCGCAAACACAAATTTCCCGCGACCTTCGCGCCGGAGCGCCAGGAGGTCGACCGTGAGATCGGGATTGCAGCTCAAGCTGTAGGGACGCGCTTCGTCCGCCCGATAAGCAACAAGCTGTCCGATCACGTTGACACCGCGGTCGAGTACGTATTGCAGGGCGTGGCTATAGTTCGCGGAGATATAGTTCTGCTGCGCATAAGGTGAATCGAGCCATTGTCCGGCTTGGAAGAAAAACTCGTTCACCTGGACATTTGGTGGCAGGGTGCCGCCACGAATTGCGTTCGCATAGTCGAGGGCCGGATAGCCGCCAAAGGCGCGACGCGAAATTGGCTCGAGAAATCGGCGCTCCAATTCGCTTTTTGCGCGCGGGGCGACAAGCGTCAACGCTGTGAAAATCGTGAGCCGGATCGACCGATCGGCCACGGCCTTCGCATAAAGCGCATTGGCGATGTGATTTGCTTTACCGAGCCCGAGCGGCAGCGCCAGCACGATGGCCTTGCCAACCTTTGCAACGATGGCGTCGGCGAGCGAAGCAGCATCATCAAAGGTCACAGGAGCCCGTTCCAAACGGCTCATTTGATCTCATTCCAGCCAGGGTCTGGTTGAAATCGGGTACCGTAAGCCGAAGAAAGGCGCGCCAATGTTTGACGTACCTCGTCAACGCCGCGTGCTCTCGCGTAATGCATTGGGCCGCCGCGAAATGGTGCAAAGCCGGTCGCAAATATCATTGCACCATCGATGATCTCTTCATTTGCGACGACGCCTTCCCGCAAACAAGTGACGCACACATCGAGCATCGGCAGGATAAGGCGATCGGTCGCGTCAGGAGGTAACAAGCCGCCATCGTGACATTTCACGGCGTGGCCGTCCTTCCACTCGTAGAAGCCCTTGCCGGACTTTTTGCCAAGTTCGCCTTTTGCAACTTTATCCTTGAGCCATTGCGGGGGGTCGGGCATTTCGCGCTTGAGGTTTGCGCGCAACGTTTCGGCAACGTGGAGGCATATATCGAGGCCGACCTGGTCGGCGAGCTCGATCGGCCCCATTGGCATCCCGAAATCTTCCGCCGCCTTGTCGATGGTCTCTTTTTTCATGCCTTGGTCGAGCATCACCATTGCTTCGAGCAAATACGGCGTGAGTGCGCGATTGACCAAAAAGCCGGGTGCACTTTTCACCGGAGCGACAAGGCGGTCGATTTTGCCCAAAAATGCATGGGCTGCTGACTGGACGTCGTCCGCAACCTTGTCATGGCTGACAACCTCGACAAGCTCCATGCGCGAAACCGGGTTGAAAAAGTGGACACCGATAAGCCGCTCCGGCCGCTTCAACCCCTCGCGCAGTTGCTCCAGCGGAATGCTCGATGTGTTGGTGGCCAAAACCGCCCCGGGTTTCAGCTTCGGCTCGATGCCTGCGTATACCTTCTGCTTGAGGCTAAGTGTTTCTGGTACGGCTTCAATGATGAGGTCGGCGGACGTCACGCCTTCGCCGCGCAGGTCCGGGATCAGACGATCGAGCGAGTCGCGGATTCTGCGGCGGTTGTCGCGGCCGATCTTTCCATAGAGCTCGGCGGCGCGCTTGATTGCGCCTCCAATCGGCTCCGCCTTCATGTCGGCGAGGCTGACGGTGAACCCGTGCCATGCGCACCACGCCGCAATGTCTCCACCCATGGCGCCGGCGCCAATCACGTGAACGCGTTTGCCACTCCACGTGCCGCCAGCAAGCCCTTTGAGGTTGTTGCGCAAGAAGAAAACGCGAACCAGATTCTGCGCGGTCTCGGTGACGAGCAGCCGCGCAAAGGATGCGATTTCCGCCTTCTCCATCGCTGCAGCACTGCCACCATGTTCCGCCCAGAGATCGATCAGCGCGTGCGGCGCCGGATAAAACCTTCTCGGCGCTTTTTTCTCAGTTTCGCGTCGCATGCGCGGTGCCAGCAAGGCGCGCGCCGGCGATGAATTGAGAAGGCCGACGAGCATTCCAGGCCTGTGCATCTTCAGCGAACCGTCGACAGCGGCTCTTACTGCACCGATCACGTGGCGCTCCTGCGTCACGGCATCAACGATGCCGAGCGACTTGGCAGCGCGGGCTCGCTGGGTCTTGCCGGTGAGCATCATCGTCATTGCCTCCACCGGACTGACGAGACGAGTGAGGCGAACCGTGCCGCCAAGTCCGGGATGCAGACCGAGTAATACCTCGGGAAAGCCGAAGCTCGCGTCGTCGATGGCGATGCGGTGATCGCAAGCGAGCGCCACCTCGAGGCCGCCGCCGAGACAATAGCCATGAATGACCGCGACTGTCGGCAAGGGCAGGCGGTCAAGCCGATCAAGCACGCCGTGGCCGCGCGCGATAATGGCTTCGATTTTCGCCGGGTCCGTCACGCCGCGGAATTCACTGATGTCGGCACCGGCGATGAAGCCGTTTGGCTTGGCGGAGCGAATGACGAGAGCCCGTGGCCGGTCCTGTTCGATTTTTGCCAGGGCCGCATCGAGTTCAGTCAGTACATCTTCTGAAAGCGTGTTTGTGCTGGTGTCTTTCTTGTCGAGCAAAAGCCAGACAATGCCATTCTCGTCGGCACGCATTTTCCAGTGCACCCAGGAGACGTCACCCTTTCCCTCGGCCGTGAATGGCCCCAGTTCGAGGTTGCGACTGCCGAGAACGTCGAGGACGGGTGCGTGCGTGTCTTTCATTTCTGCCCTTAAATCGCCTCGATCAACATCGCCCCGCCCTGACCGCCACCGATGCACTCGGTGGCGATGCCCCGTTTGAGGCCCAGCCGATGCATGGCATTGATGAGATGCAGTACGATGCGGTTGCCACTGGCGCCGACTGGGTGACCAATCCCAATGGCGCCACCGTCAACATTGAGTCTCTCGTGCGGGATGCTGCCGGCAATGCCCGGAAGGCCAAGTGCGTCGCGGCAAAATTCCTCGTCTTGCCAGGCCGCGAGGCAACCGAGAACCTGTGCGGCGAACGCCTCATTCAATTCCCACAAATCGATATCACTAAGCGAGTATTTGTGCCGTTTCAGGATTTCGGTCGAGCAGAATACCGGCCCAAGACCCATGACCGACGGATCGAGCGCCGACCATTCGCTGTCGAGAATAACGGCTTTCGGCTGCAGCTTGTATTTCTTCAATGCATCTTCAGAGGCAAGGATCACCCATGATGCGCCGTCGGTGATTTGTGAACTGTTGCCGGCGGTGACTTTGCCCCACGGACGCTCGAAGGCAGGTTTGAGCTTTGCGAGACTGTCAACGGTGCTGTCCGGACGCACGCCATCGTCGTGGTCAAAAACCGTGCCGTCGCGGGCAAAGAGCGACTCGACTTCGCCCGCGAGCCAACCTTCCTTTTGCGCCATCGCAAGCCGGCGTTGGCTTTCGGCCGCATACTTGTCCGCCTGTTGCCGCGAAATATGAAACAGGTGCGCTACAAGCTCAGCGGTCTGGCCCATGTTGAGGTCGGTGATCGGATCGGTGAGGCCGCGCTCAAGCCCGATGACGGGCTTGAAAAAGGATGGCTTGACGGCAAGCAGTGCGATAAATCTTGCCCATATATTCCGCGCGCCAAATATGCGCGCATACCACTCGACCGCGTTGTGATTGAACACCAAAGGTGCGTGGCTGAGCGATTCCGCGCCGCCCGCCAGGACGAGATCCATCGCACCTTCGCGAATGTAACGGTAAGCGGTGTCGATCGATTGCATGCCCGACCCGCAATTGATCTGCACGGTGAACGCCGTCATTGCCTCGCCCATGCCAAGACGAAGCGCAGCGACACGCGCCGGATTCATTTCGTCAGCAATGACGTTGACACAGCCAAGAATGACCTGGTCGAAGGTGTCGGGCGCGAATGGCTGACGCAGCAGCAGCGGACGGCCGCATTGCACGGCAAGATCAACCGGCGTGAAAGGTCCTGGTTTGCCGCGCGCCTTGATGAAAGGTGTGCGACTGCCGTCAATGATATAGACCGGACGCCGTGCTACTCCGCTGCCGGCCTGTGGGCTTTCGCCTGCGATGGCACACCTCCGTTTCTGGCCGCACCCCGCGACGCCAACTCCTGCGGCGAAAAGTCGTCGACGGCTATGGCGGCCGACACCGCTTCGGCTGCCGCCTGCAGCTGCGCAGCTTCCTCGGCATTGATGGTGCCGGCGTCGAGCGCATGATCGATATCGCGTAACCGCGCGGCGCGCATGCGATCGCGGATCGGCTGTACGGCGACGGTCCTGGCAAAGGCTCGCTTGACGAGTGCCACACCATCGTCCGCATCTATGCCGGGTTGATACAGGCCGGCCGTCAGCCGTTCGCGTGCCGGGCAGGGATTTGTGATGATTTCCGCAGCGGCTTGCGTGACGCGATCGGTGGGACCCCGCGTGCTCGGGCTCAGTGGCTGAATAAGGAAGCGCATCAGCCACGCCACGGGACGCACAGGAAAGTTTCCAATGATTTCGTCAAATCGCATCGCGATGACAACAAAGCTCGTCTGCATGCACCATTCGAGCAACGGTAGGTCATCCGCCTGGCGGCCTTCATCGTTCCAGCGTTTGAGGGCGGCGCTCGACAAATAGAGCTCGGATAGAATGTCGCCGAACCGGGCGGAAATCATTTCCTGACGCTTCAGTCCGCCACCGAGGCTGAGCAGCGCAAGATCAACAGCAAGCGCGAATGCGGAGGAGTAGCGACTGAGCTGCCGATAAAACGGGCTGGCCGCACCGGCGTCGGGCGAAGGACAAATCAGGCCGCCAGTCCACGCCCGCACCCAGGTACGAAAAGCATTGGCGAAGCTGTGTCCGACAT
>Ga0134122_10002366_pt1 | contig 13839 bp, 11 predicted proteins | sample KB302_FD_96461 | JGI IMG/M metagenome (GOLD analysis project Ga0134122, IMG submission 96461) | Terrestrial soil microbial communities without Nitrogen fertilizer from Kellogg Biological Station, Michigan, USA - KB3-0-2 | ecosystem: Environmental > Terrestrial > Soil > Unclassified ... | reverse complement strand
TGCTTCGGCAGCGGGAGTTGCACGATCATGCCGGTGACCTCCGGATCGGCATTGAGCTCGGCTATCTTTGCTAAAAGTTCTATTTGAGTCATCGGTTCCGGATAGTCCAGCGCCTCGGAAGTGATGCCCACTTTTTTACACGCAGTCATTTTATTGCGCACATAGACGCTGCTCGCACTGTCTTCGCCGACCATAATTACCACCAGCTTTGGTGCCGTCGGAAATGCCGCCACCTTCTTTTGCGCCGCGGTGAGCATTTTTTCGGAGAGCGCTTTGCCGTCGAGGAGGCGATAGGTCATATGCACCAGAATAGCCTATTTAGAACTGTGCAGGAAATTTATGCCGGAGAATTTTCAGGACTTCCGCCAAGATATTTTCTTTGGAAAGAGTGCCGTCAATGATCGCACACTTTTTCTCTTGCTTCACTAAAGCAAAGAAAACCTGCCACACTTTTTTGAGTTTCGTTTCTTCTTCAAACAGTTCTTTTTTCCCACGCGCTGCGATTCTCTGTAAACACGTTTTGATGGGAACATCGAGCACAAAGGTAAAGTCCGGTTTCAGAAAAATCCGGTTCAAATCTTTGAGCCAAGGAGTTTCCGTACTGAGCGAGCCATAGGCGATGGTGCTCCAAGCGTAGCGATCACAGACGACAATTTTCTTTGCCCGGAGTGCCGGTTCGATTTCTGTTCTGAGATGTTCCGCACGATCGGCACAGAAGAGGAGCTGTAATGCTTCAGGGCTTACGGCAAATTTCTGCTGCAGTGCTTGGCGAATCAACTTCCCAAGAGTATTCGTGGTTGGCTCGGAAGTGTGGAGTGCTTTGATTTTCTGTTTTTTGAGAAATTCGACCAAGAGTTTTGCCTGAGTCGTAGAGCCGCTGCCGTCGAGTCCTTCAAAGACGATGAACATATGTGAGCATTGTTTCAAAAAATAAGATCAGGCGTAAAGAGTACCTAAAATCGAGGGGTTGACAAGTTCGGCGCTTATTGGTAACCTCTCCCTCCTTAATTCATATCTTATGTCTGGAGAAACATCTCAACCGCCAGAGGTCCTACCGCACGCAATTGCAGATGCCACACGTACGCTCTTTCATCAATTCATCGAGAGGATGAGGATGCCCGAAGAGACATGGCACAAGAGGGAAGAGGGTGTTGCGGAAAAATTTCTCAGCTCGGCTGAAGGTCGTGAAGCGTTGTATCGGTTAGGAACAACTCTCCTGGGCAGCCTCCACTTTATCTCAGGACTTTCAGATAGAGAAAAAAGTGACGTATTTGCCCAACTGCAAACCGATCCCGTGTTGATTGACTTGCTAAATTCTTATTTCCAAACGGCGATAGATTTAGGAAATCGTCAGACTTGGGCCATTGAAAATCAGCTCATGGTGAATTTAGGAAGGATTATAGATGGAATTCGAGCGAAAAGAGAAGAGATCGATACAGAACCAAATCACCGCCAAATCCTACGAGCAACAGGGGAAATTTAAATCTATTTAGATACCGCTTTCCTCTAAGCGCTTGGTATTTTCCGCCACCGAAAGAGCTGCGATGATATTCCCCAAATTTCCTTCCATAATTCCCGGGAGATTGGAGAAATTTTCCTGAATGCGATGATCGGTGACGCGATCCTGCGGGAAATTATAGGTGCGGATTTTTTCACTGCGGTCTCCGCTGCCAATTTGCGCAAGACGGGCGGCGCCCATTTCCTTATCGCGCTTTTCCTGCTCGGCGGCGTAGAGCCGCGCCCGCAACACCTTGAACGCCTTTTCCTTATTCTTCAGCTGTGATTTTTCATCCTGACAGCTCACCACGACACCGGTCGGGATATGTGTTAAGCGCACCGCCGAGTCGGTGGTGTTGACCGATTGCCCACCCGGACCGGAGGAGCGAAAGACATCGACTCGCACATCTTCTGCCCTGATCTCAAACTCGATCTCTTCCACTTCCGGCATGACGACGACGGTGATGGTAGAAGTATGCACGCGCCCTTTCGCTTCGGTCTTGGGAATGCGCTGTACGCGGTGTACGCCGCTCTCATATTTCAGCTTTGAGAAGGCGCCAGCACCACGAATGGCAACGATCATTTCTTTGATGCCGCCGGCATCAGCATCCTGCTTCGACATGAGGTCCACTTTAAAGCCCTCGGTTTCGGCATAGCGAAAGAGTGCACGCGAGTACTCCGCTGCAAAGAGCGCCGCTTCTTCACCGCCGGCACCGGGGCGGATCTCGATGATGACATCTTTCTGATCGTTCGGGTCTTTCGGCACGAGCGCCAGTTTCATCTGATCTTCGAGCTCATCCCGCAATCCTTTTTTCTGTTCCAATTCTTCTTTGGCGAGCGCCGCCATCTCGGCGTCCGCGTCATTTTGTAACACTTCCAGTTCCACAATGCTTCCCAGAGTTGCGAGATATTTTTCACCGAGTTCTTTCACTTCGCGCAGCGTCGCCAACTTCTGCCCGAGAGTTTTCATTTTCATCGGACTGGCGAGCGTTTCAGATGTACTCATTTCTGCTTCCAAATGAGCATAGTCCTGCAGGATTTTAGTAATTTTTTCAGCGAGCATAAAGAGAATTAATCGTAAATTTCACGACGATGACCGATTTTTAATACCAAGAGAATAATAAATGTCTGTGCATTTTGTGGGGTAAATATTACCCGATAATCACCGATACGGAAGCGAAATAGTTCTTTTTCACCCTGTAATTTCTTTGCGAATGACAAAGGATTTTCTTTCTTTTCAAAAAACTGCAATTTGGCAACGATGCGTTTCTGGATGCTTTTCGGGAGCAGCGCAAAATACTTTTCAGCCCGAGGCGTAAATTCAATTTGATAGCGCATTATAAGTCATACTTTTTTTTCATTTCCGCTAAGCTGACACCGCCTTTTTTCTGCCATTCTTTTTCGGCGACATCAAGTTCAGCGAAAAATTCTTCCCGAGTTTGGAGTGGGCGCAGTACGAGTGCAGAATCTTCCAACGTGCAGGAAACATGCTGCACTTTCAGTTTTTGGCGTATTTTCTTCGGGATGGTGATCTGTCCGCGTTCGGAGATGGTGAGAATTGTCGTATTCATGAAAAAAATATGAAATTCAGTATTACGGAAATACTGTAACACGGAAAAAGAAAGAAATCCAGACTTTTAATATACGGTTTTTAGATAGCAGTCTTCACAATAGATTATTTCCAGGCGCTCCGGAGCATAGGTGGTTTGAATTTCTTTTGCGCAGTTAGCGCAAGTGCGTTGCCAGATGCTGGTTGGGTTTTTGCGGCGGAAGCGTAAAAGATGTCGGCATTGTGGGCAGCGACGAGGTAAAGGAGTTGGGATCTTTTTATAGAAATCCACTTCTCCGGGGATAAGTTTGTAATTTCTTCCACAATCAATACAGGCAAAAACTTCAGCCACAATCTTTCTGTCCAAAGATTGGATGCTATCTGGAATATTTCCCCAAGCAACCGTTTCGAGATTTTTAGTATATGGAAGTTCATCACTCCATCTCCACTTACGATCATTCACCGCAACGCGATCACGTGGATAATACTCATGAGCAGCTGATTCATTATATGCAAAAGGCGAAAGATATACTGGCAAGTGCTCGCCCCACTCCTGCTCTTTGTTTAGAGAATCAATAATCTGTGCCGCAGATTTTTCATATTCTTCTTTGGAGTATGGCTTATTGAGAATGCAGTATTTTTTTCGGTGCACCGAAATACAGCCCAAAAGATTTTCACTGGAATGACAGTTGTCGCTCAGGATAATGTTGCGAGATTTCCAGCACCAGGTTGAGAAAAGTGCGAGATAGGAATTATCCGGCGTTACACAATCGTAGCACCACTGAGGGTCTCCGGTATTGATGAGATCATAGCAATTCTTTGGTCCATCGCAACGGTCGATAAATTTACTATATTCACTGTTAAATACGCTATAGCCCAAAACGTTTTTACAATGGAAGAGATTGTTGCCACTACAGCCTTCACAATTCTGTATATTCGCGTACAAGTGAGGAAACTTTAACACCCAGCTATCGAACTGTTTTTGCATATTCATAACCGCGGAATAGGAACCGAGATTAAACTCGGTCATTCTTTTCAAATACTCCTCTTGCGAGTAGGCCGTATTAAAGATATGAAAATGTTTCTGCCGCAACCCAAAGCAGCAAAAACAATCGCTGCAGCCCTTTAAATCATAGCCAAAAAAGCAATCTCGACAGTTCTGGCAATTCTGCAAATAGGTGCAATGGTAGAGATGTTGTGAATCCAAGGACTCATAGACCAGTTCAGAACTGATACTCACCGTATGACAATCCACAACATATTTTGAACGGTTAACATTCAAGGAGTAGTAACACTCTTCAGCATACCAACTGCCCACTAAGCGATAGCAATTTTTGGCACGGGAAATATCATAGCAATATTCAGAGTTCTCACTTCCCACACCATTGTCATTTTGAATAGCGAGCTGCGGAGTTCGCTGTTGCAGTGCAAGAAACTGCTCAAAAAATGATTTTTTGGGATTCCAATCTTGACCGTACGAAAGAGGATCCCAGCGATCACTCCACCAACAGGTATTACAATATACGGGGAATGGTGCTTCCGGACGATGTACCGAAACCATATGTTTTTTACACAAATCGCAGTCGCGACTATAGAGATTCTGTTCGTTGCGCCAAGCCAGGCGCCGTTGTTGTCGGCAACTTGGACACAAGCTCGGCGGCGGAACCAAGTATTTTTTCCCCGCAAAAATTGGCGAGACTTTTTCATAAAATCTGAGGTCAGTGTTCGTGATCTCAAACTGAGCCGAACATTGTGGACAGGTTTTTCCCATCAGTAGACGGTTTGAAGATAGCATTCTTCACAATAGATTATTTCCGGGCGCTCTGGCGCATAGGTTGTTTGAATTTCTTTCTGACAGTTCATGCAGTTGCGCGTCCAGAGCTTCCACGGATTTCTTAGAGACAGGCGCTGCTCGTAGCGAGTATCGGGATGAAATCTCGGAATGGGAAGATTCATTTTGCGGTAAAACTCCAATTCCTGAGGAATGACCTTGTAGTTTTTTCCGCTGATTTCACAGGCGAGGAGTTCCTTCGTAATATTCTCTGAAACAGCAGTGAGGTTATCGGGAAGTTCAATCGTCTGCGGCAAATAATCGCGCTTATCTTCATCGCGCCAGCGATAGCCGCGCTGGAGTGCAGCTTCTTTTGTGAGGGGGTAAAACTCCTGAGCGGAGGTTTCATTGTAAGCAAAGGAAGAAGTGTGGGGCGGGAAAAAACTGCCCCACTCGCCGGACTTTTTCATATGTTCCATGATTTGCGGCACGAGTTTTTCATACTCTTCTTTGGTATATTGCTGATTCAAAATACAATACTCCTTATGGTGAAGTCCCACACAACCGAAGCAGTCGTGGCAGGAAACTGAGCTATCGCAGTAGCGCAAATTGTGCGAAAACCAGATATACCTGCCAAAGGCAACATCAGTAGACCCCCTGACGACTGCTGAGAAGTAGATCATTTCACAAGTCGGCCAACCGACTGAGTAGCAACTCTGAATATTTTTAGCACTTCCCATTGAGGTGGAATGAATGCAGTCTTCATTGTTGTTACCGTCAAAACAATTGATCAAATTATGCGAATTATAAAAATGATCGCCAACGACATTTTCACAGTTGATATTGTGCAGCGCGCGATGAATCGTCGCCGCGCGAATTTTGAGAAACTCCGCCTGCGCTTTTTTCCAAGTTTTGTACGAACCGTCTAAAACCTTCTGTTGCAGTTCGGAAAATTCTTCTTTGGTGCAAGGTTTATTAAAAGCGTAGTAGCTTTTATTCACCAAGTTCGTACAAAAAATGCAGTGGTCTGAGCCGCGGAGTTGATACGAAAAAAAGCAATTGTTGCAGTTGGTGGATTCCTGCAATGAAATGCAATTGTAGGATTGATCGACTTCTGAACATTCATAACACAGCGAACTATTATGCGTTAGCATGCAGTCCATAAGATCGGTGTCATGAAGTACCCAATAGCTGTAATACACGTTTTCATTGCCTACTCCCAAACAATTCATATAGCAGTTCCTAGAGTTACGAAAATGACTGTTGTAGTCACAATTCTCGCAGTTGAAAATCGAAGTGCCTTCGCGCGGCACGACATTTTGGAGCTCGAGGAACTGTTCAAAAAATGGTCGGGAGAAATCAAAATCCCGTCCATATTCACGGGCATCCCAGCCGCCACCCCACCAAATCGCATTCTTATACACCGGAAACGGCACATCGGTATGATAGGCGCTGATGATATTTTCGCCGCTGGCATCGCACTGGCGGTGATAGAGTTTGCGTTCGTTACGCGTTGCCATGAGCGCGCGGATGCGCTCCTCCGGGCAGGTCTCCGGCGGCGGTACGCCGAGGCTGCGGCAAAAACTCTCTTCCTGCGGCAGAAGCTCGAATTCTTCCCCGGTCAAGGTGCAGATCTTTTTCATGGTTTAGTATACGGTCTGCAAATAGCACGCTTCGCAGTATACAATTTCTGGGCGCTCAGGAGCATAGGTGGTTGCGATCGATTTCTGACAATTGGCACAAGTTCGCTGCCAGAGTTTCCGCGGATTGCGGAGCGCAAATCTTTTTGCATAGCGCAAATCCGGATGCAGTTTTGGGATCGGCAGATTCATCTTGCGGTAAAACTCCAACTCGGTTTTTTGAATCTGAAAGAGCCTTTTTGATTCGGCACATTCGATCGCCCAATTCAAAATATCATCGGGAATATCGGCGATATGCTGCGGGAGTTTTGCGGCGGGAATTTTTTTCGTGATATGGGAAAAGTCCGGCACTTCCTCTTCTTTCCATGCCCAGCCGCGCTTTGTGACCTGCTCCTGAGAAAGGGGAAAGTAGTCCTGTGCGGTGGTTTCATTATAGGCAAAGGGAGACATTTCTATCGGAAAAAACTCACCCCATTCTTGACCCCCCTCTTTCCCCCCTGTGAGGGGGGATGAAGGGGGGGTATTTATCATGTGCTCAATGATTTGCGGAACAAGTTTTTCATATTCTTCCTGAGAGTACTGTTTATTCAGGATGCAGTATTTCTTTTGGCGTAGTCCGACGCAGCCGAAGAGATGCTCGGTATTGCGCAAGCAGAAGTAAGAATAAAAGACATCGCTGCCATTCCACACTTCGGGACAGAAGAGATTGTGATTGGCGCTGTACCCGGCGACCGAACACTCATAGCAATTTTCCACGCCCATGCCGAAATAGGCGATATCATAATTCCCAAAACTCATGCGATCGCCCTTCTTGAGATCGGTACAATATTTCGAATTTTCCAGATACTCGCAATCAAAACAGCTGAGGCAGTTTTTCGTTTCCACGAGGTAGTCACCGGTGCAGTCTTCAGTATGTTTTCCTTGGAAATTTTTTACGATTTGCTGTGAACGAAACTTCAGGAACTTTTGTTGAATTTCTTCGCGAGTTTTCGTCTGCAGTATTTCTGCTACTTTTTGGGCATACACTTCTTTTGTGCACGGCTCATTGAAGAATGAGAATTTCTGATTGCGAAGGTTCACACATCCGAAGCAATCCTGACAGCCGATCAAGCTCGCTCCGAAATGACAACTCTGGCAATCATAGGAATCGAGAAGGTAGGTACAAAAAGCACAATTATTACAATTCAGCGCTTCATAGCAGGACTGCGAATCATAGACCTTGAAGCAATCGACACAGAAAAAACAGCGATTTACCCCTTTTCCATAGAGGCATTTTTCCGATTCATCCGATCATCCGAGTTCACGATGAGATAGCAGTCCTTGAGATAGCCGGCATGATTGCAGTATTCGGAATTTTCCATGCTCTCCTGCAGGACACTCAAGCCCAGGTGCGGGACCTTTTTACTGAGCGCTGCAAACTGCTCAAAGAACGGTTTGGAAAAATCAAAATCCTGCGCATATTCCAGCGGATTCCAGCGGTCGCTCCACCAGCAGTGGACGCAATACACCGGAAACGGTACAGTGTCCGAAAACATCGAGAGCATATTTTTCTGGCACAGGTCGCAGGAGCGCTTATAGAGTTTGCGTTCATTGCGCCAGACAATCCGTCGTTGTTGACGGCAATCCGGACAGAGGGTCGGTGGGGGAACGAGATATTTTTTTTCCTGAAACACCGGCGAGATATGGTCATAAAATTTCAGATCCGCGGCGGAAATTTCAAATGATTGCCGACACTCGCGACAGGTGTGCATCATGGAGCAACTAATAAACGGTTTGCAAATAGCACTCTTCACAATACACGATCTCCGGACGATCCGGGGCATACGTTGTTTCGATCGACTTCTGACAATTCATGCAATTTCGCTGCCAGAGTTTTCGGAGATTTCGGAGCTTCATCCTTCGCTCATGTCTCACATCCGGGTGAAGATGCGGAATCGGCAAATTCATCTTCCGGTAAAACTCCAGCTCCGCTTTCTGAATTCGAAAAAGCTTCTTGGAAGCTTCACATTCGATCGCCCAATTCAGAATATCATCGGGAATTTCCTGAATGGTTTCCGGAAGTTTTTTTGCCGAGATGCGCTTGGTTATTCCAGAAAAGTCCGGCGCTTCTTCCTCGCGCCACTTCCAATTTCTTTGCGCAACTTCTTTTTTCGTCAAAGGAAAGTACTCCTGCGCGCCGGTTTCGTTATAAGCGAAGGGCGATATTGCTACGGGAAAAAACTCACCCCATTCTCCGGCTTGTGTCATATGTTCGATAATTTTCGGCACCAATTTCTCGTACTCTTCTTTGCTATATTGCTGATTCAAGATGCAGTATTTTTTATTCCGCAAAGCACTGCAGCCGAAACAGTGCTGACAGTTGATCGTAAAATCCGAGTAATACACTTCTTGGCAACCATTGATGACGGTATTGCCAAAACAGCAATTCTGACAGCGATCCCCAATGCAGACCCCTTCATACATAAGTGCCGAATTCTCCCCGGCAAAGCCGCAGTCACGCGAATCTTTGAGTCCCGGAAACCCGACTAAAATTCGCGAGGAATCCTCACAATCCTTATGGAGCGCATAGCAATCATGGCAGTTTTTACTCTGGACGATGTATTCACCGCTGCAATCTTCGGTCAGGACATTATGCAGTTGTTTCTTCGGATATTTCAGGCGCTCCTTTAGAAAGATACCCCATGCTTTTTGCAGTCCAGAAAAACTCTCTCGAGTAAATTCTTGGAGACGTTTTTCATATTCCGCTTTGGTATATTGCTCATTTAAAATGCAGTATTTTTTATTGCGGAGATTCCAACACAAGAAACAATGGGCACATCCGCTGCAATCTTCTAAAAATGCCGAGTCGCTACAGCCTTTGCAGTGCAGCGAAAAAGAAAGTGAGTAGGAGCTCACGCACTGCACACACTCATAACAAGATTCGGAATCCAAGAGATCGAGACAATCAATGCAGCTGCGCGAGTTTTCGGCATTGTAGCAGTACAGGCTGTCCTGCAGGTTATTCCCCGCGAAACAGAGGTAGCAATTTTTATTCCAAGCAGCATAATTCACATATTCGCTATTCTCATTTTGGAGAACATTCAGACTCGGGTGTGGGACAACTCTGGTCAGTTCAGCGAATTGTTCAAAGAAGGAGCGAGAGAAATCAAAATCGCGGCCATAGCTGAGAGCATTCCACTGATCACTCCACCAAGTATCTTTGTCATACACGGTGGTCGGACCATCGGGATGAAACATCGAAATAATCTTTTTTCCGGAAAAATCACAGACCCGATGGTAGAGCTGGCGGTCATTTCGCCAGATGAGTCGGCGACGATGGCGATCATCGGTGCACAGGGTTGGCGGAGGGATCAGGTATTTTTTACGATTAAAAACTGGCGAAATTTTGTCATAGAATTTCAGATCATTATCAGTGATCTCAAAAGGAAGGCCACAGGCGGCACAAGTTTTTTGCAAATATTAATAAACAGTTTGGAGATAACATTCTTCGCAATAAATTATTTCCGGGCGGTCGGGAGCGTAGGTCGTCTCAATTTTCTTTTTACAATTATCACAATTTCGCTGCCACAGCCTTCGCGGATTTCGGAGCACCATTCTTTGCTCGTGCCGAATATCCGGATGGTGGTGGGGAATCGGGAGATTCATCTTCCGGTAAAACTCCAATTCCGCCTTCTGAATTCGAAAGGGCTTCTTGCTGATCTCACAGGTGATCGCCCAATTCAAAATATCATCGGGAATTTCTGTGATAATTTCCGGAAGTTTCTCTGCCGGAATTTTTTTCGTGACTCCGGAAAAATCAGGGTTTTCCGGCTCTTTCCACTGCCACTTCTGCTCCCTTACTTGTTCTTGAGAAAGCGGAAAATATTCCTGTGCCGTGGTTTCATTGTAACCAAACGGAGAAATTACCACCGGGAAAAACTCGCCCCATTCTTGGCCCCCCTCTTTCCCCCCTGTGAGGGGGGATAAAAGGGGGGTTTTCATCATGTGCTCGATAATTTTTGGCAGCAGTTCTTCATATTGCTCTTTGCTGTACTCTCTATTCAAGAGGCAATATTTTTTATGCTGGAGTCCGATGCAGCCGAAACAATCCTGACACGAATGACAATCCCAGCAATAGAACAGTCCACTGGAGTCGCGGCAATAGGCAGTAAAAGAATTGCCATAGCCGATCAGGCTGGTATTTTCATAGCACAGCTCTCCCGAGTCAATAGAGTTGCCATCAGTGCAGTTTTTACATTTTACAAAGTCATACATCTGCGTGCAGCTTTCGGAGTCGAAACCGTCAAAACAATGAAAGGCGTTATGACATCTGGACAGGTGATCGCCGAGGATATCCTCCGATTGTAAAGAGTGGGTTGAAGGGTGAGGCTTGGTCTGCACAAAGGCGGCAAATTCCTGGGCGAATTTTTGTAAATTTCCCCAATTCTCAAGTTCGGTAATTTTTTGTTCAAAAGCTTCCGGCGTCACCGGTTCATTCCAGATATGATAGCTTTTATTGCGGAGATTTACGCAGCCCAGGCAATTTTTACAACTCCGACATTCGCTGAGGAAAGCTGAATTTCGACACTCATGACACTCGCGGGAAAATTTCACGTCATAGCATTTTTCACTATCCACACATTCATAACAGAGTTCCGAATCGAGCACCCAGAAGGCGTCACTGACATTGGGACAATTCAGAATGAGCGTCGAATAGAGCGAGTCCTGATTCCAATTCGAATTGATCACCAAATGACAGTTTTTATTGCCGTCGGCAAAATTGCAGTAAGGGGAATTTTCCGCGGTATTATTGATGAGACTCACCCGGGGAACTTCCAAAGAAAGCTTTTGAAATTGCGCAAAAAATAGCTCTGAAAAATTAAACTCCCGTCCGTACTCAAGCCCATCCCAAGTATCACTCCACCATTCCTCTTGAGAATATACCGTATATGGCTTTTCTTTAGAGTAAATAGAGATAATTTCCTGTTCTGAAAGACTCGATTTCCTGCGATAGAGATTGCGTTCATTGCGAAAAGCGAGCCTCCGCTGCTGCCGACAATCCGGACATAAGGTTGGAGATGGAACCAGATATTTTTTGCCGCTAAATACCGGCGAAATTTTTTCAAGAAACTTGAGATCAGTGTCCGTGACCTCAAAATTCTGCTGACAATGGCGACAGGCTTTCACCATGGGAGCGCAAAACTGCTATCAATCTAGGGCGAAGTGCACTTCTTGGCAATTACTTTTTCTCAAGAGAATGCTTCTTCACAAAGAACCACTTTTTTAAGAATTCACCGGTGTAGGATCCTTTGACCTCGGCTACCGCTTCGGGAGTTCCGGTCGCGATAATCTTGCCGCCGCCATCGCCGCCTTCCGGTCCGAGGTCGATCAGATAATCGCAGCTCTTGATGACGTCGAGATTGTGCTCGATCACGAGCACGGTATTGCCCTTTTCCACCAATGCATTGAGCACATTGAGGAGCCGCTGCACATCTTCAAAGTGCAGACCCGTGGTCGGTTCATCGAGGATGAAAAAGGTGCGTCCGGTGCTGCGCTTCGAGAGTTCGGTGGCGAGCTTCACGCGCTGCGCTTCGCCGCCGGAGAGCGTGGTAGCACTTTGTCCCAAGTGAATGTAGCCCAAGCCGACATCTTCCAAGGTCTGTAACTTTACTTTCAAAGACGGGATTTTCTCAAAAAATTCCAAGGCCTCACTCACGGTCATATCGAGCACATCAGCGATGTTTTTCCCATGCCAGGTGACCTCGAGCGCTTCGGTGTTGTAGCGGCGCCCGTGGCACACCTCGCAGGTGACGTAGATATCCGGGAGAAAATGCATTTCGATCTTCACGATGCCATCGCCCTGACAGGCTTCGCAGCGTCCGCCTTTGACGTTGAAGGAAAAGCGCCCGCTCTTGTAGCCGCGGAGTTTCGCCTCCGGCGTCGCAGCAAAGAGGTCGCGGATATCGCCGAACACGCCGGTGTAGGTCGCGGGATTGGAGCGCGGCGTGCGCCCGATCGGACTCTGGTCGATCACAATCGCCTTGTCGAGATGCTCGATGCCAAGGATTTTATCGTGTTTTCCGGCTTTCATCTGGGCGCGATTGAGCTCCCCCGTGAGCGCCGGTGCGAGAATTTTATTTACGAGTGAAGATTTTCCGGAACCAGAAACGCCCGTGACTCCGACGAACATGCCGAGCGGAATCTTGGCATCGACATTCTGCAAGTTATTTTCCTGTGCGCCCTTTACCTCCAGAAATTTGCCATTCCCTTGGCGCCGGCTTTCCGGCAAGGGAATCTTCTTTGCGCCGGAGAGGTATTGTCCGGTGCTGGATTTCCCGCTCGCCATAATTTCTGCCGGCGTGCCTTCGGCGACGAGTTCGCCGCCGTACTTGCCGGCGCGCGGACCGATTTCTAAAATGTGGTCGGCACTGCGCATGGTGTCTTCGTCGTGTTCCACCACCAGCACGGTATTGCCGAGTTCTTGCAGGCTGCGCATGGTCTGGATCAATTTCGCATTATCGCGCTGATGCAGTCCGATCGACGGTTCGTCGAGCACATAGAGCACGCCCTCCAAGCGCGAGCCGATCTGGGTCGCGAGCCGAATGCGCTGCGCTTCACCGCCGGAGAGCGTATTGGCGGCACGACTGAGTGTTAAGTATGAAAGTCCGACATGTTCTAAAAACGAGATCCGGTCCATCACTTCCTGGAGAATAAGTTTCGCGATTTGGCGTTCATTTTCGGTCAAATTGGCAGACAGGTTTGTGAAAAATTCTGCCGCTTCGCGGATCGAAAAAGTGGTGACAGCGATAATATTTTTTTCGCCGACCGTGATACCGAGGATCTCGGGCCGGAGCCGCATGCCCTTACAGCTGGGGCAGAGCTCCTCCTCCATGAATTTCTCGATCTGGCGGCGCGCGAAGTCGCTCTCGGTATCGCGATAGCGCCGTTCGAGATTTGGGATCACGCCTTCGTATTTCGTCGAAAATTCTCCCGAAAAGCGCTCGGAATCAAACTGCACTTCGTACTCCTCATCGCCGGTACCATGGAGAATGATCTCGATCTGCTCGGGCGTCAGTTTTCCGATCGGCGTATCGAGATCAAAGCCATAATTCTTCCCCACCGCTTTCAGAATGCGAAAATACCACGAAGAGCTATTCAGCGTGGTCGCCCAGGGCATGATCGCGCCTTCGGCGATGGTGAGCTTCGGATTGCCAAAGACGAGTTCACGCTTCACGAGCAAGCGACTGCCGAGTCCATGGCAGTCCGGGCAGGCGCCATAAGGCGAATTAAAAGAAAAACTGCGCGGTTCGATCTCCGGGATCACCGAGCCATGCTCGGGACAGGCGAATTTTTCCGAGAGCGTTTCCACTTCATTGGTGTCGGCATTCAGGATCATCATCAGC
>Ga0134122_10002365_pt1 | contig 13848 bp, 19 predicted proteins | sample KB302_FD_96461 | JGI IMG/M metagenome (GOLD analysis project Ga0134122, IMG submission 96461) | Terrestrial soil microbial communities without Nitrogen fertilizer from Kellogg Biological Station, Michigan, USA - KB3-0-2 | ecosystem: Environmental > Terrestrial > Soil > Unclassified ... | reverse complement strand
TGCGCCTCGCGACGCGCGGGGACCATGCCACCCACGTGATGGTCGGCGGGGTCGCGAACCTCGCCGATGAGGCGCAGACCTGGCGGCGTGAGACCCTCCGGCGCCTCTTCGAGACGCTCGAGCGCGAACAGGAGATGCTCCAGGTCTCCATGACGTCGCGGCCGATGACGTGAGCGTGACGATCGGGGCCGAGCATCCGACGACCGGGGGTTGGGAGGCTTCGATCGTCACGGCGCCCTTCCGGGCCGGTGACGTCAACCTCGGCACGATCGGGATCGTCGGGCCGACCAGGATGGACTACCTGTTGGCGATGGCGTCGGTCCGCGCGGTTGCGGAACGCCTTTCCGAGGCCGCGACGGAGCTCGACCAGTAGGTCATGGCTCCGGCGCGCGATCTCTACGAGATCCTCGGCATCGAGCGCGATGCGAGCGATGACGATATCCGCAAGGCGTACCGGCGCCTTGCCCGTGAGCTCCATCCGGATGTCAACGCCGAGCCACGGTCCGAGGAGCGCTTCAAAGAGGTCGCCGGTGCCTACGAGATCCTCTCGGACCCCGAGAAACGGGCGCGCTACGACGCGTTCGGCGCGGGTGGCCCCGAGGGCCAGCCGTTCGCCGACATCTCGGACATCTTCGAGATGTTCTTCGGACAGGGCGGGTTCGGCGGGATCGGCTCGAGGCGACGAGGGCCGCGCACGCGCACGCGGCGGGGCGAGGATGTCGGCGTCCGGCTCCGTCTCTCGTTCAGCGAGGCCGCGTTCGGGGTTCGCGAGGACGTCCAGATCGAGCGGCTCGTCGTCTGCGACCGGTGCCTGGGCAACGGGGCAGAACCGGGAACGGCGCCGATCGCCTGCCGGACGTGCGGCGGGACCGGTGAGGTCCAGAGCGTGCGGCGGAGCGTCTTCGGAACGCTGATGACGGCGTCGCCGTGCGCGACCTGCGACGGGACCGGCCAGGAGATCCCCGACCCGTGCGAGGCGTGCGCGGGCCAGGGCCGGATCCGGCAGCCGTCGACGGTCGCGGTCGAGATCCCCGCGGGCGTGTCCGACGGGATGGAGCTCCGTGTGACCGGGAGCGGGCACGCCGGCATGGCGGGCGGGCCCGCGGGCGACCTGTTCGTCCGGCTCGAGGTCGAAACGGCCGAGCGGTTCGAGCGACGCGGGCAGGACCTGTTCGCGGTCCTCGACATCTCGGTGACGAACGCCGCGCTGGGCGGAGACGTCCGGATCGAGGGGATCGATGGGACCGAGACCGTCCGCATCGACGCGGGGACCGAATCCGGCACGATCGTCCGTCTCAAGGGCAAGGGCGTCCCCAACCTCAACCGGCGGGGGAGGGGCGACCTCTTCGTGACGCTGCATGTGGTGACGCCGAGGGAGCTGTCGCGCGAGGAGCGCGACCTCCTCGCCCGACTGGCGGAGCTCCGTGGTGAGCCGCGCAACGGCGCGGCCACCGCGGAGCTCCGCCGCCCAGAGTTCTGAGCGCAGGGGTAGGCTCGCTGCCGATGAGCGACCCCAACTGCCTGTTCTGCAAGATCGCCGCTCGGGAGGTTCCCGCGGAGATCCTCCGTGAGTCCGACCGGGTGATCGCCTTCCGCGACATCAACCCCCAGGCGCCAACCCACGTCCTGCTGATCCCCAAGGAGCACATCGAGTCGCTCGACGCCATCCGGGACGATCACGGCCCGTTGCTGGCGGACATCGTCCAGGCGGCGGCGCATCTCGCCCACACGGAGGGTGTCGACGGAAGCGGATGGCGACTCGTGTCCAACGTGGGTCCCGACGCGGGTCAGGCGGTCTTCCACCTGCACTTCCACCTGCTGGGCGGCCGTCCGATGGGCTGGCCACCGGGCTGACAGCGGGTAGCATAGAGGCGGCCGTCCGCAGGACGGCCTTCGCACTTCGAGCAGGAGGGAACGGGGCGTCGCCCCGGATGTCGGAACACGTGGCAGCCGCCACCACACAGATGAAGATCCTGGTCCCGGGTCACCAATCGATGGTCGCCCTGCTCGGCCAGCGCGATTCCTTCCTGAAACTCATCGAAGGCGCCTTCGGGGCGGACATCCTGGTTCGGGGCAACGAGATCACGATCTCGGGGCCCCCCGATGAGGCGGAGCGCGTCGGGCGCATCTTCGAGGAGCTCCTCGAACTCCTGGAGCGGGGCCACGACCTGACCGAGGACTCCGTCGGGCAGACGATCGCCATGGTCACCGGCGGCGTCGTCGAACCCGGGGAGGAGGAGCTTCCGCGGCCGAGCGAGGTCCTCGGTGACAACCTCTTGTCATCGCGGGGCAAGAAGATCGCGCCCAAGACCTTCGGACAGAAGCGTTACGTCGACGCGATCCGCCACTCCACGATGACCTTCGCGATCGGCCCCGCGGGAACGGGCAAGACGTACCTCGCCGTCGCGGTCGCGGTGCGGGCGCTCCAGGAGCGTCAGGTCTCGCGGCTGATCCTTACGCGCCCGGCGGTGGAGGCCGGCGAGCGGCTCGGGTTCCTGCCGGGCTCGCTCTACGAGAAGATCGATCCGTATATGCGTCCGCTCTACGACGCCCTGTACGAGATGACCGGTCCGGACACGCTGCCGCGCCTCATGGAGCGCGGGGTCGTCGAGGTCGCGCCCTTGGCGTTCATGCGTGGAAGAACCCTGAATGACGCGTTCATCATCCTCGACGAAGCGCAGAACACGACCCCCGAGCAGATGAAGATGTTCCTCACGCGGATGGGGTTCGGCTCGAAAGCCGTCGTGAACGGCGACGCCACCCAGGTCGACCTGCCGAGCGGCCAGCTCTCGGGGCTCCACGTCGTGGAGGAGATCCTGGAAGGCATCGAAGGCATCTCGTTCGTCCATCTGGGCGGCAAGGACGTCGTGCGTCACAAGATCGTGCAGGACATCGTCGAGGCGTACGGCCGCTACGGCCAACAGCGGCTCGCCGCCGATGACTGAGCCACGATGAGCGACGATCCGAGCCCCGGCGGCCATACCTCGCCCACCGCGCCCGCGGTCCTGATCAGCGACCGCCAGTCCTTGCCGGTCGACGTCGACGCGTTGGCGGAGCTGGCGCGCCGGACCCTGCTCGCCGAGGGGCTCTGCGAGGTCGAGCTCTCGCTCAGCTTCGTCGACGAGGCCGAGATCGAAGACCTCCACGTTCGCTACCTCGACGAGCCGGGGCCCACCGACGTGCTCAGCTTCCCCTTGGACGGCGAGGACGAACGCGGTCTCCGTGTGCTCGGCGACGTCGTGATCGCGCCGTCGGTCGCGGCGCGCAACAACCCGGGCGATCCCGGGGGTGAGCTCCGCCTGCTCGTCGTCCACGGCGTCCTGCATCTCCTCGGGTATGACCACGAGGAGGAGGGGGAGAAGGCGACGATGTGGGCCCGCCAGACCGCGTACAGCGGGGTCGAGGCGCCATGACGTCCGCCGACTGGCTCTCGATCGCGTCGGTCATCGTCTCGATCGTGGGCGTCGGGTTCTTCGCCGCCTCGGAGTCCGCCATCACCCGGATGAACCGCGTTCGCGCGTTCCGTCTGCGTGAGGACGGCCGCCGTGGCGCCGGCCCGTTGGTGAAGATCGTCGAGAACCCCGCGCCGTACCTCAACGTCGTCCTGTTCCTGACGCTGCTGTTCACGATCGGGGGCACGACGATCGCAACCTCGTTCGCCGTCCGCCATTTCCACCAGGCGGGAGAGATCGTGGCGACGATCGTGATGACGTTGCTGCTCTTCGTGTTCGCCGAGGTGACGCCGAAGACCTTCGCGATCGAGCGGACCGATCGGGTCGCGCTCGTGGTCGCGCCGGCGGTCGTGTTCCTCGGACGCATCCTCGGGCCGTTCGCGAAGGCGCTCCTCGTGTTCGCCAACGTGCTGATGCCCGGCAAGGGCTTGAAGGAGGGCCCCTACATCACCGAGCAGGAGCTCCGCGCGTCCGCTGAGGTCGCATCCGAAGAAGGCGTGATCGAGGAGGGGGAGAAGGAGCTGATCCACTCCATCTTCGAGTTCGGCGACACGATCGTCCGCGAGGTCATGGTCCCGCGGCCGGACGTCATCGCGGTCGAGGACATGGCGACCCTGCGCGACGTGCAGGCGCTCGTGCTCGAACACGGCTACTCCCGGATCCCGGTGTTCCACGAGGATCTCGACGACGTCGTCGGGGTCGTCTTCGCGAAGGACGTCCTCAAGGCGCTCTACCAGGGAGAAGACGACATGCCGCTCACCGACATCTGCCGGCCCGCGCGGTTCGTGCCGGAGTCGAAGAAGGTCGCGGATCTGCTCCGGGAGATGCAGCAGGAGAAGTTCCACCAGGCGATCGTCACCGACGAGTACGGGTCGGTCACCGGCATCGTCACGCTCGAGGATCTGCTCGAGGAGCTGGTCGGGGAGATCACGGACGAGTACGACACCGAAGTGCCCGACGTGGTCGAGGTCAGCGAGGGGGTCTACCGCGTCTCGGGGAAGACCTCGATCGACGATGTGAACGAGCTGCTCGATACGGAGCTCCCGGACGAGGAGTGGGATACGGTCGGGGGGCTCGTCCTCGAGCTGTTCGGCAAGATCCCGGAACCGGGTGAGGAGATGGAGTTCCAGGGTCTGCGGTTCAAAGCGGAAGAGGTCCAGGGACGGCGGGTCGCCACCGTGCTCATCACGAGGGAACCCGCATCGGCCGATCCGCAGGAGGAGGTCGTCGGTGACTGAGCCGGCCGTGCCGGAGGAGATCAAGGCGTTGATCGACGACGCCGTCGAGCGTGCCCGCGACGCCATGGGCCGGGCGTACGCCCCGTACTCGGGCTTCGCGGTGGGCGCCGCGATCGTCGCGAACGGTCAGATCTTCACCGGCCAGAACATCGAGAACGCGAGCTACCCCGTTTCGGTCTGCGCCGAGCGCAACGCCGTCGGCCGCATGATCGACGCGGGCGAACGACGGATCGACGCGGTCGCGGTGGTCACCGGGGCCGAGGCCCCGACGCCCCCCTGCGGGGCGTGCCGGCAGGTGCTCTGGGAGTTCGGACCCGAGTCGCTGGTCATCGCCGAGACCACGGGCGGCGAACGGCTCACGTGGGCGCTCGAGGATCTGCTCCCGAGCGCATTCGGCCCGGACGACCTGCGTCGATGACCGCCTTCCGGAGCGGCGTCGTCGCGGTGGTCGGGAGACCGAACGTCGGCAAGTCCACGCTCGTGAACGCCCTCGTCGGGCAGAAGGTCGCGATCGTGTCCGACAAGCCGCAGACGACCCGGCGCGGGATCCACGCGATCTGGTCGTCCGAGGGAGCGCAGGTCGTCCTGACCGACACGCCCGGGTATCACAAACCCAGGACGCTCCTCGGTGCGCGGCTGAACGAGCTCGTCGGCGACGCGGTCTCGGGTGTCGACGTCGTCCTGCACGTCGTCGACGCGGCCGCGGGGGTGGGCACCGGCGATGCGTTCGTCTACGAGCATCGCGTCCGGCCGACGGGAGCCCGAGCGATCTGCGTCGTGAACAAGGTCGACGCTACCTTCGGCCGGTCGGAGGTTCCGCAACTCGCCGCCGCGGGCGCCCTCGGGGAGTACGACGAGATCGTGCCGGTGTCCGCGCGCCAGGGCAAAGGCGTCGGGATGCTCCGGCGGCTCATCCTCGAACGCATCCCCGAGGGCCCCGCCCTCTATCCGGAGGAGACGATCACGGACCAGCCGCTCGATGTGCGGCTCGCGGAGATCGTGCGGGAGAAGGCGCTGGCCGTCACGCGGCAGGAGGTTCCCCATTCGATCGCGGTCGTGGTCGAGGAGCTCGAGTACGACGACTCGCTCACGAAGGTGCACGCGTCGTTGATCGTCGAGCGTGAGTCGCAGAAGGGGATCGTGATCGGGCGCGGCGGCGAGACGCTGAAGACGATCGGGTCACGCGCCCGCGAGGAGATGGAGCTTCTCCTGGGAACCAAGGTCTACCTGGATCTTCACGTGAAGGTCCTCAAGGAGTGGCAGCGGGACCCTCGCGCGCTCGAGCGGCTGGGGTTCTAGGTCACCTGGAGCGTCGCCGTCATCTGCGGGTGGAGGGTGCAGACGACCGCGTAGGTGCCCGGCGCGACCCCTTCGAACGAAACCTCTCCGCTCGCGCCGGCATCGATGTTCTGATCCACTGACGTCCCCTTGATCGTGAACGTGTGTTGTGTACTCCCGGTGTTCTGCAGGGTCAGATGGGTCCCCCTCGGGACGCCGATGCAGGTGGGTTCGAAGGCGAAGTCCTTGAGTTCGACGGTCTGCGTCGGGAAGCTCGGCGTACAGCCTGCGGACGCCTTCGAACTGGAGCAGGCGACGCCTGCGACGCAGAGCATCAGGAGCACGAGGAGGGATCTGAGTGTCCGCATCGGCGCCCGAGCCTAGCCGGAGTCCCGCTCCCGCGGCACGTCGATTACCCTGGATGGCATGAGCAGTCTGGCGCCGCTGGTGCCCGCCATCACGTCGTCCGAGGCCTCCGCGATGATGATGCACGCGTCCGCGGTGGACGCGGTCGGCCTGGAGGAGCGTGCCGCCTCGCTCGCCATCCGGTCGATCAAGCGCGACGCCAAGCTCTGGGCGCTGGACCTCGCGATCCGCTGCACCGATCTCACGACCCTCGAGGGCTCGGACACGATCGGAAAGATCGTGGCGATGTGCTCGAAGGCGGTCCGGCCCGACCCGCTGGATCCGACGGTTCCCGCGGTCGCGGCGGTGTGTATCTATCCGTGGCTCGTACCCACCGCGGTGACGCATCTCGCCGGCTCCCGCGTGCACGTGGCGAGCGTCGCGGGGGGGTTCCCTGCGGGATTGGGTCCGCTCGAGGTTCGGCTCCAGGAGATCCGTGACGTCGTGGCGATGGGTGCCGACGAGGTCGACATCGTGCTCAACCGCTCGCTCTTCCTGGGAGGCCGGTACCAACAGGCGTTCGAGGAGCTGGCCGCGGCGAGGGACGCCGCCGGCAGCGCCAATCTCAAGGTGATCCTGGAGACCGGCGAGCTCGGATCGTACGACCGGGTCCGCCAAGCGAGCGTGCTGGCGATGGCGGCCGGCGCCGACTTCATCAAGACGTCGACCGGAAAGATCGGCGTGAACGCGACCCTCCCGACGGCGCTTTGCATGTTCGAGGCCGCACGCGACTTCCATCGGGACACCGATCGCGCGGTCGGGATCAAGGTCGCCGGCGGCGTCCGTAAGGCGAAGGACGCGATCCGGTACTTGGTCGTGCTGCACGAGACGCTCGGTCCGGACTGGATGACGCCCGACCGGTTCCGGATCGGCGCGTCGAGTCTGCTGAACGACGTCTTGATGCAGATCGCCAAGGAGCGGACCGGTCGCTACCAAGGGCCCGACTACTTCACGCTCGACTGAGGGGAGAGCCTCGTGCCGTTCGATCGCTCGTTCGTCGAAGCCAACAACGCCCAGCTCCAGCGGATGCGGGCGTTCGTCGACGGGGCGACGGATGACGACCTTCGGGCGCCGATGCCCGCCGGATGGACGCCCGCCGCGGTCTTCGGGCACCTCGCGTTCTGGGATCAGCACGCGCTGGTCATCATCGACATGGTGGAGCGCGGCCTGACCCCACCACCTCACGACGACGAGACGGTCGACTGGATCAACGACACCGCGAAGCGGTTCTTGCTCGCGCTCGAGCCCCGAGCGATGGCCCGGCTCGCGCTGGAGATCGCCGCCGAGACCGATCGCAGGATCGCAGCCCTCTCCGATGAGCGACTGGAGGAGGCGACGGAGCGGTGGTTCACGGCGAACCGCTGGAAGGATCGTGCGGAGCACCTGGACGAGATCGAGCACGCGCTCGCGAGCAAGGTGGACCGATGACCGATCTGGAACCCGTCGCGCCCGCGCAGCCGGTGATGCCGGGGTGGGAGTACGCGCCTGCGCCCGAGTCCAAGGACATCGTTCGGCTGCAGGATCGGTACGGGCTGTTCATCGGCGGCGAGTTCGTGGAGCCGAAGAGCGGTCGGTGGTTCCCGACGATCGACCCATCGAACGAAACGGTGCTCGCGGAGGTCGCCGAAGCGGGGGAGGAGGACGTCGATGTGGCGGTCACGGCCGCGCGGAGCGCGTACGTGACCGCCTGGCGCGACCTCCCCGGGCCGGAGCGCGCGAAGTACCTGTACCGGATCGCCCGCGCGCTCCAGGAGCGCGCGCGCGAGTTCGCCGTCCTCGAGTCGATGAACGGGGGCAAGCCGATCAAGGAGTCACGCGACGTCGACGTGCCGCTCGCCGCCGCGCACTTCTTCTATCACGCGGGGTGGGCAGACAAGCTCGAGTACGCCTTCCCGGCGATGAGGCCCACGCCACTCGGGGTCGCCGGGCAGGTGATCCCGTGGAACTTCCCGCTGCTGATGGCCGCGTGGAAACTGGCGCCGGCGCTCGCGGCCGGCAACACCGCGGTCCTCAAGCCGGCGGAGACCACGCCGCTCACGGCGCTGTTCCTCGGTGAGGTGATCCAGCAAGCGGAGCTCCCGCCGGGCGTGGTGAACATCCTGACCGGAGCCGGCGCGACCGGTGCGTCGCTCGTCGGACACCCCGACGTCGACAAAGTGGCCTTCACCGGTTCCACGGAGGTCGGCAAGCAGATCCGCAGAGCCGTCGCCGGGACGAACAAACACCTCACCCTGGAGCTGGGTGGCAAGGCGGCGAACATCGTCTTCGAGGACGCGCCGATCGACCAGGCGGTCGAAGGGGTCGTCAACGGGATCTTCTTCAACCAAGGGCACGTGTGCTGCGCCGGCTCGCGTCTGCTGGTGCAGGAGCCCGTGTTCGAGGAGCTCCTCGACAAGCTGAAGGTCCGTCTCGGGACGCTCCGCGTCGGTGATCCGCTCGACAAGAACACGGACGTCGGCGCGATCAATTCGCGGGCCCAGCTCGAGAAGATCGGGGAGCTCGTCGCGAGCGGCGTCGAGGAAGGCGCCGTGATATATCAGCCGCCGTGCGACCTGCCGGAGCGCGGCTTCTGGTTCGCACCGACGCTGTTCACGGGCGTATCGCAATCGCACCGGATCGCACGCGAGGAGATCTTCGGACCGGTGTTGTCGATCCTCACCTTCCGCACGCCCGAGGAGGCGGTCGAGAAGGCGAACAACACCCCGTACGGGCTGAGCGCCGGCATCTGGACCGAGAAGGGCTCGCGGATCCTTTGGATGGCGGAACGGATGCGCGCCGGCGTCGTTTGGGCCAACACCTTCAACCGGTTCGACCCAGCCTCGCCGTTCGGTGGCTACAAGGAGAGCGGCTTCGGCCGCGAGGGCGGCCGGCACGGTCTGGAGCCGTACGTCCGCCTGGAGCCCGTGTCATGACCCCCGACCAGCGCCTGCCCGTGCGCCGGACGGCGAAGCTCTCCATCGGCGGGCAGTTCCCGCGGAGCGAATCGGGCCGGACGTACGAGGTCGTGTCCGCAGACGGGCGGTTCTTGGCGCACGCGGCGCGGGCGTCTCGCAAGGATCTCCGGGACGCGGTGGTCGCGGCCCGTGGCGCCTTCGGGGGATGGGCCGCGAGGACCGCGTACAACCGGGGTCAGGTCCTATATCGCGTGGCCGAGATCATGGAGGGCCGCAGAGCGCAGCTCGAGGACGAGCTCCGCGATTCGGGCGCGACCGATCCGGCGGACGAGGTGAGCCGCGCGATCGATCGCTGGGTCTGGTACGCGGGGTGGGCCGACAAGATCGCGCAGGTCGCCGGTAGCGCGAACCCGGTCGCCGGCCCCTACTTCAACTTCACGGTCCCGGAGCCGACCGGGGTCGTCGGGATCATCGCCCCTGCGGAGCCGTCGTTGCTCGGGCTGGTGAGCCGCATCGCGCCCGTGATCGTCTCCGGGAACGTCACGGTCGCGGTGACGAGCGAGTCCTCGCCGCTGCCCGCGGTCTCGCTCGCCGAGGCGCTCGCAACCTCCGACGTCCCCGGCGGGGTGATCAACATCCTCACGGGGTCACCGAGCGAGCTCGTCCCGTGGCTCGCAGCCCACATGGACGTGAACGCGATCGACCTCACGGGCTGTCCCGACGACCTCATCGCCGAGGCTGAGCGCGCGGCCGCCGACAACGTCAAGCGCGTTCATCGCGCCGGACCGACCGAGCAGCATCTTTCGGAGATCACGGCTTTCGTCGAGTTCAAGACGGTCTGGCATCCGCTGGGAGCCTGACGAACATCCCGTTTGACGACCTGGAATTCCTGTTACGGGTCTTGACATGACGTTACGCGAGGTTCGATAAATCAGTACGGTCGTCGCAGGTATGGCTCGACATACCTCGTGACGATCGTCCAGGCGGCTCCGCGCGAGCCGCCTCTTCCATCCCCGCAGGCGCGTCTGGGCCACGCCCACGGCGCGTGCTCGTGGGCTCGTGCCCCGACGTCGTCGATCGGTGATCGCGCGGGGCGTTCCTGGAGGGGGGCAAGATGATCGAGCCGGGCTCCGTCGGTGATTGGATGCAGGCGTCGCTGTTCGGTGGGCTGCTCGCGGCGACCGCCATCCTGTTCCACCGCGCACTTCGGCACGACGATGAGGCGCCGAGATCCCGTCGTGTCCGAACGCCGGATCTGCGGGTCGTCGACCCGGTACCGGAGGTCGTTGACCTCGAGGATGTCGGCACCACACCAGCGGTCCTCATCGTCGACGAGACGACCGAGGTAGCGACCGAACGACCGTGATCAGGAATCGTGCGGTCGGGGCTGTTCGCCCGTCGTCAGGCTCGAGAGCGCGAACCTGACGGTGATCGCCGCGCCACCGCCGTGAGGCGCCTCGATGGCGAGCGCCCCACCCCAATGCCCTGCGAGCTCGCGTGCGATCGCGAGGCCCAGACCGGATCCCGTCCCGTTGGCGCCCTTCCCTCGGTAGAATCGTTCGACGACGCGATCGCGTTCGTCCGGCGGTATCCCCGGACCCCGATCACGCACCGAGATGGAGGCGTGCCCGTCGTCGGAATCCGTCGTGACCTGGATAGGACCGGACCCGTAACGGATCGCGTTCTCCAACAGGATGTCCAGGATCTGCGCGAGCTCGTTCGGATCGGCCGCGATCAGGGCTCCGCGCCCCTCGACGGCGATCGTTCCTCCCGCCTGCTGAGCGCGTTCGTGCCACCGATCGGCCGCTTGCCGAACGGCGTCCAAGAGGTTGACGTGCGAGGGTTTCCCTTGTTCGACCTGGCCCGCCATGACGAGCAGCCGGTCGACGATCTCGGCAAGGCGGTCCGTCTCGCGTTCGGCCGCCTGGACCCGCCGACGCACCTCTTCGCTCGTCGGGGCCTCGGCCGCGGACTCCAGCCGGAGCTTCATCCCCGTCAGCGGCGTCCGAAGCTGATGCGAGGCATTGGCGACGAATTCGCGTTGAGCCTGCACCGTCCGTTGGAGACGCTCGGCCATCTCGTCGAAGGTCGCAGCCAGATCCTCGACCTCCGACGAGCCGCCGACACTGCCTGCACGTGCAGAGAGATCACCGCCGCCGAGTCGCCGGGCCGCGCCCGCGAGCCGCTGGATCGGACGCATCAGCGACCCGGCGAGTCCGAACGCGAAGAGGACGCCCGCCAACAGGGCGGCCGCATCGATCACGATCAGCCCGACGAATGCCCGGCGCTCGGCGGCTCGGAGTTCGCCGGCGTCGCGCGTGAGTCTGATCGCTCCCACGATCTCCCCATCGACGATGGGCACGGCCGCGACCATGATGTCGTGGCCCAGCGTGCTGCTGTACCGGACGGTGGCGGTCGGGGTACCGGCGAGGGCCTGCGCCATCTCCGCCCGCGAGGCGGTCGCGAAATCCTGTCCCTCGGCAGCGTCCGAGCTGTCGAACACGACGGCGCCCGCCGCGTCGGTCACGACAACGCGCTCGATCGTCGTTGGGGGCACCGCGAGGGTCCGAGCGAGTCCTTTGGGGTGCTGGATCTCGGCAGCGTCGATGAACGCTGCGAGGGTTTGTGCCGTGACGAGTGTGTCGCTCGCGAGATCCGCTTCAGCTCTCTTCGAGAGGTTGATCGCGAGCGGGATCGTGAGTGCGACGATGACCGTCAGGAGGACGTAGCTGAACGACAGGACGAGGCGGGACCGAAGCTTCAACGGATGTCCGCCTCTTCCACGGTGTGATCACGCCGGAGCATCAGGGGCAGAGAACCGGAATCCGACGCCCCTCACGGTCGCGATGCAGCTCGGAGATCCCGGGTCGTCGTCGAGCTTCTTGCGGAGCAGAGAGACGTGCACATCGAGGGTTTTCGTTGGGCCGAACCAATGCGGGTCCCACACCTCCGACATGATGTCCTCTCGTCGGAGGACCTGCCCAGCCTTCGCGATCAGCAGGTGGAGCAGATCGAACTCCTTGGCGGTGAGTGGGATGAGCGATCCTTCCTTCGTGCAGGTGCGCGCGGCCGGATCGAGTGAGATCGCTCCGACCGTGATGACGCCCATCCGCGGACGGCCCTGGCCGCGGCGCAAGATGGCGCGGATCCGCGCGACAAGCTCGCGCGCGCTGAACGGTTTGACCACGTAGTCATCCGCACCGAGCTCGAAGCCCACGACGCGATCCGTCTCTTCACCGCGCGCGGTGAGCACGATGATCGGAACGTCATGGGTCTTCCGGATCTCCCGAGCAAGATCCCTGCCGTCTCCGTCGGGCAGCATGACGTCGAGTAGCACGACGTCGGGCGTCACCTGATCGAAGGCCGCGCGCGCCGCTTCGAGCGTCGCGGCGACCTTCGTTTCGAAACCCTCTCCATCCAGATGCTCGGCGAGCGGCTCCGAGATCGCGTCCTCGTCCTCGACGAGAAGCACGCGCGTCTTCATCGCTGGATGGTAACGCTGAGGTCGACGCAGGAGGAACGTTCTTCGCGTTTGGGGCAACCTTTACCATCCCTTATCACGAAGTTGGCGTCGCTTCCCTCAACCTTTGATGCGGCCGGGCCGACATCCGAGACATCGATCGCCGAGGGGGCCGACATGGATAGGCGTTCCGCGATGTTCGTTGCAGGTGGGCTGGTCCTCTCGCTCATCGTGGCTGTTGCGGCACTGCGTACCGGCATCACCGGACCCGACCCCGCCCGAGCGAACGTTCCGATCGCGAAGCACCGTGATCCGATCGTGAAGGTGCGTCGCCACACCGTCACGGTGCACCGACCGGGCTCGACATCCGGTGGGACGACCGGCGCCGTCGTGACCATCGTCCCGTCGCCCGTCGCGACGAGCGATCGGTCGGATCCCGGTAGCGGAGCGAACGAAGGTTCAGGCGGAGCCAGCCTGACCCCGGCCCCCGGCGGGGACGACACTGGTGGGGCGGGATCGGGAGGGGACGACAGCGGGCTGGACAACGGCGGATGGCCGAACGGATCCGCCAGCCCCTCATCGTCCCCGACGTGGTCCGGGGATGACTGAGGCGAGACCACGCCGCAGGCGGTGGACCAAGAACGGCGTCAGAGCCATCGCGTGGATCACGGGTGGTGCCACGTTCGCGCTGAGCGGTGCGGTGCTCGCTTCGACCCCGCCGCCGACGAGTCCCGCAGCCGGGCCTCGGCCCCCCGTCGCTCCGCGGAGGATCATCGAGCGGTTGATCACGCGCCGGATCATCATCGTCGACCCTCCCGTCGCGCCGGCTGGATCAGGCGCGACGGTCATCTACCAGCCGGCCACGATCACGTCGAGCGGATCGGGTTCCACCAGCTCGAGCTCGGGTTCCTCGTCGGGCTCGGGATCGTCGCAAGCTTCGTCCGGAGGCGGGAGCACCGCTCCTCCGGCGACGACCACCGGTGGCTCGCAGGCGTGACGACGCATCGCTTCCGGGCGATGGGCACCTCGATCGAGGTGCAGGGACCGACCGGCGATCCCCACCTCCCGCGAGCGTTCGAGCGCATCGTGGCTCGATTCGAACGAGAGGAGGAGCGGTTCTC
>Ga0134122_10002362_pt1 | contig 13861 bp, 16 predicted proteins | sample KB302_FD_96461 | JGI IMG/M metagenome (GOLD analysis project Ga0134122, IMG submission 96461) | Terrestrial soil microbial communities without Nitrogen fertilizer from Kellogg Biological Station, Michigan, USA - KB3-0-2 | ecosystem: Environmental > Terrestrial > Soil > Unclassified ... | reverse complement strand
GCGCCGCCATCGCCTTGCGGGTGACGGGCGCGCTCCTCGCGGCCTTTCTCCTCGGCCATCTCTTGCCCTGGGGCAGCCTGACCTTCCTCCTCCTGCCCCCGCTCCTCGCGCATGAATGTCGCGGCCACCCCATGCTCCAGCGCATCGGGTTTCTTGCCCCGCCGCGGCCCGTGAGCTTGCTGGTGGGACTCGCGGTGGGCGCGTTTCTCGGCGGCCACCTCCTGGTCACCTCCTCGCTCACCTTCGGCTACGCGATCGCCGTGGTGAGCGTCGGCGCTTATGCGTCTGCCGTCGCCTACGACATCGGCGCCAATGCGCTGTCCGCCGAGTGGCTGTTCCGGGGCGCGCTGTTCTCGCACTGGTGGCGTCACTGGGGGTTCTGGGGCGCGGCTGCGGTCTCGACGGCGTTCACCCTCGTCCGCTATCTTCTCGATCCCGCGCTCCCGCAAGCGCCGGAGGCCCGGACCGGCGCCATCGTCTATCTGGCCGCTCTCGCGCTCGGAGGGGCCGTGCTGCGAGCCTGGAGCGGGAGCCTCCTGCCGGGCTATCTCGCCTCGGTCGCGTTCTTCGCCGCCTACCGGGCGCTCGTCGTGGGATAGCCGTCGCCCTCGCTCTGGTGCTCGCGGTCACTGCGGCGCTGGTCTGGGAAGGGGGGGCGCCGATGTCGCCGCTCCGCCATCTTTATCTGATCCCGGTGGCGTGGGCGGCGCTCCGCGGAGGCGCGCGCGCCGGCGGCCTCCTCGGTCTCATGGCCGGCTTCTTCCAGGTGCCGCTGGTGCTGCCCGCCATCGAGCGCGCGGGATTGACCGGCGCCGCGGTGGAGGGGCTGGTGTCGCTGGCCCTGCCGCCGGCCGTCGGCGTCATCGCGGGAATGCTGCGGGACGAGAGTCGGGCCCGCGCCGGCCGCCTCGCCGCACTGCTCGAGATCGAGCAATGCCTGGCGCGCGAGGCGCCGCTGCCCGTCCGGCTCGACGGGGTGGCGGCGGTGGTGCGCCGCGGCTTGAAGGCCGCGCGCGTGGGAGTCCTCGTGGGCACCACGGGGGAGGCGCCGGCGCTGGGCAGCGCGCCGCCGGGCGCGAGGCTGGCGCCGGGGTCGGCGGCCGATTGGTCGCTGACGACGGCTCGGCCGGTGCGGAGCGCGGATCTCGCCTCGGACGCCCGGTTCACGCTGGCCGGTCCCGCGGCGCCGTCACCGCGGCGTGGCCTCATCCTGCCCATGGACGCGGGGGCGGGCACGGTGGGTGTGCTGGCGCTGGAGTGGCAGGGGGAGGTGGCCGCGGGCACCGACGCCGCCGCGGCCGAGATCGCGCTGCACCTGGCGCTGGGCGTGGAGAACGCGCGGCTCACCATGCGCCAGCGGCGCTTCGCCGGGGAGCTGGAAGACAAAGTGGCCGCCGCCACGCGCCGGCTGCGCGAGATCGACCAGGCCAAGTCCGAGTTCCTCTCCGTGGTCTCGCACGAGCTCCGCACGCCGCTGACCGCGCTGGAGGGCTTCGCCGAGCTGCTTCTCACCCGCGCGGTGCCGCCCGAGCGCGCGGCGCGCTTCCTCCGGCACATCCACGCGGAGGCGCGGCGACTCGGCCGCATCGTGGCCGAGCTGCTGGATCTCTCCCGGCTCGAGGTGGGCGTGTCCCCGGACCTCAAGCGCGAGCCCATCGACCTGGCCGCCCACGTGGAGCGACAGCTCGAGCTCTTCGCCGGCGTGCACCCCGGGCATCGATTCTCCTGGAAGGTCGAGGGCCCGCTGCCGGCCATACGCGCGGACCGCGACGCTCTGGACCGCGTGCTGCAGAACCTTCTGTCCAATGCGGTGAAGTACTCGCCGCGGGGGGGAGAGGTCCGGGTGGCGGCGCGCGCCGCGGCCGATGGGCTGGTGGAGCTGCGGGTGGAGGACGAAGGGGTCGGAATACCCGCCCGCGACATCCCGCGCATCTTCGACAAGTACGTGCGGATCGCCAATCAGGAGACCGCCTCGGTGCGCGGCCTGGGTCTGGGCCTCAGCCTGGTGCGGGCGCTGGTGGAAGCGCATGGGGGCCGGATCGAGGTGGAGAGCGAGGCCGGAAAGGGCAGCATCTTCCGCGTGATCCTGCCCGTCTGATCGCCACTTTTACCCGATTTTCCGGCCATTTGAGTTGACACCCTCGCCCTGCCGCGTGTACTCTGGACCCCGCCATGGCGAGGCGGGAGGAGCTGGCGGGGCGTATGGCGGAGGCGGTGGTGAGACGCCTCGTGACGCGCAAGCTCGTCGAGGTCCGGGACGAGACCCGGGCGCTCGAGGTCACCCGGCGCATCCTCTCGGAGAACTTTCTCGCGGAGGACAAGATCGAGGCCGACGCGCGCGCCCTCCTGATGGACCATGCCAAGGAGATCCGGGACTCGGCCTCCGACTACAAGCGGGTCTTCACCCTCGTGAAGGGCAAGCTGGCCAAGGAGCGAGGGTTCGTCCTGTGATGATGCGGATGAGTCGCGAGCGTCTCTTCGCCCTCGCCGACCGCATCGTGGCCGACCTCACCGCCACCGAGGCGGTCACCGGGCGAGGCCTGGCCGATGACAAGGTCCGCGGCCAGCTCCGCACCGAGGTCTTCCGCGTGCTGGAGGACGAGACCAAGCTGGAAGAATCCATCGACCAGGAAGTGCGCCGGACGCTGTCCACGTACTCGCGTCCCGCCCCGGAGGGCAGCGGGGAATGGGAGCTGCTCTACAAGAAGACCCGTGACGAAGTGTTCCGCCGGCGGTTCCGGCTATGACCCGCATCGTGGTGGGGATCAGCGGCGCCTCCGGCGCCATCTACGGGATTCGCTTTCTCGAGCTGCTGCGCGCCATCCCGGGGGTGGAGAGCCACCTGGTGATCTCCGAAGCCGCCCGGCGGACCATCGCCGAGGAAACCGACTGGGCGCTGCGCGACGTGGAGGCGCTGGCCACCCGGCGCTACAGCGATCGCGACATCGGCGCCGCGCTGGCCTCGGGCTCGTTCAAGACGGACGGGATGGTGATCGTCCCGTGCAGCATCAAGTCGGCGGGCGCGGTGGCGGCCTGCCTCGCCGACACCTTGATCGCGCGCGCGGCCGACGTCACCCTCAAAGAGGGGCGGCCGCTCATCCTCTGCGTGCGGGAGACGCCGCTGCACCTGGGCCACCTCCGCGTCCTCACCCAGCTCGCCGAGATGGGCGCGGTGATCCTGCCGCCGATGCCGGCCTTCTACAACCGGCCCAAGCAGATCGACGAGATCGTGGACCACACCCTCGCGCGGGTGCTCGACCGCCTCCGGCTGCCGCAATCTCTCGTCCCGGAATGGGGCGGTCACCCTCCCGCCCCCCCGACCGCGAGCGGGCCCAAACCCTCGGCGTGAGCTTTCCCCCGTCCGGCGCCCCGCCCGTGATGAATGATTCTCCAACCATGAACGAAGGGGTGGACCTGTCCATCGTGATCCCCGTGTACAACGAGGAGGAGAACCTGCCCCTCCTCTGGCCGGAGATCCGCGACGTGCTGGCGCCCACCGGACTCCGCTACGAGGTCATCTTCGTGGACGACGGCAGCGGGGACCGGAGCGCCGAGATCGTCCGCGGCTTCCGGGAGGCCGACCCACGGGTGCGGCTGGTGCGGCTCAAGGCCAATGCGGGGGAGACGGCGGCCACCGATGCCGGCTTCAAGTCTGTCCGCGGCCGGCTGGTGGTGTCCATGGACGCCGATCTCCAGAACGACCCGCACGATATTCCCGGGATGCTCAAGCACCTCGAGCAGTGGGACGCGGTGACCGGCTGGCGGGTGAACCGCGGAGACGGCGACTCGCGAGTGCGCCGGATCTCCTCGCGGGTGGCCAATCGGGTGCGCAATGCGCTCAGCGAAGAGACCATCCAGGACAGCGGCTGTACATTTCGCGCGTTCCGCCGTGAGTGCCTGGCGGACCTCGTGCTGTACAAGGGCTTTCACCGATTCATTCCCACCCTCCTCAAGATGCGGGGGTTCCGCGTGCTCGAGGTGCCGGTGAACCATCGGCCGCGGCGCTTCGGCGAGTCGAAGTACGGCATCGGGAACCGCGTGTTCAAGGCCTTCGGGGACCTCCTCGTCGTCCGCTGGATGAAGGATCGCTTGCTCCGCTACGAGGTGGCCGAGGACGTGGGCGGAACCGGGGCGCCGCCGCGGTGAAAGTCCTTCTGATTGGCCTGGGGCGCTGGGGCGAGAAGCACCTGCGCGTGCTCACGGAGCTGGGCGTCGAGCTGTGGGTGGCCGACGTGGCGGAGGAGCGCCGGGCCTTCGCGATCAAGGCGGGCGTGGCGGCCGCGCGCGCGGTGGCCGACTATCGCGAGGCCCTCCCGCACGTGGAGGCGGTGGACCTGGTCACGCCCGCGGATAGCCATCTCGCGGTGGCGGGGGATTGCCTGCGCGCGGGCCGCCACTGCTTCGTGGAGAAGCCGCTCACCCTCACGGTGGCCGAAGGGCGCGAGCTGGCGGCGCTCGTCCGATCGACCCGAAGCGTGCTGCAGGTCGGCCATATCTTTCGCTTCCACCCTGTCACCTCCGTGCTGCGAGAGCGATTGGCCTCGGGCGCGATGGGGCCCGTGCGCTACTGCACCGGGCGCTTCGCGGGCTTCAAGCGGCCGCGGACCGATGTGGGCGTCACCCAGACCGATGCCATCCACTACTTCGACCTCTTCGCGCACCTGCTCGGGAGGGAGGCCACCGCGGTGACGGCCACGCTCCGGGACCATCTCGGTCGCGGCATGGACGACCTCTCCTTCTGCGCGGTGGAGTACGGCGCGGTGCCCGCCTTCATCGAGGCCGGCTACTTTGCGCCCGGCACCTACCGCGACTGCGTGGTGGTGGGCGAGCGCGCGACGCTCGCGGCCGACTTCGGCTCCGCGGAGGTGGCCCTCCATGACAATCGCCACGTGCCGGGCGCGGGCGGCTGGCAGGCCCCGGAGGGCAAGGTCGAGACCTTCAAGGCCACCGGACCGGAGCCCCTGCGTCTCGAGCTCGAGCTGTTCCTCGCCGCCGCGCGCGCCGGGGGCGCGCCGCCGGTGGACGTGACGGCGGGGCTCGATGCGCTCCGCGTGGTCGAGGCCGCCCAGCGATCGTCCGCGCTGGGACGCCGCGTGACGCTCGCGGAAGTGAGTTAGTGGAGTTCCTCTACGGGCTCCTCGACGGCAGCGTCTCCCTGGCCGATCTCATCCGCTGGGGCGGCTACGTGGTGCTGGTGGCCATCGTGTTCTGCGAAACCGGCCTGCTGGTGGGCTTCTTCCTTCCCGGCGACTCGCTCCTGATCACGGCGGGGCTGGTGGCCGCCACCGGCACTCTCGACATCTGGCTCCTCAACCTCCTGCTCATTCCCGCCGCGATCATCGGCGACAGCGTGGGCTATGCCATCGGCTATCGCGCCGGCCCCCATCTCTTCACCAAGGAGCAATCGCTGCTCTTCAGCCGCAAGCATCTCCTCCGGACGCGGGAGTTCTACGAGAAGTACGGGGGGAAGACCATCGTGCTCGCCCGCTTCATCCCGCTCATCCGCACCTTCGCGCCGGTGGTGGCGGGGATCGGCCAGATGCAGTACCGGCGCTTCCTCTTCTACAACGTCTTCGGCGGATTCCTCTGGGTGGCCAGCCTCACCTGGGCGGGATACCTGCTGGGGACCTTGATCCCCGACATCTCGCGTTACATCCACATCGTGGTGCTGGTGGTGATCGTGCTGTCCATGATCCCGGTGGTGGTCGAGCTCTGGAAGGCCCGCCGGCGGGCGCCCGGCGTCAAGCCGTAGCGAGGGGGCGGGGCGCGGCCGGCTTGCGCCCCGCGTACTCCACGAAGACGCCGAACGAGCCCGAGCGCCGCACGCTCTCGAAGCCGGATCGCACCAGCGAGTCCATGATGAGGTTTTCCGGCACGCAGTGCTCCACGGTGTCCCAGCAATAGCTCATGAGGATCTCCGCCTCGCGTGACCCCGCACGCCATCGGGCCAGCCAGGGCACGACGCGCTTGAGATAGAGGCGACCCAGCGCGAGTGCCACGCGCGACCGCGGCCGCGTGAACTCGAGGATCAGCACGGTGCCGCCGGGCTTGAGCACCCGCAGATACTCCCGGAAGGTCGCGTCGAGATCGGTCACGTGGCGAAGCGCATACCCCATGCTGAGAAAGTCGAAGTGCTCGCCGCGAAAGGGCAGTCGCTCGGCCATGCCCTGGACGAACCCGCGGCCGAGGGTACGGCACGCCTCGGCGAGCATGCCCGCATTGCGGTCCAGCCCCGTGATGCGACCGGTGGGGCCGACGAGGGCGCGCGCGGCCTGCGCCACCAGCCCGGTTCCGGTGGCCACGTCGAGCGAGACCATGCCGAGCTTGAGGCCGGCGCGCCGGAGCGCGCGGCGGCGGTAGTAGGGGCCGGAACCGAAGGACACCAGGCCGTCCAGCCGTCCATAGTGCGGCGCCGTCGCCCCGAACATGGAGTCGAGGAACTCGCGCTGCCCGGTCTGGTCCGCATAGTATCGTTCCAGCGTCGGATGCGGAGGCAGCGGAGCGCGGGGCTCGTCACGCGGCATCGATCAGCCTCCCGGCGCGGCGTCGCGCAGGTCTGCTACAGTAGAGTCTCGGAGAGGGGTTCGAGGTAGGAGCTGCATGTTCTTGGTGCCGAAGGGGGGACTCGAACCCCCACACCCTTGCGGGCACATGACCCTGAATCATGCGCGTCTGCCAATTCCGCCACTTCGGCCCGAACAGCCTCACTAGGATACTGACGGAGCGAGTGAAGTCAAGGGGGCCCGATGGCGTCAGGCGAAGGCGAGAAGGTCATCTCGACCAACCGCAAGGCCCGCCACGACTACGAGATCCTGGAGACCTACGAGGCGGGGCTGGTGCTGAAGGGGACCGAGGTGAAGTCCCTCCGCGAAGGCCAGGTCAACTTCAAGGATTCCTACGCCTCCATCGACCGGGGCGAGGCGTGGCTGGTGGGCTGTCACATCGCGCCCTATCATCACGGCACCGACGCCAACCACGATCCGGATCGCTCGCGGAAGCTGCTGCTCCATCGCCGGGAGATCGAGCGTCTGCTGGGCAAGGTGGCCGAGCGCGGGTTGACCATCGTCCCCCTTCGTCTATACTTCAAGGGGGGACGCGCCAAGCTCGAGCTGGGGCTGGCGCGCGGCAAGAAGACCTACGACAAACGGGCCTCCATCCGCGAGCGCGACGAGCGGCGTGAGCTCGCCAAGGAGTCCAGAGCGCGGGAACGGTCGTGAGCGGCCGATTCCGTGACAAGGGGGCGACTGGTTTCGACGGGGATCAGTGAAGCGCAGGCGGCATCTCGAGGTTGCTCTCTCCTCGTTAATCCGAGGGCACCGTACTAGCTGCCAACAATCAGCTAGCCCTGGCGGCCTAACACCCGCTAGCGTCGGCTGGATCGAGTCATCAGGGACCGGGAACCGACGTCATATTCTGGTGACTGGCCCCAATCCCTGCTCCGGGGTGCGGGGCGAGACCTTTCGGAGCTGGCTGCTCGAGAAGCCCGCCGGTTGGCGGCAAGAGCGGCGAGAGCTGAAGAAAACCGGCTAAAGATGTAGATGCCTGCCGCCGAGGATTTCCGGACGTGGGTTCGATGCCCACCGCCTCCACCATTTGCGAGCCGCCCGCCCGCTCCCGGGCTCACCCCGGGGTCGGGCGGGCGGTCTCGTTCTGGCCGGCGTCGAGCGCCGCGCGCTCTCGCTGATAGGCGGCGAAGAGATCGTAGAGCTCGAGCGGGTGCCCCACCGGGCCGCGATCCTTCACGCTGGCCGGCTGGATGAGAAAGGTGTGCAGCTCCTCGGGCGAGGTCCCGGCATGCGCTCCGATCTCCGGCACGTAAGAGACATTGCCCTCCCGCGCGCCGATGCCGTAGACGACCAGATCGCCGGCGCTCCGCATCCCCATGAGGTCCCGTATCCCGCCCAGAACCGCGTCGCGGTCGGGCCGGTCGGCAAACGGTCCCGCCTCGCCCTTGCCCAGGCGATGGACCTCGTCGCGCCAGTAGAGGACGGGCCCGTCGGGCGAGCGCGCGAGAACGAAGCCCACCCCGGGGACTCCGGCCACCGCGGTCGCGAATCCCGGGCGCCGGCGCTCGATCTCGTCGGCGTCGAGGGGCTCCGGGCTGTCGAGAAAATAGATGAAGGCGTTCGGGCCCGCCGATATCACGCGGATGCCGTCGCGCTGATACGCCTCGCGGTCCGCGCGCTCCTCGTAGATCGCCTCGGGTGGGGGAGCCTCGGGAAGCGCGACCCGCTCGGGCCGTCCGATGCCATAGGTATGGAGCCCGTGGCGATAGGACGGCTCCCTCACCGCGCGCGCCGCCGCCACGTTGGGGCGGCCCACCAGCTTCTCGATCAGCACCCGCTCGAATGGCGACCCGCCGCTCAGCGAGCGGAAGTCCACGCAGGAGGCCTGACCGTGATCCGAGAGGACGAAGAGATCGTGACGGTGTCCGGGCACGCGACGGATCACTCGCCAGATCTGCCGGATGGAGCTGTCGACCCCGCGCAGCGAGTCCAGCGCATGCCGGCTCTGCGGGCCGAAGGCGTGGGCCGACACGTCGTAGTCCAGGAAATTGACGTAGATGGCGGGCAGGCCCGCGTAGATGTCTCGCGACACCGCGAGGGTGAAGAACTCCCGGATCCACACCGAGAGGGCCACGTGAAGCTTGAGCCATTGCCAGTGGACCTTGGTCGCGCCGGGCTCGCGAATCACGCGCGGAATCACGAGGGCGATCTCGCGCAGGGTCAGGACGAGGCTCTTCACCGTCACCCATACGACCACCACCGCGCCGCTGAGGACGCTGAACACGCCACGGCGCGTCGGCCGGCTCAACCTCGAGAAGCTGAACAGCGCGTCGTCGGCGCCGCCGGTGAACACGCACCCGTACACGCTTCCGCCGGCGAGGATGCCGGTGCGGTTGGGGATGTGTTCTTCCTCCACCAGCGCGGCGTGTCCGGCTCGCGGGAAGTGAATGTCCATGCGGCGGCGCTTGTCGTGATAGTGGAAGCCCGGAATGTCCGGGCGCACTCCGAACATGGCCGCCATCTGGAAGGCGGGGGTGGAGGTGGGAATGCCCACCGCCATCGGCCGGCGCCGGTGCCCCTGGCGCGCCATGAGCCGCTTGAGGAAGGGCATGCGGCCGGTGAGGAGCGCGCGATCCAGCACCTCGGCGGAGAGACCGTCGATCTGCACGACGACCAGACGCCGGTGGCTCGTCTCGGGCGACCGGCCGAGCCGGGCGCGGCGGATCAGCCGGTCGAGCCCCCGCTGCAGGTAGAGCGCGATGTCATCGACTGGCATCGGGGGGTGTCGCCGCCGCGGGGCGGCGCTACCGCGTTGGGCCCTCGGCGATCCGTACTCCGGTCACGTGGTCGGCATTGCCACGCCGCTGAACGCTGACGCGGATGGCGGTGCCGGGCTTGAGCTCGGCGTAATTCACCTCCACCGTGGGCGGCAAGGTGAATACTTGGCCGTCATCAAGGATGAGCGTCATGGCGGCATTATCCACCCGAGCGACCCGCCCCGTCACCTCTCGAGTCGCGCCCCCCTCGTCGGCATTTGCCGCGTCGTCGGGGGCCGTCCCCTTGATTGCCGGGGCCTTGCTCTTGTCAGTGGGGTCATATCCGCCCTGATAGCCCTGAACCGGCCCGGTGGGCTTCTGGCCGTCAGCGGGATTCGGCGCGGCAGCCGGCTGGCTGACCTGCGCCGTGGCCGGGCCAGCGACGCAGGTCAGCGCAACCGCGGTGATCAGGCCGGCAATCCGGGCGCGCACTCAGCGCTCCGCCGGACTGCCGGTCTCTTCATCCAGGCCGGCGGGTCGGCCGGGACGGGACTGGGCGTCCTGATCTGGGTAACGCCGCTCTGGCTCGGGAGGCCGAACATCTTTCGGGTCGCGATACGAGTCAGGCTTGGGTTGCTTCTTCTTTCCCATGGGTCAGTCCCCCTGAGACCGGGTCGAAACTACCCGGTCACTAGCGTCCGATGCCGAGGATGAAGAACAGGAAGAGGAGGCTGGCCGGAACGCCCAGCATCCAGAGGATGACGTAGGTGAGGGCGCGGCCCTCCTGCATCTTCTTGCCGAAGATATCGAGCTTCATCGCGGTCTCCTTTGTTGGGTGAGCAAGCGTTAGGTTCTAGGCGGGTTCCGCCAAACCGGTCCGCGCATAGCGGCGCAGCGCCGACCGGTGCCGGGGCAGCAGCACCCCGAGCATTCCGATGGTCGCGAAGAGATTGCCGATCACGATCGTCCACCACGGCACCGGATCAAGAAGCCACTGCGCCAGCACCGCGAGCAGGGCCACGAATGCGACCTGGAAGCAGCACAGCAGCATGAAGATCGCGAACAGGAATCGGAAATCCCGGTCCGCGATCGCGAAGAGCCCGGCCAGCGCGCCGCCGAACACCATGAAGGCGAGGCCGTGAACGACGGTGTACTTGGCCACGAGCCGCGCGCTCGGCTCCACCGGCGCCACCTGACTCCATCCATCGAAAAGCGCGGCGCCGAGCAGGCTCGGCGTCCAGAGCGGCGTGTCCCTCATGAGGTCATAAGCGAGGAACCACACGGCCACCATGGCCGCACCTATGATTCCAGCGACAGCACCTTCCAGCAGAAAGTTTTTGGAGCGCATGGGAAGCCTCCTTGATCTGTGTTCATGTGCTGCGAGAGTCGTGCCACCAAAGTAGGGAGCACTGACAGGGCAGCGACTACCCGATGCTCGAGGCACGGATGTTGCTTCCTCAGTGGCGAAAGGGAGGTGCCTCATGGTTATCCGGACGATCTATTGCCCACGCTGTGCGAAGCTTCAGGGAGTGAAGGACTGGCGCGAACGCCGCGACACTCTCGTGCTCGAGCTGGAGCCGTGCGGCCACGTGGTCGAGCGGTGCGCACGCGAGGAGTGGGTGCTCGACGAGGCTGCGGCCGCTTGATCGGTATTCTCCGCGCGGGCGCCGGCTAGCTAGACGGTGTCCCGCTGGAGAATTGCCCTCCTCGTCGCGTTCGCAATCAGCCTCGCTGCGCTCGCGGTGAAGCTGGACGTCGCCGACGTCGTGCCTCGGCTCCGCGCGCGGAGCGACGCGCTGGGCGCCTGGGGCCCGGTAGTACTGGTGGCGGTCTACGTTCCCGCCACCATGCTGGGCGTGCCGGGCACCCCGTTCACCGTGGCCGCGCCGCTGCTGTTCAGCGGTCCCGTCGCCTTCGTCACCATGGTGGTGGCCAGCACGCTGTCGGCCTCGGGCGCGTTCCTGATCTCCCGCCATCTGGCCCGTGACGTCCTGACACGGCGGCTGCGCACTCATCCCCGGTTCAACCAGCTCGACCGTCTGCTGGACGCGCACGCGTGGATCGCGATCCCCTTCATCCGGGTGGTTCCGTTTCCCTTCGTGGTCAGCAACTATGGCCTGGGGCTCACCCGGATCGGATTCTGGCGCTATCTCGCCTGGTCCGAGGTGGGCATGATCCCGGTGAACGCGCTTTTCGTGCTGGGCCTGGACGCCATCCTGCGCGCCGTGTCCGGCAACATGTCCTGGGCCATGACCGCGAGCGCGATGGTCGCCGCGGGCATCATCGTGGTCCTCGTCCTGCTCGGCCGACGACGCTGGCGCGAGGCGGAAGCGGCTCCCATCGCCTGAGCTCATACAAAGCTTCGCGGCCCCTCGGGCCGGTTGCTAGAATGGCCGGTGCCGCCGCGGCAACACGAATGGCAACTTGGCTCCGTCGGATCACGCTCGGCCTCGCCCTCCTGGGAGCCCTCCCGGGCACGGGGGACGCTGCCCGTTCAGGAACCATAGAGATCCGGGGGAAGACCGGGCTTCAGGGCTCGCTCACCCCCGTAAGCCTGGACGAAGGTGGCTCTTACCTCGCCGCCGAGCGCCTCGCCGCGGTGCTCAAGGGCACCTGGTCGGTGAAGGGAACGCGCGGCACACTCACGGTGGGCTCCCGCTCCGCGCAATTCACCCGGAACCAGTCACGTGTCCTCGTCGCCGGGGACATGCTGACCCTCGATTCGCCCGCCCGCTCGGGGAACTCCGGCTGGCTCATCCCCGAGGACTTCCTCGCCAAGGGCCTGGCGCGCCTCGCCCCCGGGCTGACCATGAAGGTGGTGGCGGCGCCGCCGGGACCGGGCGGGAGACCCACCGCCAAGCCGGTGGCCGCCGCCGCGCCCACGGTGGCGTTCGAGGATTTGCGGCTGCGCTCCTATCCGTCCTTCACGCGCATCGTGCTGGAGACGGGCGCGCCGGTCGGGTACGCCATCGTGGACCAGAGTGCGGAGCGCAGCGAGATCCGCCTGCGTCTCCCGGGGCTCCGGCTCGCCGGTCCGCAGCAGCAGGAGATCGACGATGGGCTGGTGAAGGAGCTGCGGCTCGAGCCCGCCACCGGCGGCGCGGTGCTGCGCATAGTCCTCGAGGGTCCCGCGGGGCAGGTGAAGGATTTCGCGCTCCAGGATCCCGCGCGCATCGTGCTCGATCTGTACCGCCCGAAGGACGCCGCGGGCCCGGAGGGTACGCCGGGCGGGGCCGCCGCCCAGCCGCTCCGCCTCGTCGTGCTCGATGCGGGCCATGGGGGGCATGACCCGGGCGCCACCGGTCCCACCGGAGTCCAGGAAAAGGAAGTGGTGCTCGACGTCACCCGGCGCGTGGCGCGAATGATGGAAGAGAGCGGGCTCGGGATCAAGGTGGCGATGAGCCGCAATACGGACGTCTTCGTGCCGCTGCGCGACCGCACCAACTTCGCCAACAAGCAGCGCGCCGATCTCTTCGTGTCCATCCATGCCAATGCCCACCCCCGCTCGGTGTCGGAGGGCGTGGAAACGTACTTCCTCTCCTCCGAGGCCAGTGACACCGAGTCGCGCCAGACGGCGGCCATCGAGAACGGCGCCCTCCAGCTCGAGTCCCCGGCCGCGCGGCAGAAGACCGATGCCATCAAGAGCATTCTCTGGGACCTCGCCCAGTCCGAGTTCCAGCAGGAGTCGAGCTTCCTCGCCGAGACCGTGCTGGACTCGATGACCCGCTCCCTGCGCCTCGTCAACCGCGGCGTGAAGCAGGCGGGCTTCTTCGTGCTGGGCGGCGCCGCCATGCCCGCCATCCTCATCGAGATCGGCTTCCTCACCAACCCGAAGGAAGAGAAGAAGCTCTCGACGCCCGAGTATCGCGAGGCGACGGCGCGGGCCATCTTCACCGGGCTCAGCGAGTACAAGCGCCGCTACGACCAGCGCATGCGCACCGCGCTTTCCCGCCCCGGAGGGGCCGCCACCCGATGAGCTCCCTCTCCGCTCCGCGTCACGACGGTCGGGTGCCCGACCAGCTCCGCCCCGTCGTCCTCACCCGCGACTATCTCCGCCATCCGGAAGGCTCGGTGCTCGTCGAGTTCGGCGACACCAAGGTGATCTGCACGGCGTCGCTGGAGGAGAAGGTGCCGCCCTTCCTCAAGGGGCAGGGCAAGGGCTGGGTCACCGCCGAGTACGGCATGTTGCCGCGCTCCACCAACACGCGAATGAGTCGCGAGCGCGGCGGCCCCAGCGGCCGCTCGCAGGAGATCCAGCGGCTCGTCGGACGCTCTCTCCGATCAATCGTGGACATGGCCAAGCTCGGCGAGCGCACGGTGTGGATGGACTGCGACGTGATCCAGGCCGACGGCGGCACCCGCACCGCCGCCATCACCGGCTCGTGGGTGGCGCTGTCCGACGCGCTGGACCGGCTCGTCCAGGCGGGTACGCTGCCCGGCTCGCCGCTGCGGGAGAATGTGGCCGCCATCAGCGTGGGCGTGGTGGGCGGGCGGGCGCTGCTCGACCTGGACTATGCGGAGGACTCCACCGCCGAGGTGGACATGAACGTGGTGATGACCGGATCCGGCGCCTTCGTCGAGGTGCAGGGAACGGCGGAG